>Ga0194118_10000954_pt1 | contig 44347 bp, 33 predicted proteins | sample TA2MahsurfametaG_2_FD_148662 | JGI IMG/M metagenome (GOLD analysis project Ga0194118, IMG submission 148662) | Freshwater microbial communities from Lake Tanganyika, Tanzania - TA2015013 Mahale N5 surface | ecosystem: Environmental > Aquatic > Freshwater > Lake | place: Tanzania: Lake...
TTACTATTTCTAATATCATTAATTGGTCCAAAAACACTAGTATCAGAACCACTTATAACAACAAACTCTAAGTTATAATTTCCAGTAAAAAATAAAGAACTATTAATATCAATATCTGCTGTAAAACTAACACCAGGATCTCTAACTACTAAAACAGTTCCACTAGCTTGTGTACCGGTTTTCATTTCAAATGCAAAATCTCTAAACCGCCTTTTTAATAGATCTCCTGTAGCAGTTTCAATATAAAATCCATCTATTAAACTTTCGAGCTCTGACCACATACCAGAAATTGTTGAAGAAATAGACCTAAATATACTTCCAATAATTGATCCTTCACTGAAGTCGGTTAACTTTTTTGTATTGCCTTGTTGTTGTGATACAAGGGTATCAACCATTTCCTGATTAATGGTTTGAAAAGTTTTTGACTCAAATTCTTTTGGCATACTTATTGTTCCCTAACTAATACTCAAAGAGCTAGACTCATTTGACCCAATACGAATAGTTTGCTCAGACTCTACGCCGGTAATTTCATACGTAATAGACAAGTTTATCTTTCCACGGGATATATCAACAATGTCCAGATTTATGTCAGTTACCGAGATGCGCGTATCTTCAGAAATTACCCTAACTACTGTATCAGTAAAATTCTTTACCCAATGATTTGTAAGTGGCTCAGATATAAAGGTATGTAACATAGAGCCATAGGTGCTATCGTAATAAACCCAGTTTTTTGAACCCGCTTCTGTGTAGGTTACTACTAATGCTTGATAAGCTCCAAGCGGAGTTCTAAGCCTTCTAATCAAACTCTCTTTTACGTTAATTTCGTTACTAGCTAAAGCCAAGTCACCATCTTTTATGTCAAAGTCTATTTCATCTACGGGTATTGAGGCTATGATTCTGTTGTCTTTTTGAAGTAACAAATCGCTGAAAGGATCTAATGCCATTTAATTAGCCTCGCTTTGAAATGCCACTTCATCGCCAGGAAACACATAAGCAGGGATTGGACTCATTCCTTCCCATTGAGGTAATTCAATATGCTTTTTAACTTTAGATGCTGTGCCTGTAGGTAATCCAGTTGCTTCGTGTGTTGTAATGATTTCACTAGCAACAGGTATAACTGGGTTTACATCAACTCTGCTAGCTTGTACTACAATTTTACTATTAGATCCTTGAGAAATAACACTAATGTCATTATTTGTTCTTATCTCAAGTTCACCCTCACTAGATATTTTAATTTTAGTTGAGGCTACTACCTCTGCGGTATCAGCAGAAACATGAAACTTTTCGTTTGACAATAAAGTTATATCGCTAGCAGACACACTATAAACCCCCTTTACAGTAGATAATAAGTTCTGTGCTCGCTGGGTTAATAGGTCTGCCTGCTGTAGTAGCATATGAGCGAATATAAGCCTCGTATGGGCGCTATCCGTAATAAGGGGTGCTTCACAGCGCATAGCTGTCCCACCGCGCCACAGGAGGCTCCTAAAGACCTTTATGTCATTACCTGACAGTATTGTTGTCTGATTGCCTGTAGCGGTGTGTACAGCGTTTGTATTCACTACATCAGCTAGTTGACCCCGACTGTTCCTAATACGAATAAGAGGCTCGTTATAAGACTTAGCATTGACTGTAGCAAGCTTGTTTATAAGATCAATAAATCCGTTGTAGTCACTAGATGCAACGCCCTCGGCTTCGGTAGCAAGAATTTTTTGAAGGTTTGCAGATATCTCTATCTTAAGTTTTTGCAAAACTTCGGGATGAGCATCTTCAGGCGGAATCTGTTTTGTACCGGCTGATGCATCTGAAACAAGTGTGGCTGCCAAAGGCTTTTCTACAGAAGCCATCAACCCTATAGACTGTATTGAGTTTGATTTAGCTTGTTCTGCCATTGCAGAGCCAAACTTGATTACTTTTGAATCACTAATCATGATGCTAAGCCTGCAAAAGCATCTTCAAGAAAAGGGGTATTTGAAAGGTACTTAGTTATTTCTAAACCCTCTTGACCCAAACTTGTTAAAGTCTCGTCATTTGCTGTGGGAAGAGCACTGTAATTAGAAATTCTTTCAAGTTGATTAATTGCTACAACAGCTATTAAACCTTCTGCACCTGTAACACCACCAAAACTATTTATCGTATTTTTCCAAGTCTCAAAAGTAGTTTCAAACAAATCAAAACGTTGAGTATTATTTAAACTTGTTGAACCCCCATAAGCACTTAATAAAATACTTAGTAAATTATTTACATATGTTGAACTTTTTACTGCTGCGTCATTATAAGATGAGTTTTCGCTTAAAACAGAAATAAGTTCATTAGGGGTTGTATTAGAGTTACTTGGCACTGACGACAAACTATTCCAAGTATCTTGATACTCATCAAATATTCTTTTATGTGTAAAATATTCCATAAGTATTGTAGATATACTTGTAGGGTTCTTTAAAGTAGATTTTAGGTTAGATAACCAAACCTGTGGGTGACTTGTATATCCAGCTTGTTGATACAGGCTCTTCATGGCTGTTGCTACATTATGTGGAATCTCTTCTAGGGCCTTATCAAGTTGTCTTAAACACATAAAAGCTTTGTAGTTTACAACAGTCCGTAAACCAATAATTGCAACTAATTCTGCAAGTTCAGTGGATACTGTAAGTCCATCAAGTATCCAGCTATTAGTTGCACTCATATCAATAAGGCTTGCCCAGCGAGCAAGTAAGGTCTGTGGAATTTGATTTGTGCCTGAGCGTAAACCTGGTACAGGGTAGTACGGTAAAAGATTTGCAATTATCTGTGAGCTAGTTGTATTAGAATTTTCAGGAAGATTTTTTGCTAGTGTATAGGCTGTGTATAAATCTAAATTATGTTGTTGCAGATTATCACCACAAGCCATGTAAAATAAGTTTCCAGGTATAGCTGGTACCAGTAACGGGTTAGCAAGCACGCTCTCAAAATGTATTGGATTTTTATTTGTCTCAGGCTCAGCGTACAGCTTTGATGCCGGTATTTCAGACATTGCGCTGAGTGTCTCATCATGGGTTAAGACATAGCCACAAATAAAGTTCCTCATTTGCTGTGTGTATTTCTTTAGAGAAGATGCGGGATTTTCAATAACATCATTACTTGTATTAGCTGCTTCTGAACTAACTTTAGACAAGTATTCCTGAAGAAGCTGTAAAGCTTTCAAGTCCTGTACTAAGTTTGTTGCAGTTTGTACAGTATCCAGCACACTAGGATCAGGGCTTAATACTTTGGCTCTGATTGTACTTGTTGACGTATCTAAATTCATTTATGTCCCTGAATCGGGTCTTTGCTTTCCTGTGCGGTTTATAACCCGATTTGAGTTTAGTTTGTAGCTATGCTGTGGATGTGGTGTACATGCTAATACAGATCCAACACCCTCAACGGTAGGGAGCTCTGAACCTACAATAGCATCTGCACTACTACTTTGGGGTGGAGTATGCCCGTAAAAAGTAATACGCTCTTGTAAACTGGGTCCAGCTTCAGGCTGCGGTACTAATTTTGTAGGATCAGGTAAAGCAAGATTTGTATTAGGTGAGTTAAGTCCAGGGATATTGTCTGTCAAAATATTACCTATATTACTAAATTCAAGGCCATAAATTGAATAACCTTTCACAAGTTGCTCAGCAGAGTTTTTTACTACTGCTACCTGCGCATTAAGATAATTACTAATAGACTGGTGGTTAAAGCTTAAATTACTAAATATACTAGTAGCATCTAATAGCTTATTAAATTCTCCTAGATTAGCCATTTATACCCTCCAGTAAACCTGAGATTTAGCCAATGCATTTGCAACAAATGTGTATCGTTCAATTGTTGTAGTCCACCATTTTAAAGCCAGCGGATCTGATATGTCTCCCAAATAAGTTTGAAAAATTTGTAAAAATTCTTGTTTTGATACAGCTGAAGTTTTTCCAGCATATGTACTTAAAAATGTTTGAGCTAGTTCTTTACCAGGCTGTCCATTAAAAAGCCTAAGCATAAGATAAATAATAAAACTACTAGTCCATAGCTGAGAAACAACCTGACCACTTTTACCAAGCTTATCTACTAGTTTTAGTGCTGTTGTATTAGATTTAAACGGCGAACCTACACGGCCCGTAAATGCTTCAATATCAGAGTTGTATTCTTTTATAATGTATAAAATTTCTTGTACTAGTGTACGAACCTGGGCTGTATAACCACCAGCAACGCCATACTTCAAACTATTTGTGGTGTGACTAATACCGGTTGTATCAAGGTATAAACGATCAAGAAATCTTTTTCCAGATGTATCTTTTAAAGCTGCTACATTTGGTACATAAAAGTTGTTCGCTTTTAACCAACCCTCGGCTGAGGTAGATATTTCTTTTAAATTTGCATGTGTTATATCTGCATAAGTGTATTGTTTTTTATTATTTGGTGATAAAGTATATCCTGTAAATCCAGCTAACTTATTAAAGTTTGATCTATCACTTAACATACTTTCTTTATAATTTATATCATTAAATCCAAAAATATTTTCATGTATAAATAAATCTACATTATTTTCAATAGTACTTATAGAAGCATTTTTTATTTTATAAAGCTTTAGTGGGTATGAATTTAGTAACGTTTTTAATCCAACTGCCTGTGAGTTATATAACAGTGAAAGTCTTAGTGCAGCAATTAAATTAATCCAAGCAGATCCGTAACCATTTAAACCATTAAGGCAATTTAAGTTATTAGAAGTAGCTGGGTCAAAGCTATTTAAATTTCCTACAAGTGCTGTTGATGGAAAATAAGATCCACCAATTTTGCTTACATTTAAACCCTCAGTATAAACTCCCGCTGTGAGTGCTCCAGCAATTAAGTATTTAAAGTTATCTGTAGGTTTGTAATTAGTTCTTACAAAGTTTAGTAAAGTTTTACTATCTTCAGTTTTATTTGTATAAAATATATCGGATTGCTCAATAACAGAAAAGTAGCCTTTAGATTTTAATTTAAATTCAGCAGCTTCTTTTATAGCTAATTCATAAATTAGTGGTGAAACTCTAAATTCAAATTTTTCTGGAAATAGAAAATTTTCTAAATTAGTTTTAACTTCTAAGTCAAGGGACTCTACTAAATCATTTAGGGGATCTTTTAAAAATGATGATACAGGTTGACTAGAGCCTAAAGCAAATACATCAATTTCTTTTGCAAGACTATGAATGATGTCTCCAAACATACCAACATGACCCACCCCATCTTTATCAACCCAGGGTGAAATACCAGCTGGGGTGCTATCTTTGACAGCGTTTTTGATAGCTTGACTTGACGGTGTTTTAGGGTTTAAAAGAGTTTTCAGCTTAAACCCATTTGCTACAACAATCTTTCCGCCTACAGCATTTTGACTGTAAGGTGCAAATCTAAAGCCTCGAGCTGCATTCTGCTTTGTCCAGTAAGTGTCTGAACCACCATCTAAAAACCTAAAGCCATTACCGTCTTTGTCCACAGCTATGTACTTCGTAGGGGGCTCTATATCGTCTTTTAAGACGGGTATTACACTAGTAATGACTGGCTCAATCCGCCCTGAAATAAACGTTATTTGGACGTGTGTACCGGGCTCTAAAGGCTCAGGCATCCTTGCCCTATACCTTGTGAAGTTAGACTTTACGGTTTTGACTTCGCCGTCTACAACGTCTTCTGCGTTTTCAGAGACGTTAAGGAGTTTTACCTCAACCGTATTAAAATCTGAATCACCACCTGGTACAGCTACAATCGCAAAACTTTCCAAGACATTAACAGACTCTACAATCCCAAATCGGGTTGTACTAGATTCTTGTTTTTTCTCTACAACGGTCTTGAATTGCTCAAGACCTAATCCGCGTAAAAAGTTTTGATCCATATATGTAACTTCTAGTATCCCCCAAACGGTAGTTTTGGTTCTTCACGCGTAGGTATTCTACTAGGTATAAACTTAGATTCTCCTGCTTTTTCAGAATTAATTAATCCTGGAATCTTTGCTTTAAGATCTGCTATTTTTCCATTCAAATAAACAATAATTGGATCGATTTGCTTGTATAAGATAGGAAAATTTTTTCTCATTTCTATAACGTGTTGTCTTTCAGCAACATATATAAAATACTTAACTAATTCTTTTTGAGTTGGTGTATACAAAAATGTTTCTGCTTGGTCTTCTAAACCTTTACCAGGTTCGGTATTATTAATTGCTATTTCAATTGCTTGATTTAAGGCTTTCTCATAATCTGAAAAAAGTACAGTTACTGTATCAAGATAGCCACCTATAAACTTTCCTGCATCCCACCCTAAAATACTTAATATAATAATACCTAGTACGCCACCTAAAACAACTCTAAGAGCAGCCGTACCAGTTTCAAAAATTGCAGCTAAGATAGAATTGTATATTACAGTAGCTGTAGATCTTATAAAAAGTGCTACCCCAGCAGCTGCTGGTCCTGTAAACGTTCCTAAAATTTTTAAAATAGTTTCATTTGCTTTTGAGCTAGCAAAATCAAATGGCCATACTACCATTCTGGGTGGTATAAAATCATAATCATTCCTTGCTTCAATAATTGGTCTGTTTTCTTCCATTACCTCATTAAAAAGTTGTATATCTTCAGGGTTTAACAAAAACTTTTGTATAGGTTGATTATTTGCATCTAAAAAATACTCAGCAACAGATTTTGGAAGTGGTGGATTTGCTGCTTTTACTTTTTCTACTAATTTATTAGCTTTACGATATACTTCATTAACGGCACTTGTATAATGAACACCATATTTATAATTAAACTTCCCTGCAGAAACTTTTTCAGAATCAACTAAAGGTTCTTTGAATTCTGTAATAGGTTTTCCTAAAGTCCAACATAAATATTGATAAGTAAAAATTTCATAAGCAGCTATTAGTTCTTCTAGCTCTTTAGCTAACACAGCATGGGCGTATAGTACCATTAATTCTGTTGAATAACGTATATAAGAAGATTGTCTTATCTTTGATACATTTATAGGTTTAACAAGATTATCTATAGGAATATTAAGATCACCTGAATCTAGAGCCGGATCTCTACTCAAAGCTGAAACATCTAGGGCACTATTTTGTAATCTAAGAATCTCTTGCAAGTGTGCAGGCAACTTACGCGGATCAAATGAACCTTGTGGATCTACAACTACACCCATAGTTACGCAACCATTTTGAACGCCACCCGACGAAAACATATGGATGACGCCCTCTAAGCGCATTACGTGGTTGTCAAAAAACCCCATATTATTTAAACGCACCATATGGCTTGGTCGCATATCTGGATTTAGCGGAACCATGAAATCTGCTGTATGTAAATCTTTTCCATGTACATTAATCATTGCATTCAAGATTAAGTCCATAGTGTTTGTTGTTACCGTTTCATCAGAAGTCTCATCCCAGAGAAATCTATTTCGAATCGGTAGTCTAAGTTTACTTACAAACTTAAGTGGCTGTGCTGTAGTTGGGCCTAAAAGCCCAGGATTAGTTATATCAATGGTGCTTTCGCTAGGAACTGGTGGCTCTGCAAAAGCTGATTCTTTCTTAGCTGCTGCGCTTGTTGATGCAGTAGCTGCACCGTAAGATGTTGCATCATTTGTTAGTGCCATAGCTTGTTCATATGTAATTCCTGAGATTGTTGGTGTACCAAAAAGACTCTGGCTTGCACTAATTTTTGCTTTACCACCCGCACTATTATTGTGTTGAGGTGTAACTAGAGTAAATCTTGTAACCATACCTAAAGTAGACCAACTTGAATGTGCAGAAAGTACATTAGGTTTAATTTTATTAGTAACGGGTTCAAATGGATCCCTTGTAGGATCACCCCAAGTAATTGGTGCTCTACGATCTTTAGATCTAACTAGTTCGAATGGATCTCTTTTAGGATCACCCGAACTAATTTCTGTCCCAACTTTTTTATAAGATAATATCCAAGGATTATCTTCGCCCCGTAATACAGAAATATCTTCAGTTATTGCAACAGTAGTTACAGTTGATGCATCAGTTCCAGTAGTTCGGGATTTTTCAGCAGCCAGCCAACCATTATAAAGTGGTAACCACAATAGTTCTTTTGTGGGTGGATAAACTGCAGATGATCGCCTAGCCCTGATATTATTTGCATACCGCTTAGTCTCAGTATTTGTAATAATTGAAGAAGAAATAATTGTATCAAAAGAAAGTTTTCCAGGATTGCTTCTGAGTTCTTGCTCTACAACATATATAAATTGAGGTTTTTTTGTTCCAGGAACTATATTACCCGCGCCTACATATAGTGTTAGTGTAAACATAAGAGCATTTTCTGTAGATAATTTTCCAGCATTATATAAATCTTCAATGCTTTGACCGTTAAAGTATTTAGCTCGAGCTTTGTTAACCATGACTTGCCAACCCATCTCTAAGTTATAGAGAGGATTACTCTTTAAAAGAGATACATCTACTCCAGTTAAACCACTCTTCGCGTTAGGCATAACTTGTGCAAGGCCTACAGCGCCGGCATTTGAAGTATTAACCTCTCCGTCTTTGTAGTGCAACCACTGGCTTTCCAATTGAATTTGTGCAGCAAATGTAATCGGATCCAAAAACTTTGGACTACGCGCTTGTTGACTTAATTGAATAATTTTACTTGCCCATTCATAAGCGGTTTTTTCATCGATTTTATTTGATGTTTTGAATCCTGTTATAGGTGCATAAGTTTCTGTACCAACGTAATTGTTATAAAGTTTGATAGCTCTAGCTAAACCATCCAAGTTGTAGCTAGCAGCTCCAGCTGACTTAATACCCACACCTCCGCCAAACAGAGAAGCATCTTTAGTTCGCTTATAAGGCTCCCCACGAAGTCTACAAGACCAGGCTATATTACCTGTGTTAGGGTCACAGTACAGTTCTCTGGGAACTGTCTCGATACTTGAAAACCACCTAATAGCATCCACAGGAAACTGATCTAGCAAAGCGTAAGGAGAGGCTCCGTTAGCAAGTGCACCTGTATGCTCCTTTGTAACCCCAGTAGCCCCACCAAAAAGTTTCATAGGAGGTCTTCCGCTGGGATGAAACAATAACTCGCTTGCTGGTGTACAAGCACCATTACTACCTTGGGTTATAAGTGTTTGTACAATTTTTGTTCGATCAACACCTGTAGTAAAATCTTGACCAGGTATTGTTATGCCACCAAAAATCTTTGTATCAATTAAAAACCGCATTCTGTCCCGCGCAGTAATAATACAATTTACACCATCTGCAGGACTGTCTCCTCTACCAAGTTTAAGGTCTACTGTATCAATAACCCCTGTAAATACTTTAGTAAACTTTACTGGATTTACCTCATATGTAAGACTTACATATTTTCCTACTTCGTCAAACTTAGATAAGTACCCCATCCATATTTCGATTTCCATTTCTGGTCGAACTTCTTGTGTGTATGGGTCATCTTTAGTACCTGATTCAGTACCAAACAAACTATATCTACGAGCATCAAACTCTTTAGGTGCAGTTCCAGAGTACTCTAATCCTGGTGCTGGTATGGGACTTTCAAGAAAAGGTAAATCTATACCAAGTGCTATTCTTGCAGATGATGCTGCGTAATACCTTACAAGCTGAACTCGAGCATTCAAAACTTTCCAGGCTGTATTTGAGTGAAAGACTCTTTTCCAACCACCTAAAGGTTTTATACCAGAAGCCGTATGCGCGTTGTATTGTGGCTGCGTACACACAACAATACATGTCGGTACAGTTTCAGATGAGTTTGGTAGAGTGTGGTCACTATCACTCATAACATAAGAATAGTTAACACCACCCTTACTATTTGGAACCCATCCCATGTATAGCTGTAACTCCTAATTCTAGATAATACTAGATACTACTTATATAGTATCACACGAAAGCAAAAAAAAATAAGCCCCCGGTAAAGCTACCGGGGGCTTAAATAATTTTACTTAACTAATAGTGATACCTTCAGCAGTGCCCTGCCACTGGTTTGCAACAATATTACGACCCGATGTTGCACCAAAAGACATTGTGTCTACTTTACAAAACTGCAACATGTAAGATGTTGGACCACCAGACCTAACCTGTCCATGCTGGTTAGCCATCTGGTCATCTACAAAGTCTGCTTTCTCTACACCTACTTTAAAGGTAATAGTAAATCGACGAGCACGTTTAATTTTATTATTTCTACTAATACTATTGCTATCAAAAAATCCAAAAGTGTCTTGTAAAACTTTTGTATTTAACATACCGCGTTCACACTGCCAAACAATATTAACTTCACCGTCTAGGTGTCGTGGGATACGTTGATTAAGTTCTAAGTATGTTTCCGTAACGTTGACAACACGTACTAGAATGGATGTAAAACGGCCAACTAAGATTGGACCGCCAATGGCAGTAATACTAACATCCACGTCAAACCCCTGAATAGGGTCAAGAATATTATTTGACATTACTGTATTCTCCTAATTATTGTCCAGCTTGAACAGTAACTGAAACAGGTACTACTCTATGTAAGCCTACTGTAATAAAGTCTGCTGGGTACACCGGGGTAAAGAACATATCTACCCTTAACATACCTTGAGCAATCATGTTTGGTGTATTGTTTTCTGAGTCAACCTTAGTTTGCTGGAATCCATCAATTCGACCTTGTAGTTTCAACATGTACATAATTTGATCTACTGTTCCTGCAACTGTTGAACGTAGCTGACTATTATTAGGTTCAGACTTTGCAAACTGCAGAGCCTGGAAGGTTGTACCCCGAATAAAGTTATAAACCCTACGGAGTGCAATCCAATTCCATGCCGGGTCTGAAGATAGGCTCCTACCATTTAGGCAGTGGAAATTACCGGATACTTGATCTGGAATAATCATTTCCAGCCTGGCCTTTGTATATGCGTTATAAGCCTGGCTGCCTGTTACAGGAATGTCTACTGCAGAAATTCCGGTAAATGGTGCTGCACTTGTACGCGCAGCTGGTGAAGCTTCAAAGCGCTGCATAGCAGCAATATGCCCAGCGTAGAAACCGTCTGGTGGTGTAGACAGTGGTGCAAGATCTGAACGCTTAGAATATGTAGACCATCCACCAACCATGACTGCATAAGGACTATCAAGATTAGCTGTTTGTAACTGCGCCTGAGAAGCAGATAACCTGCGATCAGCTGCTAGTACTGCAATTCGAAGTCCGTTAATTTCATTAGATGCTGCAGCTTTTTCAATAAGCTTCTGACGAACTCCTGGGTGTGTATTTCCAGAAGCAATTAAAATATTTACTGAATCTGAGTCAATTGCGTCCAGAACACGAAGATAGTCTTCAAATGTTGGTGGAGGACCATCCTGACCACCTAGTAATGGTAGATCTGATACAGCATGAATATCATCATCCAATGCATCCTCTAGGGGGTTTACATAAATAGCTTTAATGTAATTTGATTGGCTTGTAGGAATAACAACTCGATAAGGCTTGCTGCCGTCTAAAGAAGTTTTCAAGTCAAACTGGAAGATCTCAACATCACCGTTATAAGTAGCGGTCAGAGAGATAAGCCCATTGTCCTTCAATACACTTACTTTTGCAAGATTGGACCATATCCCTTCAGAAGCAGCTTCAATCCTTAGTACATCCCCATTTACAGCCTTACCATATACTTCAGTGCTAAAAGAGCCAAGGTTATTCTGGGCAGCATTACCAGTTAGAGTATACTGGCCAATAACAACCTGATCACGGGTTGCTTGATTTACAGTTTTAATTACTAAATTTCCTGATGCGTCAATTTCAGCAACAACATAGTTACTACCGTTATCTCCTACTGCTGGGTTACAGGTAGCTGCAGCTAAAGATTTTGTAACTCCATTAATTGTTACTTCACCAGAATTCAGCGTTAAAAGAACTTTGTTAGAATCCCACGAAAGTGTTGCTGTTGCTTGAGCGCGAACAAACTTACGGCGGCTAATTACAACATGTCCCTTTTTAGGGCCATCTTCACCGCCTTGAAGTAAAACGCTTAAACCATTTGATAGGTCAGATAGTAGGGCATTTGGTGCTCCGGAACGGTACTTCATACCTAGTGAACCAATTGTCGACAAACTGCCAGACTGATAAAGTCCAACATTTAGTAGTGAGGCATTGCCTTCTGCACCTAAAAACCTACTTGTAAGTACAAGTTCGTTTAAAACTGGTCGTACAGTTGCTGTAAGACCTAGACCCCGACTATTCAAGCTCTGGGATAGAGCTGCGGCAAGAGACTCTGCAGTAGTAGATCCCTGAACCACGTCTGCTTCTGCCCCTAGCATTATGTGGAGATGGAACGGCTTTACGGCACCTCCAGGCTTAAAAAGTTTAGAATTAGACCAGGTTGCAGTTACGTTTGCGGAAACCTTTGCACTAAGAGTAACATCAGCACTCATTGGTGCAGCAGGAGCAGGACTTACTGTTAGGACACCAGCATTTGCTACAAAATTTAAGTCGGAACGTGCTTCCTGTAACTGACGCTTTAGGTCTGCAACTAGGGCAGCTACAGTAACTAATGCAGGTTTTAAAACACCAGGATTGTTAAGAGTCGCCGTTCCAGTAGGAGAAGGGCTACCTGTTGCAGGTATCACAGAAGCCGTAATACTAATGTTAGCAAATGACTTGTTAGCCACTGCAGCTACTGTTAAAACACCATCATTAGCAACGGTTAAAGTTACATTTCCCTGTGCAAGAAAAACTGGATTTTTTTGTGTAAAGTTTGTCCGAATATCATCCATAAGGTTTTTAATAGTATTACTACTGGTTTTAAGAGTTGATTGAACATTAATACCACCAATAGTTACTGAGACCTTTTCACCCTCGGCAATAGCTGCGGGAGTTACAGTTACAGACTGTGCATCCTGACGAGTAGCAGTAGCCTCAGTAAGTCCAACTTTTGCGGTTACGAAGTTTCCATTAGCTACTGACGACCCTAAAGTAACTGTTAAGTCGCTTGAAATTGCAGACTGGTCGTACTCTACCGCAAAATTCAAGTTGCTACCAGAAAGCCTAACCAAGCTATCTGGAAGAAGTTCAGCACCATCTGGGAGCATAAACTTCATACCGCTATTAGCAACAACACTACCAGGCTGGTTACGATCTACAAGTCGAAGAGCTAGTGGAAGACCATCGATTGATGATTGAAGGTTTACAACGTTACCAGCTGCAGAAGCTCGCATAAATCCAAAGTTAAAAGCATTAACTGCAGTAACAATGTCTTGAGCTAGATCTTCTTTTGAAGTAACGCCTTCTCCTAAAACAGGAACTACATATCCTGTAGACATCAATACAACCTTGCCACTTGCAGTTGCAACACCATCTAACACAGGACGCAGATAGCCTGTTGCGGGGCGAGCTTGTCCCATTACACGTCGGACACCAAAGTCCCGAGCGCCCTGGTCCATTGCAGTTTGAATTGCAATAGAACCATTCTTTGTGTCAGTACCAAAAATCTTTGCTAAATTTTCAGGTGTATCAACTAACACAAACTGGTTGTTAGGACCTTTTGTAAATTCCCCTACAACCCCAATACGGGCAAAGGAAACTGGTGCAACAGGCCTAGGGCCTACGTCGCTCTCATCAAATGAGATATTTGGGAAAATATCAGCCATGGTAACCTTCCTCCTATTGGGGGCTTGGATTAGGGGAATCAAACAACAGAAACTCTCGAATTGGTCGACGAGTTTCAAAGTTTAGTCCGTATACCTGTCCTGTAATCAGGTACAAATCATTGGTTGCTGGATTAATCATATCAGAAGGATCTATTCGTTCCCCAACTTTTGGATGACCAACTCCATACACCAAGTGAAACTTTTCCAAATTCCAAGACACCGAGATCCACTGAGATTTATCAGTTAAGTCTAACGCGCCGTTTACCAACTTTGCATTTGGGCCGGGAATTTGTGTAAACGGGCTACCGTCATAAGTGAATAATTGATTTGTTATCTTGTTAAAGTATAGCGGAATATCGCCTAGTGTGAGCACACCAACTGGTAAAAGATCTAGGTTAATAAATGATTTTGTAGTACCAGGTCCATACAAAGCTTCTGTTGAGAGCGGTTGATTAGTTTGTGGATTATAGAGAGTACTTATACCATCATCCTCGGAAACACGCCAAGATCTCCAGCTAAGCGGCTGTCTAGTAGGGGTATTTAAAAATACCTGACCAAAACCAGTTAGTACCGTACCAAGAGCTGGTCTAAAAAATACAGGATGGCCATTAGCTTCTAGTGATCCAATTAAAATATCCTTTCCACGAATGATGCCATCAGTTTTCCAAGAACGTAGTGGATTGTAATATACTTGCCACATTAATTCTGCTGTATGCAAAATAAGGCTTCCGCCCTGGTCCCATGTAGTTGATATATGATTAATCCAGGTTACCTGGGAACCTCTAATTAATCCACCTAAATTAAAAAGTTCGTTAGACAGGGCAAGCCTTATATACTCGGCGTAATCTCTAAGTATTTGTTCTGCATAATTAAACTCAAAAGTTTGTACACCAAGGTTAGTACCAAATAATCCACGTTGACCAAGGCTTGTATTTGCTTGTTTCTTTGTATCAAGCGTATAGCCAAGCATATCAAGTCGTATTTTTATATTTGCCGTAGCCATATCGATGGCTCGTATAGGATTTTGTGGATCAGGTCCAATCAGCCCGTATGGTACTAAAGATACACTTGCATTTTTAGACTCTGGTGTAGGCCTGCTTGTTCCTTCGTAGTAGTACGGATAAACAGAAACTGTTAATCCCTGTTCTTTAAGCTCTACACCAGAAAAGTTTCTAAACTTTACAGGTTTAACTAAACGACCGTCTGGTCCTACAATATTTGCTGCACCTGTAAGAAGCTCATGTTTAGCTAGCTCTGTAATAGTCTTTTCAATAATATCGTTTAAAGTTGTAGGTTTACCAAAGGTACGAGTTTGTAAGCTCATACTATCGTCCGCTATCCAGCATACGACGTATGCGAGCAAGGCCATCTTTCATTTGATTAGAAGGATTAGCCTCTACAGACTTAGCACTACCTGTACCACGAGCATCAAGTGTGACACTTTCTGTGCGGCCTAGCGTAATAGAGCTAACAACTACAGAATCTACATCAGGATCAAAGGACTGTACGTTGTAAGCCCTTGTGGCTAATGCAGTATCAATACCCTCTGGGAGGGCTGTAATCTGGAACAGGAACTTCATGTCAGTTTCAGGATCAGTACTAAAACCAACAAGGTCTAGAGCAGGTACATACGAAATCGCTCCAACTACGTCTGTAACCTTGATAGACGGGAGTACAGCTCCTAAAACCTGTTGTGCTGCACGCTTGTTACCAAGGTCCACTGCAATCGCCTCAACGAGGTTTAGTGCTGTCCAACCATTTTGTACAGGGATTGTAACCTCAGCATGTACGCGTGCTGGCGTATTGCTATGGCCACCTGTTACTACTTGGGAAATCTTGTACTTAAGTGTATTAGCTGAATTATCAGTTTTTAAAGCAGATAGTGTGCCAGATACAATTGCTGGCTGTACCCTAAAACATAAAATATCTGATGGATGGAAATTAACGCTAGGATCCATTGGCATAATAAAATCAGAGTTTCTGATATCTGCCAGAATAACAGGATTCTGCGTGGAGCTAGCTAAAGCATAGTCAGCTCCGTAACCAACAAGCAGCCCAGAAAGTCCAGGTCGTAAAGCTCCACCTTCAGTGTGGACAAGACTCATGCTAGCTAAAGCTGCAATTGCTGTGGTGCTTTGACGATTTTGTAGTGTAGCCTCAAATACTTGACCACTAACCTTGGCCGTATATGAGACACCAGCAACAACTACAACACGTTCTGCTGCCTTTGGTGTATTGCTTTTATCCATTGAAATCAGTTCAATCTGCCGAATACCGGCAAGTTGGATAGATTTCAAAGACAGTTTTCTTAGTAACTGTGCAGGTGTATCACCGATAGCAACTGGGATCGTAAGGGCTTTACCATCAAAATAAACCCGTAGCTCACCAGCTTCCTGTGCTCCCGTATAGGGTGATGCACTTGCATAAGCTGCCTGGTATGTTGCTGGGTCAGCATCGAGTGCTAGACCAAAGCTACGTGCCTGCAGGTTTTCAGTTACAGTAGCCCTAATAGCTGTAACAACGCCACCTAGAACTGGTGAGCGAATAAAATCTTCAAGATCTTTCTCAGCTTGCTTTTCTAGCATCTTTGCGTAATCACGCTGCGGATCGAGCTGAGCTGCAAGACGAGCCGTCATAGATGCACAAGCAAATCGAGCAATAATGGCTCGTAAGCCCTCGGCAACTATTTCAGTATTTAGTACGCGGTCTAATAACAGTTCTGCTGCCCGCTGTAAAGTGGGGTCTGACAGATCCGTAATTCGACCGTAAAAAACGTTACGACCCAGGGTATCGGTAGCTGTAAGCAGCTTGAACCGAACCCTGGGGTAAGCGTGTACCTTGACGTATGGCGCTACCTCATCATCGGTAGCATTACTCAAGATAACATTGAGTGCGCGTACCATGTCATAGGTAACAGTTTCTGCGAAGTCCATTAAAACCTCTCGAGACCCTTACCTAGACATAGTGCTTTTTACTCAGCCTGTGCGGCTTCGGGCTCGGCTTTCTTACGACCGCGACCTTCTGCCTTTACTACAGGCTCTTCAGCTGCAGGAGCAGCTTCTACAGCAGGCTCTTCAGCCTTTTCTTCGACAACTGGCTCTGGGGCGACAACAGGTTCAGCCGCTGGGGCTTCAACCTTAGGAGCTGCAGGAGCTGCAAGAGCAGCCTTAAGCTCAGCAAGGGAGAAGTTCTCGGGACTGAAGTATGCAAAACCCTGACCAGAAATACTGCTAAAACCAACTGGAGAGTAGTGGCTTCCACCACGAATCTCGAGTAGTTCCCGGACAAGAACAGGATCCTCAGAGTGGACTAAATCGCCCACCCCGAGTACCCGGTCTAGCTTTTCATTCCGGTGTGCATGTCGAGTCAACAATACGTACTGCATCGATGCTTACTCCTATTACGTCAGTTTATAGACGACGAGCCTTGAGGTTGCTAACGGCTGTAATATCGTTGGTATCAACTTCAACAACAGCTAGAGCAAGGCTCCGACCCTTGTAGAAATCGCTATCAGGGATCTGAGCGCCCATCTTGAAAGCTGAAGCATCGTAGTTAGCTTCAGGAACTACAGCAATTTCAGAACCAACCTGAACACCAGCTGCGGCACCATTGGCAGGATCAGCAGCAAGAAGAGCAGCAGCCATATCAGCAGCTACGAGCTTACCACCATAACGAAGTTCAAAAGCATCAACAAGGCCGTTAGCATCAACTGTGGGATGAGCATACAGAACATAGAAACCATCGTCAAGGCCGTTAACTGAAGGAGCAGCAACGCCAGCAGCCATAGTTGCGTTACCGACCTGAAGGTCAATAGAGGGAGAGACATGCACGCCAAGAGCGCGCTTCATCTTGATGAGGCCGGGGGCAACGGTGGCAACACCTGCACCTGACCGAGCGACGAGACAACCTGCAACTACCCGAGCTTCACCAAATCGGGAGTCTAGACCGCCCCACTGTTCATTGAGTCCCATGATATTTCTCCTTGGGGTTTGAAGTATGGGTGGGGTTTTAGGCCCCACCCTATACTAACTTACTTAAGCGATAACAGTTGCACCACCGATGGCGCCTTCGATGTCTGAAGCAAACTGAGCAACAGTCATCAAGCCGATCCAATCGGGATACTTGACGTAGGGCAGACCGCAGTTACCAATCTGGACAGAGCGGCCAGGAGCCTGGGGAGGAGTGGTATCGGGGCCGGAACGGCTCCACATACCGGGCTTGCCATCTGGAGCTTCACCAGGAGCATACTGAGTAGCGCCAAGCTTGATGCCGGGCTGCATCTGGTGCATGGCAGCGAGAAGAGCAACACGGTTCTGGGGCCAGATCTTGTGGCGACCAGCAGTCCCACTAAGAGCGCCGGCAGTACCAGCAACGGCCCCATCATCTACGATCATATCGAAGGTGACAACGCGGAGACCGGCAATGGCTTCGATTTCACCATCACGCCAGGTGACGTGACCGGTGACGTTACCAGCACCGGAACCCTCTAGGAATCCACGAATACGGGGGTGGATTTCAAGCATGGTCTTGAGGTCGCTGGTCATAACCAGGTGAGTTGGGGGAGTCTTGGCTAGGTTGAGCATGCGGCGACGCATCTTGATGATGTCGTGTACAGGGTTGGAGTTGGTGAAGTCAGACCATTCATAAGAACCCTGAGCATTCTGGAAACCAGCAGTACCAACGGTACCAGGATTAGCAATAGTAACCAGGTTCTGAGCGGGGATACCGGTGTTGACGTTGATGGACATGCCGGTGCGGGGATCGGTGTAGTTGATTGCACCAAGAATGGCCTGTGCACGAAGAAGGGTCCACAGCATGTTCTGACGAGCAACAAGCTGCTGCATACGATCAGTAACAACCTGAAGGCCATTGGCTTCGTTCATGGTACCGGGTTCACGCAGGTTGTTGATAACATCCTGGGGAATGAAGTCGGACTCACGAATGTAGACGGGGAATACTGACATCCGCTCAACCTTGGTGGAAGGCTGGAGGGCGTCTGGACGACCGGGCTCAACAATGGGTGAGAACCCGAGATCCATGGTCACACGCTCGATTACGATTGTGCGATCCTGGGTGTACTGTGGGGGGAAGAATTCAGCAAGGGGATCACCGGCGAACTGCTCGAACTTCTTTGCGAGCATGGTGAGCTGTGTGGGACCCAGTGCCAGAATGTCTACTGGTGTGGTCTGGGCCCAATCCTGGGCGAAGGGGGAAGGCATAATTTTTAGTCTCCTCTAAGTACTAGGCCTTACTCAGCCTTACCAAACCGGTCAGCTAGAAGGTTGCCGTAAACGAACTTGCCACCTTCTGGCTCAACCTGCACACTCTGACTCAGGACCTGCTTAGCGCCGACCTGATTGAAATTAACTCGGTTTTCTTCTGGGAGCTTATCCAGAAGGCCGAATAGTAGATCTGAAAGATTAGTCTCAGAACCACCCATCGAGAGCTTCTGCTCAAATCCGGCGTTACGGACTGCAGAGACGACTTCATCCACCAGTACAGGTGGAATACGGTCGCGCTTTGCAGCTTCGGCACGCTGGCTAAGCTTTAGCTCGTACTTTTCCTGAGCAGTTGCAGCAGCCTGATTAGCTAAAGCGTCACGCTCGTTCTTTAGAGCGGACTTTTCAGCCTGCTCCGCTTCAAGGGCGGAGACGGTCTGACTGAGCTTCTGCTCGAGCTCGGCAAGCCGAGCTTCGAGAGCCTCATTCTGTTCCGGCATGTGAATACCCTCCTCGTGGGTAGTGTGACTTGCCGAGGGGGTCTCCACCCCTGCAGCATCGGTGCTGAGCATCTGCTGTTGCTCAGCAGCTACTCCTTGACTCAGGGCCTCGACTAAGTAGGCTACGGCCCCTTGTGGGTGGTGGGGTGGCATGGGACGGTAATCACGAGTTTCACTACCGTTATTTCCCCTATCACCCTGGTTGGAAAGCATCTCAGAACCCTGCGGTGCCCCCTTGACCTGTTCGCCATTGACATAGAGAGCGCTCAAATTAGCATCTGCCGAAGCAGTGTGCCTCTCTGAAACTTCAATGCCAAACTTGTTTGCTGCTGCACGAATACGGCGCATTGCAGATTCTTTTTCACCAGGAGTTAGATCCTTGGTCTGATTGAACCTAGCAAGAGCATTACGAACGTGAGACGCATCATGAATTGGAAGCTTACGCTTCTCAGGAACAGCAAACTGATCAGCATCTAGTGACTTACGGGCACGGTAGGTCAGCTGAGCAAGCTGCTCATCATTACGATCCATGAGCTCATCTTCAAAATCATCCATGAAGATTTCGTAATTGTTTGCACAGCAGTAGTCCATGCAATCCATGTCGGACATTGAAGCTAAATCAAGGTCCATGTGCTTCATAGACAGCATCTCATTTGGCATCTTTTCCATGTGCCCAGTGTACCTCTCTTCAGAAATTGACTCTTGTGATAGAGCTTGAAGTGTGGAAACCTTATGACCAACATATTCGTCAGTTGATTTTAGTTTACCATCTTCTTTGCGATAAATCTGAATTCGAGCAGCAGGATCATCTGGACTTCCTGTAATCTTTACAGGAATTCCTGGAACATTACCATTCTTGACAATGCCTACAACCTTACCCATTGCAGTACCGCCAGAAGATCCCCACTTAACCATTGAGCCTACGCCCATGGCGTACATTTCAGACTTGCTGTTGCTCATTTCCTGCTTCTTTTCTTCTTGACGCAAGATACCATCAACCCAAGACTTACCAGGATCTCCACCCCAGAGCAGCCAAGCAATTGCCCCACGGTCACCCTCAGCGGGGCTACCAGACTTGTTCTTTTCGTGGCGGGCAAAGAATGAACGCATGCGCCTGATAGTCTTTAAAGGGAGTGAAGAACCGTCTGCTAGATCTCGAGCGCGAGCTACCCCGCTACCAATACCTTGTTTTCCAGCTTCACGCGTATCTAGACCACCGCGGCCAAACTTCTTACGGAACTCAAGTCCACGCCGAGCAGCTGCACGAACACTCTGTGGTGGAACAAAGCCATCAGACAGGCTTTCATGCATATCTGCCTCATATTCTTCTTCAGCTCGGAATGAAAGCTCTTCTTTAGCCGCACCCACCTCATAAGATAAGAACTCCTGATTCGAAAGCTTCATGAGATCTTCGTTAGACATACGGACAATCTTTTCGCCCATGGAAAGGTACTCAGGAAGCGCAGGAGGCTTCATTCCAGTACCGCTTTGATCAGGACGACCCTTTACAAGAATGCCATTCTTATAAACTGGGGTATCTGTAAAGATTGATGCTGTGAACTTCTGAGCAAGAGGCTTAAGATCTTCTTCCTGCTCCATCATGGAACACATCTGCTTCATGGCAAGCTTGAAGTCTTCTTCAGACATGCCATTTGAAAGATAAAGACCGTATGCTCCCTGGATACTGAGAGTCATACGGTTTGAATAAGCTTCTTCGCTTTCTTCTGCACCCTGCTTCATGCTAAGGCACATTTCCTTCAGGCCCGGCATCATAGGCGCAGCAGATTCTTCAACAGCAAGCTTCTGCATATCGCCATGACGCTCATCATCACCCTTAGCAGCAAAAGGATTCTGGCTAAGCAGCTGAGACAGACCATCAAAGGCTAGTGACAGCCGCTGCAAGAATGTGGCCTGATCAGGCATTTCAGTAGTCTCCTTCATATTAAGCACAAAGAATTGCTCATCAGATACGTTATTGCTAAGCACCTGATTACGTGGAAGATCTGGTACAAATGGTGCATTTGTAAGTGATACTGCAGTTAGTACAGTACCAATTCTACCTTGCCCAAGTTTCTTTCCAGGGGCATTCCGGGTAAGTTCTGCAGAAGCGTAGCGGTACTTACCGTCACGAATTTCATTTACTACCGTTGGGTCTACGGTCTTGAAGATTCCAAACAGGATATCATTTTCTTGCTCAATCTTGGATAAGAATGCAGTTGCAGGTTCACCATCTGCTGCGCCAGCGTACCGCGCGTGGCCGTAACGTAAGTAAGGCTCGAAGCCCCATTCGTTCTTTTCAAAGTTACGCCTGATGTCGTCAAAGTCTTTTTGTGTAAACCAAACGTAGTCGTACGCCGGATGTTCCCAAGCACCCAGTCGGGCGATGGGAATCTTAAGCATGCTGCTTAATTCTTGTGTTTGCGTAAAACTCATTTAATTCCTAAAGACTTTAAACTTTCTCTAGGGCGTACTTATCATACTCTAGCAGATCATATCTAGTTTGTGCAAATAATAGCTAGAAAATATTAAAGTTCCTAGATTGTGGGCCGGGATCACCGACCCACTCATATTACTCCTGAGAGGTTGGGATAGACTTTATACGCTCAGCAAGTTTCTTTTCTAGTTGTACCATAACGACAGCTGCAATCTTCTTAGCTTCCTTTTTATTTTTTGCAGCATCAACGACACCAGCAGCAATCAAGTCAGTTACTTCACGTAAATCTGGGTCATTTTCCTTTAGACCTGAGAGCTTAGCTTCAATAGACTCAAGCATTGGTAATGCGGCATCATCAAGCACTGTCGGTGATTTACGAATTTTATCCATTAGATTTCGTACAAGCTGTGCAAGTAGTGGAAACAAGTATGTAGCTACGAGCATAGCCAAAAACCCTGCTAACAGGCTTGCAGGATCAAACCCAAAAACTTTTAAAGCCGCTAATACAGGGTTTAAAACTCCATTCTCAAACATAATCCTTTCTCCTTAGTGGCCTAGACCACCAATATTTTGAACTGGTAACCCCACTTTCTGAAGAAGTACTGATAGTAAAACAAGTAAAACAACCTGAATCATACTTCCCATCAAAAACTGTTTCCAACCAAAAGCTAGTTGCTTTTTATCAGTAAAAAAGGTTTTTGCAAGCTGTAAAGTTTCAGTATAATCTTCTTGATATTTTTTTACGGATTCAATGTCTTTACGAAGTTGGCCTAGTTCACCTTCGTGTACAACAGCAACTGTTTTTAATCCACCACGACCGTCGCCATTACCATTAATAGATTTCAAAACGTAGTCTAAACCAGTCTTCAAATCGTCTTGGCGCTCTTCCATATTTTCTGTAATTTGCAAGATACGCTCAATTTGGCGTCCTTGCTCAATTGTCATTTGTAAAAGAGTCTTATTAAGAGGATTATCGTCGTTCATGACCCACCTCTTCTGAAACCTCTAATCCAAGATCTTCAGCCAGAATGGGGCCATCAGTTTTTACTTTCTTAGAACGTTTACGTCTGGTTCTTGGCAAAGCTTCATCAATCTTTTTTGCAACAAGGCTTAGTTGCTCTTGTGCAATTTTTATAAGTTCTTCAGAACTTTCTTCAGAAGTCATACTACCCTCCTCCAAGGGTTGGGAATATATTGACCTTCATCTGAGAAATAGTTTGAGAACTACCATCTGACAAAATTAGTTCTAATTCAGCATCAAGACCGTTTTGTGCAATGTCAGTATCGCCAGGTTCCCAGCTAAAGTCACATCTACCTTCAGTGGGTGAACCAACTGGAACACAAGCTCTGCGAATAAGTACTAATCCAGTTTCTTTGTCACCTACTACAAAGTTCACAGTTTTATTAGTTAGGTCAAAGACAACACCGTTTGCACGGATATTAAAACGGATTGAGGGCTTGGTTCGATACTGGCCAATTTCGATAACGACCATCAGACCTATTCCTCAACAAACTCTACGTCTACACTAAACACGTCTTGTAGGGTTGCTACATCTACAGCAAACTGCTGTGTGCTAGCTTCAACATCAATAGGCATAAGAATATCTTCAGCAGGGCGGGGCTGCGACCTTACCCATATGCCTTTTGTAAACAATGCCAATAAATCTACTGGCATTTAGTTACCACCGTACCTTATAACGTCACCATTTGAATCGGTATCAATATTGATTTGGTACTGCTCTTGTAAATTCACAAGGCTCCAATCTGGTGCGCTGTCCTTTTTAATATCAACCTGAATCACACTTGGATTTACAGGGTTGTTAGCTGTTCTACGCTGGTTCTTTTCTTTGAGACCTTGCACTTCTGTTTTAAGATTTTGAATACTGTTGTCAATTACTTCTAGATCTGCAGAAATACTGGATGTTCGTGTATCAACAATACTAAAAGCTCGTCTAACGGGTGTGCCTCCGTTATCCCAAATAATTACAAAGTCTGAGTTATCGTCTAAATCAAGATTTACACCGTAAGTACCGCCACCAAGATCTATAACTCCTAGTATTGTACGCGGAGCTACTTCTACACCCAGATTATTCTTGACTGTATAGCCAACTGTAGTCAGCCCCGCTTGGGAGCTGCCCAGAAGCCCAGCCAGAAATACTCTCATTATGTTAGATTCCTTTTCCCATAATAACCTAGAAAAGGTAAATAAGCCTATATAGATAGTATCAGATATCTAGGTAAAAGAGAGGGGGTAGGGTTACCCCTACCCCCTCCGTGTTATCTAGGCTTAGACGTTACCGGTGAAAGGAAGTGACAGGTAGCCGAGCTTCATGCCTGCAACTAGGTCAGCAGCGCGGACCTTGATGGAGGTAGAAGTGGCGTTGTTGTTGCCGATTTCGAAGTAGAAGCCGTCGTTGTTGGGTGAAGCAACGGTGCCGCTGTCGGGAAGCTGGAAGTCGGTGTCGACGAATACGATCAGGTTACCAACACCAACCTTGAAGGAAGGAACGGTGAGGGTTACGAGACCGTCGACTGCACCGCTGATATCGTCGGCGAGGATGGTGTAGCTGTTACGGCCAACCTTCCAATCGTTAACGGCATCAACAGCTGCATCTAAGTCAGCAAGTGCGCCCTGGACATCAGCAGCATCGATTACGGCTAGGTTGGTATCATCGAAGCTGATAGCGGTAGCAGCATGTGCACCTTCAGCATCGGTGATGTGGGCGTAGAGGGCGGCATCTAGGTCAGCAATGGCGTTCTGTACTTCAGAGGCATCAACGTACTGGAGACCAGCATCGTTGAAGCTGATTGCTGTAGCAGCATGGGCGCCTTCGGCATCAGTGATGTGAGCATAAAGAGCAGCGTCGAGGTCAGCAATAGCATTCTGAACTTCATCAGCGTCAACATACTGTAGACCGGCATCAGCAAAGCTGATTGCGGTTGCAGCGTGTGCACCAACAGCCTGATCCTTGTGAGCCTGTAGAGCAACGTCTAGATCAGCGATGGCTTCCTGAACGTCATCAGCATCAGTGTTGTCCAGACCAGCAGCAGCAAAGCTGATGGCGCTAGCATCGTGAGCATCGGTGGCGTTGGTGATGTGGGCATTGAGGGCTGCATCGAGGTCAGCAATTGCTTCCTGAACATCATCAGCGTCGGTGTGAGCGAGACCAGCAGCAATGAAGCTGATTGCAGAGGCGTCGTGAGCGTCAACAGCGTCATCTAAGTGGTCCTGTAGAGCGCTACCGGCTGAACCTAAAGATGCAGCTAGTGCATCTAGAGCATCAGCAACGGTTGTGGGATCTGGATCTTCCCAGTCAGCAGCAACGGCAGGGGTGTAAGCAACGGAACCAGTGATGGTGCCGGAAGCGTTGATGTCAACAACGGCTAGATCGTTAACTTGGAGGTCAACGAGTGCACCCAGGCTGACGCCGTCAGCCTGAACGAAAGAGGCAAGGAACTTGTCGTTGGCTTCATCCCAGACTAGACCAGCGAAGTCACGCTTGGCGCCAGCAGCTGCAACGTTACCACGTTCAATTACGAAACCAGCATAACCGCTGGGTAGAGCAACACCAGCAGCGTTGAGGTCAGCGCGGTTGAGCTGGATTAGCTTGTCAGCGATTTCAACAACGGTGGAGTTAACGGTGGTGGTAGTGCCGTTGACGGTCAGGTCACCGGTGATTACAACGTTGTTTGAGAAGGTACGGTTACCGGCAATGGTAGCCTTGAGGTCTAGACCGTTAGCGCCAACTTCTAGAGCATTAGCAGAAGCTAGCTTGATACCAAGAGCGTTGGTAGCAATTTCTAGACCCTTGTTAGCTGCTAGGTTTAGCTTGAGGTCATTGTTGACGCCGTCGAGAACGATTGCACCACCGGAATTAACAACATCAGCATTGAACAGTGAAGCCTTTACGCTATTAGCGCGTAAAGACTTATAAGCAAACGCCTGATTAAGAGACATTTGTTTATTCTCCTCCCCTTTACGGGATTTAAGCGGGCAAGATTTGAACACCCACCCGGGTGATCGACTCTAATTATTCTAAGTGTACAACTATCATGACATAGAACTTTGCCTAGATCTAAACAAAATTCTACACCATAATTGGTTATCTGGCTTAGTTATCCCGGATCTATCGCGCTAGAAAGAGGAAAAGGTAATGCAAGTATCTCAAAGGTTTCTCCGCCTTCTGTAGGGTCAGTTAGACGGATATGCGTACTGTCTAGTTCAATATAGGATTCACCAAGCACCTGCTTTACCGTGTTACCCCAGAAAATCAAACTGTTTGTACCAGGGGTGTAAGCTACCCCCTGCTCTGACAAATCAATGTCTGTAACCCCTGCAGGCATGCTCTGGACATAAAACCGCTTTGGGGTAGCCGACCGGGTATTGACCAAATCGGTTTCAAGAGTAGTTACCCGTTCCAGGAGCTGTGCGATGACTTCATCGTAATCTGGAATGAACGGAATATTGATACTTGGTGCCATGTATTACGAACCTTATTTCTAACCTGGTTCTGCGTTTGCCTTGCGAGCTGCATGATCTTTCATAACAGTATCGCGCAGCTCAAGCTGGTTTGCAAATACTGGTAATAAATCTAGTTTTGCGTGTTCGCATAGTGCTTTTACTTGTAGCATAAGAGCTTTAATTTGCTCGTTAGAATCAAATCTACTAGCAGTTTCTTCCGATACTTCAGAGTAGGTATTAGTATTAGTAATCCACACAAAATTTTTAGATTTATCTAATTTCTTTAACATCTACTATAATTTCCTCTGGAAATAAATATCCTTTTGCCCAAGGATTTTCTCCATTTAAGCAAAAATTAAATACTGGTTTTAACTCTTCCTGTGTTGGATTACTACCAAGCTCATTATGAAAAATTTGTATGTAATTATAGTCTTTATCTAAACTATTTGTATTTTCTCTTGTAACTATTTTTATACCTGTATCTAGCCATGAAGTAGTACCTACTGGTAAGTATGCTAATAACAAATTTCTAGGGTAGTCGTAGTTAATTCGGTAATCTTTTATTTTATACATTTCACTTACTTTATATACATACAGTGAAATTTCTGTTTCATTCAATAAACCTACTATTATTGCTAAATCTTCCTCACCGTAAGTACTCCTAAAATAGTTATGTTTTAAATTAAGCACTATTTCCTTATTCTCTAAAAGTATATTTAAAACTTCTTTTTTTAAATCTATTTTTGAATGAAAGGGTTTAGTTACCTTAGCGTGGGTTCTAACGTGAGATAAAATCATTACTTTAACTCCAACCAGTTCCACTAGGTGCAACTGCACCAGGCTCAAGCAACCATACACTTATAAAACAAAATGAATTAGGATTAGAACCAGAAGAATTTGTAGTAATTTTATTACCTCTTCTAACACCAACTGTATAGTTAATGGTAACTATACCCCCATCGCCTACAGTATCATTTGTCATTGCTCCGATAACAGTCCATTGGTCACTAACTGAAATTGTCCACTCAACATCAATTAAATTATCACCTGGGGGTGGAGGACCTTTATCAAATCTAGTTGAAAGTACTTTAAAAACAGATAGTCTAGTGTAACCCTGTAGCTGTTCTCCCCAGTATTCAACTGGGTGCGAAGCTGGGTGCGATACTTCCTGGATACTAGGGTAATTATCTCGTTTATACGTTGATAAGCTATCTGCTATATTTGCTCTACTAACTGTTAATCCAGCTGTACCGTCAACCAATCCGTCGGCTAGTGCGGCCCTATCAACATAGGTTCCAAGGTACTTGTCGGTATTTGCAACCCACCTTAAGTAACCACGTTGTGTTGCAGTACCGTCTTGCCAAGACGTTGCATCCCAGTTAACGTCACCACCATAAGGGTGGTTGTTAAACGTCCTGATAACCCAGGCCCAATCCCTGGTTCCATTCTGTTTTATATCAGATACAACAAATTCAGGTATTCCTCCAGAGTAGGTAGTATCCCCGATACTACCTCCCTCGTACATACCTGCAGAAATTAGCCATCCATGTGATTGAGGGGCTTTGATGCCTTCACCAATTAGGCGTGGGTTAAATGAATCTCTAGCAAAAGTTCCAGTTAAATCCCCAGCTAAAACCCTAGGTATATACTTACCCGTCGTACCCCCTGAGGGTAGAAAAGCATGATAGCCATCTAAAGTATCGGCATTAATTCCAGAATCATCGGGCGGAGCAATATTATGATAACTTTCTCGAGCATGAAGATCATCTAGCTTGTCAGCATTGATACCCTCTTCGGGACCTCCGCCACTAAATCGATAAACACCGTGAGTTTTATCTACTACTAGAGTACTTTGGGCTACATTTGTAACAGTAACAACTAGCACATACAGATTAGCTCTAGGTCCCTTTTGAGCGGTAGTAAGAGTTAGAACTTTATTACTACCGCTATCGGTATCTGTACCACTACCTGTAAAGGCTGCCAGCACACTTTCATTAGCAGTAATTGCAGTTTTAACTGCTGTGCGTACGTCTTCTAATGTTGGGTTTGTTGTACTAATATTTGCCGTAACATTGGTACCAACTTGTGTGCCGTCAGGGCCGTAAAGTTTAAGTGTAACCACATCATTCTGTTTAGGGCTACCGCTAAAAGTAATAGCAGCTGTTGCTGCAATTTCCTGACCACGAGTTAGCAGAGTTGATGCAGTGGCTACATGCCCTAAACTTTTATCAACACCATCGAGTGTATCTGCGTTTAGCCCTGAATATAGTGCAGGTGCCTTTCCCTGATAAGTTTCTCGAGCATGAAGATCATCTAGCTTGTCAGCATTGATACCCTCTTCGGGACCTCCGCCTTTAAATCGATAGATGCCATGAGGAGTTTTATCTACGTAAAGGTTGCTTTGTGCTCCCTTTGTAATACTAACAACTAGCAAATACAGATTAGCTCTAGGTCCCTTTTGAGCGGTAGTAAGAGTTAGAACTTTATTACTACCGCTATCGCTATCTGCACCATTATTTGCAAAGGCTGCCAGCACACTTGCATTAGCACCAATTGCAGTTTTAACTGCTGTGCATACGTCTTCTAATGTTGGGTTTGTTGTACTAATATTTGCTACAACCTCGTTACCGATTTGTGTGCCGTCAGGGCCGTAAAGTTTAAGTTTAACCGTGTCACCTTGTTTAGGGCTACCGCTAAAAGTAATAGCAGCTGTTGCAGCAGTACCATCTGTACTATTGAAGTTTAGTGCACCCTCTACATGCCCTAAACTTTTATCAACACCATCAAGTGTATCTGCATTTAGTCCTGAATAAACTGCAGGGGCCTTTCCCTGGTAGACTTGCTTGGCGTGATAGCCATCAAGCATGTCTGCATTCATGTAACCTGAGGCAGCATCTGTAGGTAGATCTGCAGACGGATCCCCAGCCAAAGTATCAACTACAGAGGCATCATGGCCCTGGCCAATGCCGTGAACGCGCTTTGTAGCTCCACCGCTACGTACTTTCTTCTGTAGGTGGTTAATAAACGATAGTAAATCCATCTACTTATCCGCCTCTGGAGTTTCAGACTCTACAACAGAATTTTCAGATTCCTGGGGTTTTGGGTTACCAGACTTGATGGTTGCCATGTTCTGGCGATGTGCATGCTTGGCACTCATGACCCGAACATCATGATCACGCTGAGCTTTGTCCCGCTCAAGAGCCTGCTTTTCCATCATTTCTCTGCGCTTGAGGGCTAACTCAGCCTTCTTGTCTGCAAGCTGCTTTTCCTTCAGATCGTGGGCAGCACCAGCGTTATAAGCTACCTGCGCCTCTGAACCCTTCGCCTTGACCATGGCAGCCTGAGCCTTGATGCGGTCGTTAACAACCTTGTCAGCGGGCGCAAGAAGAAGCCTGTGGTGGTCTTCTTCAGACAGAGCAGGCTTGATATCCTTGCTAGGAAGACCAAACATCTCACGTACTTCATTGATGTCATCTTCATCAGAACGGCTGAGGTAACCGTTACTTACAAGCTTGTCGAAGATTGTGGCCATAGTCTGAGCAGCTGAAGGATCGTAGGGATCAATTACAAACTCACCCGGACGGGTATCCTTGAAGTTGAGTTGAATCATTCGACCAATAACTTGTTTACAGAATGGCTGAACAATCTCTCGAGCCAAGGCCTTGACCATCAACCTGAATGTATTCCAGTGGGTTTGTCCTGGGTTTGAGAGCCCCGCAGAGCCCTCTTCAAGAAGTAGCTGTGGAATCAACAAGCCCCTGAAAATAGAACGGTTGTAATAGTTGATGGCATCCAAGAACACCGACCCAAAGTTATTGCCAGTGGTCAACGTATCAATCTTGATATCATCCTGCATTGAAGGTCGCTGGAATACAAGAGCCGTACCACGATGCATATTGCTCATGGCTGATTCTGCAGCTTCCCTAATAGTCATGTTACGAGTTTTACCAGTTGCAGGATCACTAATCAAGTCTGGGGTAACGCCTGCAGGAACAACTGCGTAAGCTACTGGCGTACCGTAACGGTCTAGAGCTACGTTGTACATCTCAAGAACGATGTCCTTGAGGAGCCAGTTCTTGTAAACCCTCTGAATAGCACTGGTGCCTGTATAGATACCAGAACGCTTACCGTGAATAGTCAAGCAAATCTTGTTCAGGGGCAAGTTGTTGTAGGTAGCCCCATTAACTCCAATTTGCCACACACCCGTATGAGAAATAGTTGCTGGTGGTTGGTAGTAAGGATTATCCAAAGGGCCCTCTACGAGGCGTCCATGTACGTTAGGAACAATAAGAACAGATGCGGGATGATAGTTGATCAGCTCATCCACCTGAATCTTACCGTCTACAAGCTTCCAGAGAATTTCAGAAACCGAGTATCCAAAGGTCAGGCTTGATTCAACAAGCTCACCGATTGCGTACTCGATAGTGGTTTCCATCTCACCAATAGCCTTACGCACAAACTTTTGAATCTCTGGGTCGGGATGACGGTATTCCTGAAGCGATGCAATAAGTGCAAGCTTCATGAACTCAATTCCCGTCCCAACAGTTTCGTCAGTTTTTGCAGCCCGCTCAAATTCAATTAGCCGGCTGGTGTCTTGCGGTGTAAGGTACTGGGTAAGCATGCCGGGACCGCGAGACAGGGTCGAACCGACCTGTCTCGCAGAACCCCGAGGAAGCCGGTCATGCTCCACAGCTGCTGCGACTTTCTCTGCCTCAGCAACTACGGGGTTGGACCCCGACCGTCTCCGTGTAGCCATTTGTTACCCTTAAGTGTAGGCAGCAGACCTACTTGAACCTACCGTGGAAGTCACCTTGTAAGAATGCTGCATCAGCAGCAGCCTTACGTTCACGCTCAGCAAGCCCCACTAGTGCATCTTCCCAAGCCGCTGCTTCATCATCGGACATGTTATAGAATTCACTAGGTTGAATATTACCATAACGAGCTAGCTGAGCGCCAACGTCAAGGTTTAAGATAGTACGGTACTGCTGCCGAAGGCTTTTTTTGCCTGCTGGTTGATCTGCTGCATGTCGGAGCGATTCAGGAAGTACAGGCTCATGAAGACTGCCTGGTAGAACTGTGATTCCTTGATGGTTAGCTTATCAAACCGCTTGTTCCAAACAAACTGGGTAAGATCTACAGTAAGCTCAGTTTCACCAAACTTAAGTAGGCAAACCATTGCAAGTGCTTCTTCAAGCTTGCCCTGCTTACGAATCATTTCTGACCCCTCAGGACCTGAAAGAAGCTCACGACGATCATGGTTGCGGGGAGCACGGAAGCTAAGCTTGCGACCACTAGGAAGAACAACCTTGGTTGTTCCGTCTTCTTCAAGCTTCTTTGCTAGCTTCTGAGCTTCAGCAAGCTCTTCTTCCCCAAGCATGACAGCGCGTACAAAGGTTTCTTCGTAGAACTGTGCATCCTTATAATCTAGAAGATCCTGTTTACGCTGCCACAGCTCGTTAGTGACATCCCGCTCATCCTTGGTTACCAAACAAGTAAATGCAAGGGCACTATCTAGCTGACCGGTCTTGGCAAGCATGTCACCATCAAAACCTTCAGTAATGTCCCTACGCTCAGATCCCAGGGGCTCACGGTAAGTAACTACCGTACCGCTTGGTAGTGTAAGAGATGTAGTAACAGAAGCTGAAGTCCGTGATGCCTGGGCCTTACCAGACTTTGAAGGACGTTCAGAAACAGAATCATTTTCGGGTGTAAGGTCGCTCACAGGATCCTCCGGTGGTATACGGTCTAAAGCTATAAGGTATTCTATCTAGACCAATAATAAAAGTCTAGCAGAATATAGATATTTTATACCACGTCAATGCTAAACTAATTCTTGGGGGAGAAAAATTTTAAAAAGTACTGATGAACAGGATCGCTCAAAGCAACTATGAGAGTTTGCAGGCTGCACAAGCCAAGCTAACTCTTGCTGAGCTTATCAACAAAAAGATTACAGCACTATTTGTTGGCTTGCAAGATGGCCATATAGACCTAAACGGGGTAGACCCTAAAGAAAGCCCTACAGATTCATATGCGACTTTACTAAAAATAAGGCGCGTTATGCGTCAAACAATGGGTCTAGCTTATCAAGATGACTTTATTCAAGATTTACGAGAACTAGTCAAACCTGAAAATATTAAATTATTTGTTCAAGGTCTGATAACTGAAGGATTTATTTCTGAAAACTCTGATGACATAAACTTTCTTATTAATGAGCTTGAAAGTAAAAATATTGAAGATGTTTTAACTTTTACTCGAGAACAAGCTCGAAACAGCCTATTTGGTACTTTAGCTAAATTCCAGGAAACAGACAGCGATACTCTATACGACGAAATTGGTTTTCATTTTGGTCGCCCTAACATACTGGATGAAAGGGGATTTCTTACCAGTGAGAAAGTAAATCGTTTAGTAAACACCCTAAAACAACACTTAGGTGGTGCAACTGCTAGAGGTTACGGTTTAATAACTGGAGCTACTGTAGGACAAGCAGCACTACTAAACATACTCACAGCTTCAAAGTCTGTTGATGTATCTATGTTCCAGCTAGAACATAGTTTAATCCTGTCTGCCCTTTATTACAAAAAACAACAATTTAGTATGCTGAATCGCATGTCAACAGAACATCGCACAATCAATGTGCTTCTTGCTGCAGCGCATAATCCTAACGGTGGTGAGGGTTATGATCCGTACTTCAACTGGATAAACCAAGCCGGTAAAGCTTTACTAGGTGATAGTGTATCTTTTCATGAAGTAATGGGCAGTTATGCACACGAAAAGTTTATTGCAACGGATTTACCATCTTGGGTTATCCAGTTAAAGTACGGGTCATATGTGGTTGGTAACTCTATAAAAAAATCTACAGTTATGATTGGGTCCTTTAACATGACCAGGGGTGCTCTGGGAAATATTGTTGATAATCACGGAGCCCTTTCTAATGCTAGACCATATAACTTTGAGCTTGGATTCAATATTGGGTATGAGCTAGTTCGTTATGGCGGTATGAAGTTTAGTACATTTGCAAAAATAATTGGAGAAGCCCGCGGATACGTAGATAGAGTAATACAAAATAAATTTCCAAATATAAACAATCATCCTGAACACATACTTAGTGGTCCAGAAACTTATACACGACTACAAAAAGCTCTTGGGCTTGGTAGCTCAAGTCTTGGTAATAAAGTTGATGCATTCTTTATGCTTAACGTTATTACAGATCGAGGGATGCTGGATGTTGATGGTAAGGGTGAAAAAGGTAGAGGTTTATTCCACACTATTCATGACAAACTAAGTGCCAGTAAAGATAGCACCATCACAATATTTGTAACTGAGGGATTTAGAGATATCAGATCTTCTGATATATCAAATGGTGAGGGTGTTGAGCAAAGTAAGGCTATGCAAGCCTTACGTCAACTTGAACATGAATTCGAAGGTAGATTTAAGATTGTTGAAGTACGTCAACATGTACATGCAAAGTCTTTCATGGTGTTTCACGATGGTATAAACAACAACAAAGGTGGTTTTGAATTAATTGCAGGGTCAGCCAACGTTAGTGCTGAATCTTTAGGGGGTAGTACTACAGAACTTGGCCTTTACCTAGGAAGTCAACACTTTGAAGATGACTCGTTTTTAAGGCAACAAGCAGAAAACATTTTAAGTAACCTGTGGATGCATTCACATCGTGCAGGTAAGGGCATAAACCCACTTAAAAACCTAAACATGTCTAGCGCTGATAGAATCATGCTAGAACTTAAAAAACGACTTAACCCATCTCTTTCTCGATTAATTACAGTAAGTGAAAACCGACAAGGCGTAGGAAGCCTTATAAGCCTAAGCATAAGTATTAAAGATCCCAGTACTGGAAAAATATTTGAAGTAAAAGATGCGGTTAAACTAAGCATTCAACAATACAACAGTGATCCAAACAGGCTATTTATTCCTGAATTACAAAAAGTAATCGACCCAGTTATAGGCCAAGATAAAAATTCTACAGTCAAGTACGGAACAGGTACTGAGCGCGGGCATTTGCGTGTTGTTGAGTACACTGCAGGTGAAGTTGTTGCTGCAGCTCTTGAAGAAATTTCAATAGAGCTCGAAAAATCTACACTAAATCTGCTAAGCCGGTATGGAGATAGATTACTACTTACCACCAGTGGTCAAAGTTTCTTTAAACGTCAACTACGTCGTATGGGTAGTGAAATAGGTCTAGAAATTTTACGTCACCAGGAAGGGTTGCCTATTGGGTCTCGTACAAACGAACAAGCTCGACAATTACAAAGACTAATTTTTGGTATTGAGTACAAGGACCGCAACCTTATTGATGCCCTTCAATTAGACCCTTCAATGGCTTTAGACACTGACTCAGCTTTTAGCCTACACCAACTTGCCAGGATGTTTGGCGGAGATGAGACTAACGTTATCCCACTACTTAGCCTAAGAGAAGAAAACCGCCCAATACTTTCACCGATGTCAATAGAGCGTAGTTTTGAAAAGTTTGCAGCTTTACAGGAAGAAATGCTTGGTCTTAACAAAAAGCACGTAGCCGGTAATGCACCCAGTGAAGTTATTAGGGTAAAAGACGGAAAACTAGTTGTAGAGCCACTACTATTCACCCTACTCGCAGAAAGCTTATCTTGGGACAAGCCTGCAAAAATACTACTAGCAGATGCTTTTAATTACCTAACAGCTACAAATTACGATGACTCTACACAAGCTGTAATGTCCTTGATGAACCCTGCAAAATTAGCGCAGTGGGCACAACGTTTACAGAACATGCTTGGTAGTGACGTAGGCTACATGCATGTAAATCCCGGTAGCCCAGCAGAAAAGAACTTCAGACGAGTCGAAATGCCGTTTGGGCCGCCCAGACCAGACGGAAAACCTCGTATGTCTACAGAATTTAGATTCTTGCTTCTCTGGGGGTTAAACGAGCAAACATATGTACAAGCCGATGCATTCCGCGGAGCAAACGTTGGATACAGGACACAAATGTCCTTCCAGGTATATACCAGAGAAGCTTTAAGTGGTGCAGATGAAGTAGCTAGCAGTATGTTTGATGGCCGAGTAAAACTTGGCCCAGACGGTAACTGGATGGTATTTGACAACCGTACAAACAGTTACATAGAAGCAGACCCAAATAAACCTCTGCTAGAAGTTACCCATCAAGAAAGACATATCCACGGACCTGTAGTGATTGTAAATGGTAAGAGAGAGGTCCTAACCATGGCCAATCCTATCTACGGTCAACGCGGAGCCCGTGTAATTATTCACGGTATCGTACAAGAAACTGACGCTGGGGGCAGGCAGGTATTCAAAGCAGACGCTGAAGTTTTACAGCCTGTAAGCAGTTCAATGCGTATGCTATCTCAAACCATGAAAATGGTATTTACAGGCTTGGGTAGCTTTGTAGATGAAACAGGAAAACGTCGAAGCTTCTTTACAGATCTTGTTGAATCAATCAACAAAACATTTTTTAGTGAAAACTACTTTAAAAAACAAAATAGGGAAGCAGCTGATTATTTTGGAAAAGCTTTTAGGGGTTTAGGGCTAGCTAGTGACACAAACCAACAAATCATGGATGCTCAAAAGCTCCACGGTGTTGTGGGTGAGAGCATAATCAAGTCGGGTGTAGCCTTGTTGCACACCGGCTACACCCTACTAGAAGGTTACTACGACGGTGGTGCTTGGTCTGATAGTTTCCTGGAAATGTTTGAAACCAGGAAAGGTAGAGAACGATTTAGCACAATGCTTGAAAGTATCAAGCAAAGTTTAGATAAAAAGGGTTCTGTTAAGACTTCAGATGTACGCAAGCGTTATATGCTTGACAGCATTGAACAACTACTGGGTTCTGATAATAGTCTAGAAACCGGTATCAAAGAAGCTCTAGCTAATGATAATCAAGCTCTCAAAAAAGTTGTAGAGTCGATACGAAAAGGTGAGCTTAAAAACATCAGTGATCCATTTGCAAAGATGGTTATTGCTGCAGCAGCTGCGTATCACATTTATAACGGTATACACCATTCTGAGATGCTTAATGATGCTATGCGCGAAACTACGAAGAGGATGGCAGGTACCTGGGGTGGTGTAGATTCCCGTGTAATATTTGGTGCGGCAATTCCAATTGTTATGAGGGACGACATTAGTGTAGCTCAGTTCCCCATGTCTAATAGGCAGAGTGCAATTTTCCATACAAACTACGTTGGAAACCACTCCCAAATAATGCTTAAAGCTATATCTACAAACCGAGAAACAATTCGTCGTCGAGAAGTAGTATCTGAACTTTTTGCTATTGGGTATTTAGGCGGTACTTCTATTGTTGCTTCTAACTACGCTAAAAAGTCATTACAACATGGAGGTAAATCTGTTGATATAGGTCTACTTCAAAAAGAAAACATACAACTTGCAGGTGTACACTTTGAACCTTTTGCTTATACCTTTACTGGTATGAGTTCTGAGTCTGAAGGAGCGCTATCTAGAATTTCTGAAGTTGTCCGTAGGCTTACATATGAAGATTTAAGTGATAAAGATTTACAAGCAGTACAGGAAGAATTTAAAAAGAGCCTGTCAATAATTAAAAAAGATTACACCACCCACAGTGGAAATACAAATACTCGTACAAGTCCACAAAGAGAAGAAAATCGTATTCAAAGCTTCAAGCTACAGCATAAAGCTCGTTTAGGTGGCGCTGTAATTTATGTACCCGTTCTTAGTTTTGATCGTGAACATAACTCGTTTACCCATGAAATTGCTGATCTCTCTTATGAAAAGATTTCCTTACCCTCGCCAGATGCAGCTGTAAAACTACAAAACTTTGATGACTACGTTGGTGATATTCTCAACCTATCTCACGAAATCCAACGTGAAAACATAGCTATTAGAAACATTATCAAGATGGCAGAAATTTTTGGTGGGCACGTATCTAGTGCAGCCAGAGATCAATATGAACAATTTTTACTAAAAGTAGAAACTTTAAAGGCCAAAATTAGAGAAGCAAGTACTACAGATATTCAAAAAACAATATCTGCACTAAGTGGTGTTCAGGGCTTTGCACAGATTGCTAACACATTTGGTAGCTTTGATGGATTAGTATTTTCAGAAGATAAACAGGGTAGAAAAATAAGCGTAGATAACGTTATAGTCATGGGCGATGAAGTCATGGCTGCTGTAACAAAAGAATCTCTAACAGCGCTAAGAATTGTCAAAAAGTTTGTTAGCCAAGTTGCACTAGGTAAACAATTAAATGTTAGTGCGGATGATCCCACAGGTAATAGTCCAGTACTAAAACTTAAAGGTAAAAAAGTTATTGTACGGCGTGGAAAAGAAATCCGGTACACATTTGAAAGCTTAAACTTTGGGGAAGATTCTTATTTAAGTACAGCTACAGACACCTACGATGGAAACCATTCAGATGTACGCGGAGTATCTGCAGTATTAAAACAAATTGGTGTTGCTTATGATCTTCAACAAAGTGAAAGAACAGGATTTTTGAAATTAATTCAAGAAAAGAAAAAATTACAAAAACTGCGTGTAGAAAACAATAAAGAAAAAAATAGACGTAATAATACTCTAGTAGATAAAATACAAGATCAAGAACAACTTATTGAAAAATTATCTTCAAAACACTTTTACGAATCTGGTCTAAGGGGTGTATTTAGTCTAAAAGTACAACAACACGCTTTAAAAATGCAACTTAATAAAATAGAAAATCAAACTGGTGTAAACGCTATTGAACTACAAGAAGCTCGACTAAAGCATGGCCTTGTTTCTGAACGATTAGAAGTACTAGCTTTTACAAAAGATAACCTTACAACTCTACATAGTAAAATTCGACAAGTAAAAGAAAACCTAAACAATAAATCTATATCTGTTGCAGATAAAAAAGAATACAAAAAAATGCTTGCATTCTTAAAAGGACAGCAGCATAGAATAAACGCTGGATTAGTCTATACATCCACAGAACTAATGTCGCAGGTTTCCTATGAAGATATTGATCATGCATTTATGGCAGCTGGAATTGACTTAGACCATGAAGTAACTCATGCAATTGATAATAAGTCAATGAATAAAACCTTAAGCACAAATGCACTTGTAGAGCTTCTTCAACTTGGTCATGCTGCTAGACAAGCTGGTTTAGCAGTAGCAGGTCTTCGTGCAGGCGGCCCTGTAGGTAACTTTGGACCTGTCGGTTATTTTGCTATGAACGTACGTGACTTTAACGCACACATGCGTAGAATAGATTCAAACTTTAACTTGGACCCTTATATGAACCGTCGAGCCATGTTCTTGCATATTTCAGGTATGGCATTAAACCTTGGTGACTTTGACGGCGATAACATTGTTATCAGTCAAATAAAACGATACACATTTTTAAAATCTCTAGATTCTCTAACGCACGGTGGTATTGGTGCCGTAGACAGTTACCTTGCTGATGGTGTTGAAGGTCTACGTAAAAAGAATGTTTCTGAAAAAACTATTGAAGCCTTGTTCAGGGAAATATCTGGTAACAGGCTTGGTGGTTATGAAAATCTAAGTTTACTCGAAGAAATGCATAAACTAGAGCAGGAAATTTATCGCCGTAATGGAAATTTATTAGTCGAGCAGACAGAACGATACCTTGGGCTTCACAAAGGTGAACTAAGAAACAAAATCCAGACAGAAGAAGCTTTTAAAGATTTATGGCATGACGCTCAAGGTAATTCAACAGCTGAAGAACTTTTGTTATTTAAGTATGCTTCACAACTTAATATGTTTGCAAATGATATGTTTGGTCATGCTGAACAAAAAGCTACTGGTGCCATAAATGCATACTTGAAAAAATCTAATAATTCAGTATATGTAAGTGCTGAAGAAATTGATAGAAGCGCCTTTGAAAAGTTTTTACAAAGTGAAGAGGGACAAGCATTTCACAATGATTTAAAAGGCTGGTATAAAGGTCAAAGCACAGCAATGGTTAACAAGTATTTAGAAAATATACTTGGTACTGAAGTTGATGTTAATACAGTTCTTAAATACGGTGTACAAGTTGCGTTTGCTTCTACAAAGTTAATCGGTAACTGGACAAACATTCAAACAATGCAGCAGTCCATGAACTCCTATAGCCGTTATGAATCTTACAACCACATGCAGAGGATGAAAACAGCAGTTATTGCTGCTGCAGAATCTCGTGGTGATAGTGCTGAGTCAATTGAACAATTTAAAAACAATGTAGAAAAACTTCAGAATGAAAGCCTTGCCCATAATGACGAAATACATCAAAGACTTTCAGGCTACATGTTGAATTTACAGCAAGCAACACGTGACGCGATTAAAGAAAAATCTGCGCTTGCTCTACGCGATACTTCACAAGAATCTGTATTTGAATCCATGGTCAAAGATAATGTACTTATTAAAGCTATTGATAAGAGCTATACCCTTATTTATGGTCGATCAATCTTTGATGTGGACAATAGTTACGATTCAGAAATGAGCCGAGAGAGTGACCTCGCTAAAGTCCTGACAACCCTTAATGTTGATGAAGCTATAAAAATTGGCTTTACCGAGGGTGGTCAGATGCAAGCTGAAATCACCAGTGCTTTATCAAGTCACGAGCATTATATGGCTGTTGTAGAGCATATGATTTTGCCTCACCTTGAAGCTATGGCAAAAATGCAAAAGGACTTTTTAAGTAAAGAAGTTCCAAACCAACTTGCTGTTATGAGCAATGCTGAAAAGCTAAAGTTCTTAATGAGTGATGAGTCTGGGATATCTGCTAGCGGGCGAACCACAGCACTCTTAATGGCTCACTCGATGTGGAGAGATTATGAAAATTACTCCGCTATGAAAACTTATACAAAGTCCCTTATGATGAAAGATGCTTCAAACTTTGAAAATGCTCGTAATAGCTTAGACGACCACTTAAAACTTGTTGTATTTTATGAAGCAACAAAGGGTGGAAAACTTAATGAAGCGGGTATTGATAGATTACTTGGAGACATTGTTTCATCATATGTATCAAGTGACTACGGACTTGACAGATTAGTATCAGACGCAAGAAGCATTGACTCTACTGGGTACTTTGCAGATAGCATGACAACCCTATTAGCGAGCTATATGGGTGGTCAAAACATAGATAGCAGGCTTCAAGCACTACAAAGAAACAATCAAGTTCAGTACCAGATTCTTGCGGAAATGGAATACGAGCTAGCAGACGCTGTACGTGCAAATCCATCTGTTCAAGTTAGCTCACAAGTAGAAACAAAAGAGGCACTTGAACATCTTAAAAAAGCTGCAGCTCCCGCAGATCCTAATAAACCCAGTGCAGATCCATCAAAAGGTCCTTTAGCAACTGCATCACAAGCAGATGGTACACAAACTCCAGAAGAAGTGAAAGATGCTGCCTTACAAGATCCTTCAGTAAATCGTTTAGAAAAACAAATGTCAGAAGTTAAAGATATTGCTCAGCACAGAGCCTTTAAACAAGAATTAGATGTATCCAGAGAAATAAAAGCCTACCGACAGGGTTTTGGTAGTGCACTTGGACACATTGCCCATCAAGGACTTATGGCCCTTATTCCTAGCTTGTCAAAGAGCATGGGAATATTCGGTGCAGGTGCAAGTGTTTTCGGTATGAGCCAGGTAGCCCAAGCTCAACAACTTGTACACGGTACTAGGGAAGGTGAAGATTCAAACACCACAACTGTATTCAACAAGATGAAAGATTACTTGATGACTACAGCACTTATGTGGGAACCTCTTATGTCTTTACGAGCTCTACCTGCAATGGTTAACTCGCAAGAGCAAGCCCTAGCAAGTGCTGCAGGAGTTATTATCCCGCTTGTAGTTGGTACTGCAGCTGCTTCTAAAACACTACAAGCTACAAATGTAGTGGGATTCGGCCCTAGAGCTCCATTAGGTGCTCTAGCCCGTGCAAGCTCTATTTCTTCGCTTATAGGTATGATGGCCGCGGGTCACACAGTCAATAAGTTTATTGAAAATGCTATAAGACTAAGACACCATAACAGAGAATCTGAGTTGTTAATGCACCATCAGATTGCTGAAGACGTTAATCTGGCAAAAGCTATTGAAGCTGATTTCTCAGAACTTCCAGAACTCGTCTCAAATAAACTTGAAGATCCATCAATACGTATGGTTGAGTGGGATGGCACTGTAATTGATACAGACGATACGCTTAAAGCTACAGACTTCAGTGAAGGTCTGTACCTTAATGACGGAACTTCTGTTGCTGGTGACATAGTAACCGCATACGGAGACAATACTCCAGAATCAATGAACATGCCTCAAGACATGAATGAAAGTAGTGCGGATCGTATTGCAAGAGAACAGGGTAATGTAACCTCATACCTTGAACGGTTTAGTAGTTGGTTTAAACGTTAGTCTTCTAGAGAAAATAACAGATAAGTAATCTGATCCTGAATTTCTCGAAGAGCAACCTTGTCAAACTCTGTAAGCTCAGCCTTACGCAACTTCTTCATGCGCTCTAGCAAATGCTTTGGGGAGCCTGAGTACACAGAAACCATGCGTTCAATTACATCACCAATCTTGCGACCTTCATGAATTGAATAGTCTCTAATTGCATCCGCAAATGAAGGTCCTATGCTTGCATTGAACTGGACCTTGTGGGTCTTTGGCCTACCAGGTCTCTTAGGTGGATTACTAGCCATGGGTATCTCCAAACAATAGTAAATATAGTCTAGATTGATCTAGGACTAATTTACATTATATCCAAATAATCGACAATAGTTTAGTCTGAGTGACGATTTTTGGATCTTTTGGACCAGGTATTATTAGTTTTTTCCACGGGTAGTAAGCTACTACATCTTCAGTCCACAAGATTTTTCCAAGTTTATTTTTAAACTGCGCCTGAATAAATAAGTAGTCAACTCCATTACTAAAAAACTTTGGATGATACTTTGTATTAGGCCTAGAAATATCTAGATCGACACAGAGGCTAAATTCTCCGTCAGAAAACCTAGGTGATATTCCCAAGACCTTGATAGGGTACTTCTTACGAAACTGTAAATCATTCATAAATAGGTTCAAAGCTTTAGATTCATTTTCTACAGCTACTTCATGTTCTTGTTTCTTTATATGGGTATAAGCCACATCACCGTAAAACTGTGCAACCTTGATTCCTAGTAAAACCCCGTTCATACCTAAAGCGTGATTTTTATTAGGAGGAAATAGATCGTTTACTAAAGCTTTTTCATTGACAGTACATAACACATGAGCTGTCCAGCTAGATTTATTCTTTACAAGCTTATAAACCCTATAGTTCGTAATATAAGCCGTACTTCTGGTAATAATTGTCTCAGAAATAAGTTGACCATTATAAACAAGAGTCTTGGCATCAACCAAGACTCTTGTTTGCTGTTCAACCCCATTTTTAAGGGCTCCCAGAACCGCTAAATCAGGCGTTTCACCGGACCCAGCGGAAGATATCTCCATTACTGGGAAATCTCGTCCTGAAGCCTATAAAAGGCCTTTTCCGGCATTACCCACTGCACCCAGACAGAATACCTCACACCCTCAGAAGTTTGACGGCTTTCCCAGTAAACATTTTTCTGGCGTAGAGACTTCAAGATAGCTGCGGCACTCCACGTAATCTGCTCGTTAACCTGCTCGACACTGTTCTTGGTGTTTAGCTGCGACTGGGTCTTTACAGTGGTTTGTAGCTGTTCTGCAAGTTGTGCAAGCGCGTAGGCTTTTGCAAGTCGAACTCCCGACTCTGCGGAGAGTGCGCTAGTGGATGTAGTAATAATCGTGATAAATCCTGGGATATCTTCTTGGCTAGATACCCACTCGGGGCGGCTACCGGAATTATCAGTTGCGCGGTCAAGTACTGGTTCCCGATATGCTGCGGCTCTTACAGTTCCGGCACACCCGGACATAAGTGCTGCGGCCAACAACGCATTAAGTATTTTCATGCTTGCAGCTTAATGGAAACCCTATAGATTTGTCTAGGGGGTATTTCATCAAAATTTTTGGTGCGTGTATTTGGGTCCTCTGCCCTAAGTCGATTTTCTATTAAATTCTCAGGTCAGGTCCCTTGTGAAATCGCGGGTAATAATTTCGCCTAGATTATATTTTTGAGAAGTGCTTGAGCGTGGGTGGTGGGCAATGAGTGTGTATTGGTACCCCCCTATGATCAGGGTTGTAACCAAAATGAAAAATTTTAGTGTCCTACACTCTGTGTAGGTTTCTAGAATTTTTCAACCCCTAAAACTTTGTTTTAGGGCCATGTTTGATACTGTAAGTATCTTATATACATGGGAAGACCTTGTAAGTATCTGTATTACGGTATACCAAACTTACGGCCTTTCCACACGAAAAATTTTAGTGTCCTACACTCAAGAGCCTGAGGGCTAGAGTATCCCTTCTTAAAGGGAACCCAAGACACTTAAAGTTTTTCCTAGGTAGTCTCATCAGCTGCTTAGTATGAAGCGTATAAGTGATACTTATACAGAACATTGGAGGAAATCCACATGATCAGTACCATCCTTTTGGGGTCCTTGGGCCTCACGGCCCTCGGCGTGTGGGCTAAGGGGGCCGTCCGTCGCTACGGCGACGCGATGGTCGCCGAAGCCCGCGCCGAGGTCGAGGCCGAGGCTAAGGCCAAGGCGAAGGTCGAAGCCCTCGTGGCCGCTGCCCGCGCCGAGGCCAAGGCGGAGGTCCTGCGCGAGCAGGCCGCTGCCGACGCCGAGGCCAAGGCCGCCGAGGCGGAGGTGAAGCTCCTCCGGGAGCGGATCCTCGCCGAGGTCGAGGACCGAGCCCGCGAGGTCGCCGCCGCCCAGGCCAGGGGCCAGGCCGCCCAGGCCGCCCAGGCGCAGGTCGAGGCCGACAAGGCCAAGGCCCTCGCCGAAGGAGTCCGGGCCCTCGTGGCCAAGGCCCGAGCCGAGGCCAAGGCGGAGGTCCTGCGCGAGCAGGCCGACGCCGAGGCCAAGGCCGAGGCCGCGGCCCAGGCACTGGCCTGCCTCAGGGCTCAGGCCTTGGCCCTGGCCAGCCAGGCCGAGGCCATGGTCGAGGCTGAGGCTGAGGCCAAGGCCAAGGCCAAGGCCAAGGCCGCCAAGGCCCGCGCCCCCAAGGCCCCCAAGAAGGCCCACCCCGCGGGATTCCGCGTGAGGTAAAAGAGTCATGGGGTCGGTAGCGAAAGCTGCCGGC
>Ga0194118_10000962_pt1 | contig 44207 bp, 51 predicted proteins | sample TA2MahsurfametaG_2_FD_148662 | JGI IMG/M metagenome (GOLD analysis project Ga0194118, IMG submission 148662) | Freshwater microbial communities from Lake Tanganyika, Tanzania - TA2015013 Mahale N5 surface | ecosystem: Environmental > Aquatic > Freshwater > Lake | place: Tanzania: Lake...
GACTGGTAACTTCTACTCCTTTAAGGTGTCAGCTGTAAATATAATTGGGGAGGGCGAGCTCAGCAACTCACAGACTATTGCATTGGCTGCATTAGCCACTGCACCAACAAAGCCTACTGTGGATCGAGCACTATCGTCATTAACTTCACTTCATATCAAGTGGACTTAAGGTCCCTCAGGTGAAATTCCAATTAAAGAAATCGCAATCGATGGTTATAAAGTCTACCTTATTGAGATTGCAACAGGCGAAGTATCTCTTTAATACGATGGCACCAAAAACGCTGAAATCCTCCACTACACGATCGCAAATTTGAAGACAGGTACTTAATACTCTGTCTACGTTTAAGCCGCAAACTTCAATGGGCTATCGCTAAACTCCGAAGAAGCTGTCTTCACGGTCTGTCTCGCACCGACCCACATCGACAGTCCATACTATGTTGCGGCAACAAAGACCAGCTTTACTTTAGCATGGACGAAACCTGACTATACAGGCGGCTGCCCTATTTTGAGTTACGAGCTGCTGATGTAAGCGCCAGGATAAACTAATTTTAGTGCAGTCGATACAGAAAAGATCGCGAATAGACCCTATCTGTTGTAGCATACGATCGAAGGTTTAGATAGAACTAGCGAGTACTATCATTTCAAAATCAAAGTTGTGAATGAGATCGGATCCGTGACTAGTCTTCCTTTAAAGTTATAGCTGGCTGCTGTTCCTGATAAGCCTCTAAATGCTCCAACATAAGGTGTATCACCCGATACTACAGCTAGGAGAATAGCTGTTATCTGGGATTACCTAACTACAGCATAAAGTGGTGGCTCAAAAGTTCTAGGCTATGACCTGTGGAGAGATAACGGTCGCTCAGGTGATTTCTCTTAATTGTTCTTCACGGACACAATTATCGCTAAGAGTTACACAGATATACTGGTCGAAACTTCTCTGGTATACAGGTATAAATACCGGGCACGCAATGTCAATGGTTATGGACCTTTTAGCGAGATCGGTTACCTTTACGCAGCTGATGTGCCCCATATTTCTCAAACGCCGACAAGAGTTTCATTCAATAGCTCTCAGATAACCGTCAAGATGTACGCTCCAGAGAACACCGGCGGCGACGATATAATTGCCTATGAGCTGTGGCGGGATGATGGCTTTGTAAACTCGGATTTCAAAATAGTGTAGACTTATGCTGCTGCGGGTGGCCAACAAGCCTAGCTTTTGTAACACACAATGACAGATGCAGACGACGCACTAATCAAAGGCCGTATTTACTCATTCAAGTTCCGATCTGCTAATACGATGGGTTGGTCAGATTTCACGCAGCTCCTAAGGGTCGGTCTTGGTGACCAAGTTAAGCCACCCCAAAACTTAAATTCTAATTTCACACTAGCGACAGCGACTTCGTTGACGATGACTTGGGATGAGGTTGAAGATGGTGAGTTAATAACACAAGGCTACTCACTGTAGTAATTGTAAGATAATGACACTTGGGTTGAGGTATTTGATGGCTCAAATAACCCCAATGCACTCTCTGCCACTGTCGTTGGCCTAATCACTCATAAGCTCTATAAGTTCAGAGTTTTCGCTGTTGACTTCAACGGTTTCTCATTACAGAGTACGATCTTCTCTGTTTATGCCTGTGGACTCCCAAGATCATTTGGCGCGCCCAGATATGTCGACTCAACAAAGACGACAATAACGCTGGAGTGGGACGCGCCAGCTCTTGACGGTGGCTGCCCTATCTTCGACTACTCTGTTGAGCGAGATGCAGACGGAAGCGGTCAAGTCTGGACAGAGGTTAATCCGCTAGGAACTTACCTCAGGAATGACCCCAATCTTCTTGAGTTTACCTGCGACAGATTCCCAGCCGAAGCCCAAGTTGGACAGCCGTTCCTCTTCAGAGTGATTGCATTCAACACGCAAGGCTCCGTTACGAGTCTTAACTCAGCTTAAATGTTTTTGGCGGCAAGGCCAGGCAAACCAACCAGCGCTCCCGTCTCAGACCCCTCTGTAACAAACGGTAAAATGATCAAAGTCGACTATGAGGTAATCAGCGATGATGGCGGTCTACCTCTACTGAGCTATGAGCTTTAAATAGGCTCGCTGACCCTGAATGATTTCGAGACGATAGCGGGAGGTGAGCAATATACTTTACAAATCTTCTTCATCGTCACTCGTGGCATCACTAAAGGTTAGGACTATGCTTTCCGCTATCGTGGCATAAACGCGATCGGAGCTGGTGAATGGTCTGAAATCACTTACATAAAAGCAGCAACTGTGCCTGAACCTCCCGGCTAGCCTTACTACATAGAAAGCAATTCAACGTCGATTAAACTAGGTCTTCATGGCACTAGAGATAATGGTGGCAGTAAAATTATTGTGTATAAGCTATTCAGAGACTCTGGTGACTTAAGCTCAGACTTAACGACAGAGGTCGGGGACTACAATGGAATAGACACAGAATTTACGGTGAGTGAATTGACTGCTGGCGTAATCTATCGATTTAATTACTTCGCTCTGAATGAGTTTGGATCATCTGGCGCCTCGCCCATATTGACGATTGCCGCGACAACACTTCCTGACGCTCCCACCGACATAGCGGTAGACTGGACACGTTCCAATAAAACATCGCTTTTTGTTCAGTGGAAACAACCCGCTGTGGAGCCAGCAGCCTTGATCACAGGATACCTGTTGCAGATCGACGATGGAAGCGGTGGCCAATTCACCACAGTCTACGATGGAACGGAGAATACAGGCGACCTCTCCTACTTGGCAACTAATTTGAAAACAGGATTTATTTATAGGTTTAGAGCCTTTGCTGTCAACTTCAACGGTCAGTCTGCACCCTCACAGGTCGCTTAGTTTTATGTGTGCACTGCGCCTGCCGGTTTGATGGCCCCACGAGTTCTCCAGTAATCCCGAACAGCGATAACTTTTGACTGGGTCGCTCCTAAAGACGATGGCGGCTGCTCGATCATAAGCTACATCGTGTACAGAGATGACGGTGCTGGCGCTCCTATACAAACAGAGGTCAATCAGGCTAACGATCCCTTAGTCAGGAACCTTCCAAGTCTGAATCAGCTAACAGTGACTAGCTTTCCGAGTGGATCCCAAGGACGCACCTTTAGATTCCAAATTAAAGTCGTAACCACTCAAAGAGACGCGATTAGCTAAATTAGTTTTATAGAGTTGGCCTCGGTTCCTTTCAAGCCTGTTGATAAGCCCATCTCAGATTCGCTCGTGACATCGGACGATACCATAAAAGTTTCCTTTGCAGATCCGAAACCAGACAATGGTGGTTCGCCCATAATCTCCTACGAGCTAATCATGGATGATGGGATGAGCGGTAATTTTACAACGTTGGTAGGCTTAGACGCAAATAGTCTACTAACGTAATTTACAGTTAGACGCAAATAGTCTACTAACGTAATTTACAGTTTCCGGATCCAGGATTGTAAAAGGCCGTAAACATAGGTTTAAGTATAGAGCCAAGAACGTTGTTGGTTGGGGTCCCTACTCTGATGACTCGTTTTTGTTGGCGGCAACTGTGCCCGCCAGAGCCGAACGACCCTACTTCCTATCGTTTGCTGCCGAGTAGCTTAGTATCGTGATTCCACGCAGCATGGACAACGGAGGTACACCGATCGGCAATTACGAGTTGTGGGTTGATGCGGGCGATAACTTTACCTCCGATTTCAGACAGGTAACAGGTTACGACGACAACGCGATCATTTACAAAGCGACGGTAGCTGACGGCCTCGATAAAGGAAAGACTTACAGGTTCATTTCAAGGGCAGTCAATGAGATCGGGCCCTCTGATTTCAGTTTGTTTAGCTACATCGCCTTCGGTGATGTCCCTGATGCACCTGGCGCGCCGCTTAGAGTCAGATCAACGGAAAAAATGATCGAAGTGAAAAAATGATCGAAGTTTAGTGGACAGCCGCTCCACAATCTGATTTGCCAGTTAAGGGCTACATCCTGAACATGGACGATGGCACTAACACGGACTTAGTTCCTGTCTTCAATGGCGTTGGCAAACCAAACTTGTTGTCCTTCTAAGTTGGAAAATTGACGACTGGGTTACCGTATAGGTTCACAGTATAGGCTGTAAACATAAATGGAATCTCTTAAGAGTCGCCAATGACAACTTATTATTCGTGCACGGCGCCATCAGTATTCGCGACACCCTACTACATCGCATCGTCGCACTTGAGCAAGACCATCGAAATTGGGTGGTCCATGCCAAAGTAAGAGGGTGGCTGTGCAGTGCTAGGCTACAAAATTTTCATGAATGACGGCTAAGGGGGACAGCTTGACACACAGGTCGATGGAATGAACTCGCGATCGCCCAACATCAACTCCTTCGTCATCGATATGTCAGCCGCCACAATCGGAAAGATCTACAAGTTTAAAGTGAGAGCCGAAAACATAAACGATGACTTCGTAGAAACGAATGCGCTGTCAGTAGCCCTTGCATCTCTCCCCAGTAAACCTCTGTCAGCACCGACCTCTGAACCAACGATCACTAATATGGATACTTTGGGAGTTTAAATCGAGCTTTTCTCAACAGAAGACTTGAATGGGGGCAGCGAGATTCTCTTGTACGAAATCTAGTATGATGATGGCAATCGAGGACCATTCAAGAGTGCGTTACAGCTGTAGTCGTAATTGATGATCACGGAGAATGTTCAAGCTTCCCAAGAATACAGATTCCGTTACAGAGCTAAAAACTTCAATGGATGGGGTCCACTCAGCGAGATTTCCTACTATATAGCTGCGACGAAACCAAACAGACCCCCACCACCAATCTACGTATATTCAACCTCAACAACTGTGACTTTGCAGCTGTTGGCGCCAGAAGTGCTAGGTGGCTCACCACTCACAAAATTCAAACTTTACGTTGATACTCTGCAATCGTTCGCCAACTACAGATTGATTTACGAGGGAGTCGCGCCTTTATACACAGTTACAGTTAGCAGAGACAACGTTGTGACAGGTACAAATTACAGGTTTACCGTCGTTGCAACCAACGTCTTTGGTGATTCGCCCATGTCAGAGGAAACAAGAATCGCTCTAGGCTAGCTGCCCATTGCGCCCTAGGCTCCAATCAAGATTGAAGAGCGAAGTACGAGGACATCAATCGCAGTCTAATGGAACAAAGTTGCTTTCCATGACAATATTCCAGTGGATGGTTATCATTTGTATATGGACGATGGGCTTAATGGCGATTTCACTAAAGTTTACGATGGTTCAAATCTACCATTCAACACAAGCTACACTGTTAAGGGGCTTATTTCCGGACTTCCTTACAGGTTTAAAGTACAGTCCGAGAATATCAACGGTCTTTCGGCAGATTCTGAAGTTGCAACAATTTATGCTTGCTTGAAACCTGGCGGTATGGAACAGCCTCACAAAGTTGCGACGACAAGAACTTCAATAACGATCGGATGGCCAGAGCCTCTGTCTAATGGCTGTCCAATCACTGGCTTCTCCATTTTAAGAGATACAGCAAATAATGATGCGCTATCAGTGACGGTGGACCCTGAGACCGTCTCAAACAAACCTTCTCTGAGATAGTACTTGGTCGCAGGATTGACAGGAATAGGAAAAACCTACAGATTTAAAGTTAGAGCCTTCAACGCAGCTGGGTATTCAGATAGCGAGTCTGTGCTCAATGTGGTTTTGTCCGATGAACCTGATACCCCGTTTAAAGGACCAATCTCTGACTCAAGTGTCACCGATCAGTCGAGAATCAAAGTAGACTTTGGACCACAGGACATCACCATGAATGGTGGCAGTCCTCTGCTCTCTTACGAGCTACAGATGGATAACGGGTAAGGTGGTGAAGTGTCACCGATCAGTCGAGAATCAAAGTAGACTTTGGACCACAGGACATCACCATGAATGGTGGCAGTCCTCTGCTCTCTTACGAGCTACAGATGGATAACGGGTAAGGTGGTGAATTCACCTCACTTATCGGCTTCAAAAGTGAGAGCTTAGAGACTACTTTCACTGTGTAAAATGAGCTGATTAAGTCTGGTGGGATTTACAGGTTTAGATACAGGACAAAGAATATTAATGGATGGTCATTGTTCTCCCCAATCACGCATATAAAAGCTGCTACAATACCTTAGAGACCACCAGCTCCTGTCCTGCTTAGTTCAACATCCACTTCGCTCACTCTGAAGCTGTTTGAAACCCAGCTTGATGGTGGTGAAATCATAACAGAGTACGAGCTTGCCATCAACAACGCTGGTTTTTCTACCCAGTGGACAAAGATAGCCACTTATGATGGTTTTGCGCTCACACATACCATGACCGTTGAAGCAGACCCGATTTCTGCTGGAAAGATCTATAAATTTAAGTATAGGGCCGCAAATCTGTATGGTCAGTCAGATTGGTCCGAAGAACTAAACGCTGCCGTCAGTTCTAATCCTCCTAAAGCAGCCCACGTAAGGTAAATTGATTCGCAATCAACTGAGACAGCATTGACTCTCGAGTGGGACACAGTCTCAGACACCGAAATGCCAGTGATTGGATACACTCTGCGCATGAATGATGGTTTGGGCGGAAACGTCTTCACTCCAGTCTTCACGACAAGAAACCCGAACATTCGCAGGTATACCGTTTCCAATCTCACAACAGAGTTTACCTACGGTTTTACTGTCGAAGCATTTAACTTTAACTTTAACGGAGAAGCATCCGCTCCTGCATTCTTCTTAGTTTGCACAGCACCTAAAGAGCTTAGCCCAGCCCGTATGGTTGATGTCACATCTACTACGATGACGCTGTAGTGGCTTGCACCGAATAAGACTGGAGGTTGTCCAATCAAATCCTACAGCATCTTCAAGGAAGATTAAACAGGCACTTTTTAGGAGATGAACCCACAAGATGTAAATAATTTACCGGCTTTGCGCCGACATTAGCTAAGTTTCACCGCAAATTATACAGGCAAACAGTTGACTTTTTACATGCGGGTCTCAAACGTAATAGGCTTCGCACAGAGTAAGCAGTTCTCATATGTGCTCGCTGCAGTGCCCGGTAAACCAACTGCCGTGCCTCAGTTGAACCTCCAATACACTACAGCATCCTAGATACACGTTGACTATGCTGCGATGAATGAGACTCAAAATGGGGGCTCCCCACTTCTGAGCTACGAATTGTCTATTTATGACAAGCCGTTGTAGATGTGGAAGTCGATTGTTGGATCTGAAGACAGATTCAGTTTATTGACGAGTTTTGTGCATAAGGGTGTCAACAAGGGTGAAACATACCAGCTGAGGTATAGAGCGTGGAACATTAATGGTGCTGGTTAATGGTCTGACTCAGGTTACATCCTGGCAGCATAGGTGCCTTCACGACCTCTCACACCCCAGTACATTCAGTCTAACGCGACAAGCATAACTCTTGGCTTAACTCAGAGCGATAGTGATGGTGGTCTTCTGATTACCCACTATGTTCTACAAGTGTCACAATTAGTGGTTAATGACTGGAGAGAAATCGTCTCTTATGATGGAGTCTCGCTGATACATACAGTCACAGTGCAAAACGATGCTTTGGTGGCCAATCAAAAGTACAGATTCAGAATTAAGGCAGTGAATGCATACGGTAGCTCACAGTGGTCATCAACTCTTGCTTTGACTGTTGCTTCTTTACCATCTGCTCCCTAGCCAATCATCAAACTTCAATAATTATCAACTAAAACTTCGATATTTGTTGAGTGGTCAGCTCCTATCGCTGATACAGAAATAATTACAGGTTATGCGCTCTACATGTATGACTTGCAGGGTGGTGACAATGTGATGATCTATGACGGCCACGATAACCCCAACATCTTGAGATTTAATAAGGAAAAGCTAACTGCTGGTAACTCTTACGCTTTTACTGTCTCAGCATTTAACTTTAACGGTGAAGGGTCAGTTTCATAGCAAGCAGTCTATACTGCTTGCACAGAGCCAAGCGGTCAAGCTGTTCCTATCGTCACAAGAACAACCTCGACAAGTATTTCGTTTATGTGGGAAGCACCGAAGGATAGCGGTTCTTGTCCAATTACTAGCTATGAATTTTACCTCGATGATGGTAATATCGGTGCATTTGTTAAAACTGACGACGAGCTGATTGGTGGCAAAGCTTACTTGAGGGCGCATACCGTCAATTTTGCAACCACGCAGTCAGGAAAAACATTCAGGTACAAACTAAAGTCATTGAATGAAATCGGCGAGACCGAGTCAATAATAAACTCGCAACTTTTGGCTTAAGAGCCTAATGCACCACTGACAGCCCCAGTTACTGACCCATCCGTGACTTCTGTTAACAAGATCAAAGTGTTCTGGGCTAAAGTAACTGAGGATGGCTCCAGTGAAATACTAAGCTACAGCTTGGAGATAGATGATGGCACTGGTGGTGATTTTATACCAGTGGTCGGCACAAACACTGAATATCTAAAAACTGAGTTTACAGTCACTTCCAACATAGTAAAGGGCACATTGTACAGACTCAGATACCGAGCACGTAATTAGATCGGATGGTCTTCTTACTCACCAATTGCCTACGTGAGAGCTTCTAATATTGCCAAGGCCCCACAACAGCCATCCTATGTCAGTTCCACATCGACAACAGTCACAATTTCACTGCCTCGGTCTGAGGATGACGGTGGCTCCCCGATTACAAGCTATAAGTTATGGGTTGACGCAGGTGATAACTTTACTTCACCGTTCACTTTAGTGCCCAGCTACAATGGCAAAGATGTTTTGTTTACTTCAAACGCGACTCTTGATGGTCTTGTTACCGGGAAAACTTATAGATTCAAAACTCAAGCGGTTAATCAATATGGTGATAGCGATTTTTCTTTGGAAGTTATTGTTGGGGTCGGGGCTGATGCACCTGCTCCCAGCGGGATTACCCGTGATACAGAGTTCCAGTCGAGCGAGTCGATTCTGGTTCACTGGGCACCGGTTTTCGGGGATTTATAGATTACAGGATATGTGCTTGAGATGGACGACGGTTTCTTAGGACCTTTCAAAGAAGTTTATGATGGCAGAGAAAACACGTAGACTCTGGAGTTTGAGGTATTCGGCCTAGTGCCAGAGCGCTTCTACAGATTTAGAGCCTTTGCGATTGACGTAAATGGACCAGGCTAATACAGTAACGAAGTCAGTTTCCAATCTTGTGTCCCACCCGCCAACCTGAAACGTCCCATCATCGAGTGGATCAAACGCACCAGCTTCCTCTTGTCTTGGGAAGAACCCTAGAGCAAAGGAGGATGCCCAATTATATCGTACACGCTGCTAAGAGACGATGGTAATGGCAGTGATGTGACTATACCTATAAGTCCAGACTCCGTTGCCGCAAGGCCATACCTTTTCCAATACGAAGTCCAGCTAGATTCAAGTTATACCGGAAAGTTCATTAATGTGAAGGTATAGGCATCGAATGCTCTTGGAACAACAGTCTCTAGAGCTAGCTTACTTGTTTTAGCTGATAAACCTGGAAAACCCTACCCAGCTCCAGAAGTAGACTCATCAGCGACCACAACTAGCCAAATAAAAGTAAAATTCACGAATCTGAACACAGATGACGGTGGCAGCCCAATCACCAAGCTCTAGCTGTGGATGGATGATGGAAAATAAGGGGACTTCACATCAATCTTTGTGACTTCTACCAAAGACTCTTTCGTCGTTAATTAAAACATCTAGCGTGGTCTCAAGTACCGATTCAAGTACCACGTCAGCAATGTTAACGGATGGAGTGATTTCAGCGATATTAGCTACATATTTGCATACTCAGCCCCAGACCAGCCTTCAGCCCCTAGGTTTGTCTCAGGAACAGACACTTCAGTCAGTTTGGCGTTCCAGCCCTCCCGCAATGATAATGGGATCAGAGTCTAGGGTTATGAGTTGTACATTGATCAGGGTAATGCGACGACGTCCACTTTCAGGAAACTTACTTCTTACTCGAGTTTCAAACCCTTGCACACATTAACCGTGGCAGCTGATGCACTGGCCGCACCAGGCACTGTTTATAGAGTTAAGATTTTGGCTGTCAATAAAGAGAGTATAAAGTCAGAGCTATCGAATGAACTCATCTTTGCACTAGGAGCTCTGCCAAGCTAACCATCCCCAGTAACAAAAAACGACTAGAAATCTAGTGCGTCGTCGATACATGTTGTTTGGACAAGACTCAAGGGTGAGACTTTACCCGTGCTCGGCTACAAGTTGTATGTTGACACTGGGAAGAACGACGATATTAGACTCATTTACGATGGCAGCACTAATCCACAAATCAATTCATTTTCCTACACACGAGAGACTAACGATGGGGAAGAATTGAACAGTGCTTTAGAATACAGATTCTAAGTCACCGCGGTGAACTTCAATGGGGAGGGACCTAAATCCTAAATAGCGCACTTAAAATCATGCACGATGCCATCTTTATTGCCTGCACCTCAAATCACATCTGTGACATCCGACCTCGTTAGCGTAGAATGGTTCCAACCGCTCTATAATGGCGGCTGCTCCGTCCTTTCATTCCATCTATTCTTCAAAGCAGTGACTGAGGCAAACTGGACTGAGATCGACCCACTAGCTGTGACAAATAAGCCCTACTTGCAGCAGTATCAAATAAACACATCTTCCTATGCGGTTGGGAACGACTATTAAGTGATGATGACCGTAGATAACCGTGTAGGCACTGCTGAATCAGACTCAGTTGTCTTCCTTTTAGCTGATGTGCCTGGTTAGCCCCTACCACCCACTAGAGTTTCAAATGGCGAGTTCCTAATGATTATAATGGAAGCGCCAACAACAGATGGCGGCTCTCAGATAAATAATTACGAGTTGTAAGTGATGCTGCCAGGCTAGTCTGAATGGCGATTGGTGACAACTTCACCTAATCTGCTACTCAAGTACAACTTGACCAAAGAGCAATTGAGACCATCCCAGTTTGTGCAAGCCCGCTATCGTTGTCAAAATTCAATCGGCTTCAGTGCTTGGTCCGCGTCTGATTTCCTATTAATGGCAGGTGTGCCAGCCAAACCACCCAAGCCCAGCTATATTTCATCAAGTGATACCACAATCACTGTGCAGTTGTATGAAAGTCCAAATAGCAATGGTGCGCCGCTTTAGGGCTACCGACTTTTTAGAGATGTTGGCAATAATCTGTCGGACCTGACTGTTGAGTAAATACTTTACGATGGCCATTCTATGCAGTTTACTCTTGTGGCATTGACGCCGAGCACTATCTACAAGATAGCTTTGATGGCGTACAACTCTTAAGGCAATTCAGAGTTAAGTGAGTACTTGATTATAGCTGCCTCTGTTCTCCCGCAACCGCCACTATAATTGCGTAAAATCTCTGAAAAATCCAATAAATCAGAGCTAACCATCGCTTGGGACGCTGCAACTGAGACTGCGACACCGATAACCGGGTATCAATTACAAGTCGCAGATTTTGGTTCATAATTGTTCACCACGATATTTGATGGGGTTAATTAGCCCTCGACAAGACTGTTTACCTATGACAGAGTGGTCACAGGCAACAAGTATACTTTCCGCGTAATCACTGTTAATTTCAATGGCAAATCTAATCCATCGACCTCCTTCACATACAACGCGTGCACCGTACCATCTGGTATGCAAGCTCCTTTGAGGATTGATTTAGGATCTACGACTAATAATCTGATCATCAGGTGGCAGGAGCCAAAAGATGATGGTGGATGCCCAATCACAGGTTATTCTGTCTATAGAGATGATTCACAAGGCAGTGCTGTAAATATCGAGATCAATAAAGATAGTGACCCGGCAATTAGGGGCAACCCTGTCTTGCGTTAAGTAGCAATCACCTCGTTTGAAACAGATTCTGAAGGCAGAATATATCGAGTGATGGTAAGAGCCCACAACAGGGAGGGATACATAGACTCAGATTATCTCAAGATAATTAACTCGGGGTACCCACTTCCAGTCACCAGCGCAATCGTATTGATCGAAAGGAATGAAACTAGCATCAAGGTATAAATGCCTTTAGTTGACGATGACTAAAGTGTTTTCTCGTATGAATTGCAGATCGATGACGGTCTTGGTGGCCAATTTGTAAGCTGGGCCGGTTACGACCAAATAACAAAAGAGAGTGAGTATTTGGTTGACTAATTAGTGGAGGGACGCACTTACAGACTCCGCTACAGAGTTTTAAACTTTGTGGGGTGGTCAACATACTCACCAGTGCTGAATGTCCTCGTTGCGACTGTTCCCTCTAAACCAGCGCCGGTTGCTTTAATCTCCGCAACCCAACAATCAATATCGTTACAGTTTTCTGAATCTTTAGATAACGGTGGTTCTGAAATCCTTGCCTATGAATTGTGGATGGACAGTGGCTATGGTACAGCTTTCACCCAAGTTTCGAGTTACACCGACAACTCATTCTAGCACACGATATCATCAGGTCTTGTCGCCGGACGAATTTATACTTTCAAATACAGAAGCAGCAACTCGGTCGGCTACAGCGCTTTCTCCATCGAAAAACAATATGCAATCACTTTGCCGCCAACCAAACCAGATGCGCCCACTAAGGAAATGTCACTGTCGACTCCGACTAGCATCTACATCAAATGGTCCGAGTCAGTACCAACCTAGTCGCCGATCACTGGTTACAAACTTTACATGAGTCAGGGCACTTCAGAGTACTAACTTGTCTACAGTACTTCCATCAATCCCCTTGTTAGAGAATTCAATGTGACCGGGCTTACAACAGGCCTAGTTTACTAGTTTAAAGTTGTCGCATCAAACTTCAACGGCGACTCTCAAATGTCTGAACCCCTCTTAAAGTACAGTTGTATTCTGCCATCACGACCCCAGATCCCTAAAAGAGTTTCGGGCTCTAGAACCGATCTAACACTAGAATGGCAGATACCCGCAAGTGATGGTGGGTGCCCACTTACTGGTTTTAATCTTTACAGAGACGATGGGGCTGAAGGCAGTATAACAACGGAAGTATCACCAGCTGAAATAGAAAATAGACCCTCCTTTTTAAGACATACTCAGCAATTCTTATAAGAAGACACTGGAAAATAATACAGATACCAATTGAAAGTATCGAACATCGAAGGATCAGCGATTTCGACAGTGGCAGCATTCATAATCGCGAGCGTTCCTGACAAGCCAACTTAGATTCCGTACAAGGTCCTAGCTAGCTCTGGCAGCACTGCATTAGATATCAGAATTTCACCTTTCAATTCAGTTTAAAAAGGAGGCAGTGAGATTCTAGGCTACCAAATCGAGGTAGATGATGGAAAATCTGGCCCTTATAAAATTGTCCTGGGGGAGGACGCTGGCAATCCAGAAGCTATAAATCTAGAAACCTAAGTTTTGCTGACAAATCTAACGATGTCCGCTACGTATAGAGCACGTTACCGAGCCCTGAATGTGATCGGATTCGGTGAATGGTCTGAGCCAGCTTATTTACTCGTGGCAGCTGCGCCTAATGCACCTCTTAAGCCAGTCCTTCAAAGTGTTGACGAGTAACTAATTTCTGTTGTTTTGCCACAGTCGAGCTCTAATAATGGTGCACCAATCACGGGCTACTAGTTGTTTATTAACGAGGGCGTCGATGGATCTGATTTCCACTAAATCATGGAGTATGATGGGTTTAGCTCCCAGTATACGATTTCTAATGCAGACGTAGTTGGAACATTCACAGTGTGGCAAGGTGGACTTTACAGACTTAAGACTTCGTGTGTTAATAGTATTGCTAGAAGTTTGGACTCTGAAGAATTGATTGTTGCTCTGGCCCGAAAACCTACAACACCATTGGCTGTAACTTTTGATTTTGAAGAGTCAAGCCGATTGCAGAATTATGTGAGATGGGTGTAGGGACACTCAGCTGACATCAGGGTTACCGGCTACAAACTCTACAGCGATATGGGACAACCTGGAAACCTTGATTTGATATATGATGGCTCACAAAATACAGAAATACTCACGTTTGTGCATCGAGGCCTTACTGTAGGCACTCACTATTACTATGCACTTGAGGTGCTAAACTTTAATGGACCTTCTGATAAATCTGCACTCGCAGAGAGGCCAGCTTGCGACTTACCATCGTAATTCACGAGTTTGAAAATAAGCCTGCAGAGCTCTGCGTTAACTTTACTTCAATGGCGACAGCCAGGTGACGTGGGCGGTTGTCCAATTCTCTCTTATCAGGTGATGGTTGACGATGGCGCACATGGTAATTTCACACTTTATTAGCTTGTGTCAAGCTCTACTTTCAGCATCGAAGTCACAGGATTGACTTATTTGACTTATACCAAGTCATATCGATTTAAGATCATCGCAACAAATCATATTGGTGCTCACGACAGTAATATCGTCCGTGCGATATGCGCTGATTTACCTGAGACGCCAATGATTGCACCGACCTTTATTCAAAGTGAGACTAATACCACATCGATTAGAGTCGTGATGGCTGAAGTAATTGCTAATGGTGGCAACGACATCATATCATACCACTTGTAGAGGACAGAGCCTGGTGGTAGTGTTTTTAAAGATGTGGTCGGGCTTCCTAATTCCTTTAACTTAGACCAGTAAATTTAGGTTTATGACCTCGACAAACGTCAAGGCTACAGATTCAGGTACAGAGTCTACAACGAGATAGGTTTTTCTGAGTGGAGCCCAGAGAGCTACCTGGTGCCAGCTGTTGCCCAGAGAGCTACCTGGTGCCAGCTGTTGTCCCAGCCTCACCGCCTCAACCATCTTATATTAGCTCAAATGACTCATAAATAGAGCTATAATTGTACAGGAGCAAAGATGATGGAGGTCTGCCAATTCTAGGCTACGAACTGTGGATGGACAATGGAGCTTTTACACCGTTTAGCCAAGTTCAGAATTATGACTTTTCAACTGATGGGTTCCAGTATACTATCAAAAAGCAAACTATGACTTTGGTAACTGGCCTATATTACAGATTTAAGTTTAGGTCTATGAATGAATTAGGGTACTCGCAATTCAGTGATGAACTCAGAGTGGGCCTGGGTCCGCTACCCTCAAAACCATCAGCTCCATTCAAGTCTATCGATGAAAGTCTTTCGTCGTCGACATCGCTTTACATCTAGTGGCAAGACTTACAGTCGCAATCACTCGCAGTTTAGCAGTATACTTTATATATGGATGATGGCTACGGGGTGACGTTTACTCAGTAGTACACTGGCGAAAACAATTCATACTTGGTTTAAAACCTAACTGCAGGTGTTGGTTACTCTTTCTACATCACAGCTACCAACTTCAATGGAGAAGGCCTGCACTCTGAGATAACTTATTTAAAGTCGTGCGTCTCACCTCGAGATGTTTTGGCGCCCTAATCAATTAAGACAACCGCGTTGACAGTTTAGTTACGATGGCAATAACCTGATGATGGCGGCTGCCCAATCACTTCCTTTAGTGTCTTCTCTGATCTAGGTGAAGCAACAAATGGCATCACGGTTAACCTATAATCAAGTGAAGTTCAAAATCAACCCTACAACTTTGAGCATTTATTCACCTTTACAGCCGCGGAGACGGGTAAAAATATTAGGTTCAAACTGCAAGCTACAAATGAAATCGGCTCAACCTTAAGTACAAACTACTTGCAAGTTCTCTTGGCCGGTACTCCCCCAACACCCAAAGATAAAGTTCAAAAATTACTCTCCGACACACAAAAGATCGTAGTCGTCATGCCCGAAGTTTTAAATAATGGAGGGTCGACTTTAACGGTCTATGAGCTAATGACAGATGATGGTCTGCAGGGTGCTCTCTAATCATTCTATGTTGGCTTGAATAGAACTGTCGAAATGAAAACTGAGCAATCGAGAATATACCGCTTTAGCTACAGGGTCTAAAATTTCATCGGCTGGTCGGACTTCAGCGATCAGACATACATCCTGGCAGCTGCTGCCCCTTCAAAGCCTGATGCGAAGCCAGTCTTAGTCTTTGTCAACTAGACACAGATCACGCTTAGCTTAAGCGCAAGCACTGTAAGCAACGGTGATCCCGTCACACATTTTGTGTTGTACGTGCAAAGTGGACAGTTTGGTCAACCTCAATTGCAAAACACGTATCCAATCTCAAGTAAGGAAGTGACATTGAATGCTATTAGTTTGTCGATGAGGGCAGGCGAGCATTATTTCTTCACTTATGCATACAGAAATGGTGAGGGTGACTCCTCTCAATCTGATGCGATGGAGATTGCTCTAGCTGATTATCCCTCCGCTCCTGCACCCGTGACCAAACTAGACTCTGGTAGTAATTTGACATCGATAATGGTCTAGTGGGTTCAAGTGCCCTTCACTCAGATCGGAGTATTAGGCTATGAGTTGTGGATGGACTCGGGCTCAGATGGATAATTCATAAAGAGACTTGATGGACGCAATAAACCCGGGGTTACAACTTATCTTTCAACAGGGTTAGAGACTGGCCGCACATACAAATTTAAAGTGCGAGCAATCAATTTCAACGGTGCTGGTGAATTTTCAGCAGAATCTACGTTTTACAGCTGCCTTCCTCCTCAAAATATAAAACCACCTCAGTTTGTTAGCTCAACCAGTACCACACTTAAAGTTACTTGGTCATCGCCATAATCCTTAAATGGCTGCCCACTCTAAAAATATAGACTGTTTAGAACTGAGGGCGCAGGTGGAGAACCTACTACTCTTGTCTCAGAGTTCCAGCCCCACATTAATACCTTTGAGATTGTCCTTACAGAGGCAAGCACATCTAAAGAATTTTCACTACAGATTTAGGCACTTACAGCAGGTGGTGTAGTCATTTCAGGCACAAATAAACTTACACTCGCTAATACTCCTGCTAAGCCACCATTAGCGCTAAATGATGCATCGGTTACAAACGATACACACATCTAGATACTTTTTGGTGGGGAATTGTCAGATGATGGAGGCTCTCCAATCATTAACATATAGATTGAGATTGACGACGGTCTAGGCGGTGACTTTTTTAAGTTAACACCTGATTATGAGCGCACAATCGCAACTATAAGATTGATTCCTAATTTGGTGAAGTCAAGAGTCTATAGACTAAGGTATAGAGTTCAAAATGTAAATGGCTGGTCCCCATACTCAGACATCACTATGGTTAAGACTGCTGTAGCTCCTGGTAAGCCTCCTAAGCCTGTGCTGATCGAGGCAACTTCCACCTCTATACATTTACAGTTTTTCAAGCCAGCTGACAACGGTGGTGATGACATTACTCAGTTCACGTTATATATTAACGATGGAAATTCCTAAAATGAACCTACAAAACTCGTTACGAGCTACTCAACAAACCTATTGCAGCACAAACTGACTGCAGCAACTGATGGACTCATCGTAGGCAAGCTCTATAAATTTAAGTTCTCGTCGACTAACAGCAAAGGTAATTCAGAAAACTCGACTGTTGTTGAATTCGCGATGGTTGATATCCCTCAGGCTCCCTACTAGCCTGTCGTGATGCTTGATCACACTAATTAGGGCTAGATTGCTGTTGACTGGCAGGCAGCGGCAAGTATCTAAAAGCCTGGTTCAGATATTTTGGGCTACGTGCTTGAACTAAAGAATATGGGTGACCAGTACGGCACCTGGGATGAGGTATTTAACGGTTCAGATCTCTATCCCGATTTGACGAATTTCATGACACAAAATGTCACAACTGGCCAAAGCTACAAGTTTAGAGTCAAAGCAAAGTACAAGAATGGTTTCACAAGCTACTCAGATGAGTCTCAGCTGGTGTGGGCCTGCACAGCACCCTCCTTCATTGAGCCGCCAATCAAGACAGCAGTCTCCAAGAGCTCGATCTCCCTGTAATGGAAGCAGCCATCTGACAATGGTGGCTGTGATTTGCAGGGATTCGCCTTGTTTATGAATGATGGCAAGGGTGGTGATGTATTTAACGAGATTGATTTCGCTCAAGTTCGTGATAAACCACTTTACACTCAGCACACAACAACTGCTGCCACCATAGTAAGTGCAACTTACCTCTTCAAGGTAAAGGCTTTAAACATAAATGGATCTGTTATGAGCAAATCTGTCGCTTATGTTATTGCTAGCATTCCCACGAAACCTTTGTCAGCGCCGATATCTGATATTTAAGGGTCCTCAGATTCTTAATTGAAGATTTCTTACTTAGCTGTGAGCGATGATGGTGGAAGTCCTCTGCTCAGTTACAGTCTGGAGATCAGTCAAGGCGAGGGTGGACCATTCACCGTCTTGTATGGGGATCTGGTGGACACCATGATATTGGCGTTCACGTATCGACCAGCCGAACGAGGTAAAATTTACAGAGTTAGATACCGATGTCGCAACGTTATTGGCTGGAGTGATTACTCGCCTGTCGGTTATCTCTTAGCAGCTAAAGTACCTGCCCGGGCTCAGGCACCAGTTTACTCTAGTGCAACGGAATAGAGTATTTCTGTGATCCTAGCAAAAGTGACAGATAATGGTGGCTCACTTGTGACTGCGCACGAGTTGTGGATCGATGATGGCGACCGTGGCTCTTTCACTGAAGTTTACAGCTATGATCAAGGCAGTTCCTTCGTTATCGATAAATCAAAGGAAACTTAACTTAGGAGCGGACTTAAATACAGAATCAAGTTTAGAGCGATGAACGTTATTGGGTATGGTGACTTTTCTGATGTAGTTGAGATCGCTATGGTCAATAAACCTGGTAAACCTGTCGCTCCCCTAAAAATCAGAGCTTTGAGCAGCGACAGTAAGATTACAGTCTCTTGGGATGCTGTTGTTGTACCTACAGCAGAGTTACCTTCAGGTGAGATTACTTACTATAAGTTATTCATGGATGATGGACTCTCCGGCAACTTTACTCAAATTTCGCACACTGCTGCCAGTTTAACCTAAATGACGGTAAAAAACTTGACAAGAGGTCGCCTTTACAGGTTCAAAGTCGTTGCCGGTAACTTTAATCAGGAGGGCGAAGAGTCTGACTCAGGTCTACACTTTGCTTGTGAGCCGCCATCTGGCCTCGCACCCGTTAAGCTTACGAAGACTACTGCTTCTGGTATGACGCTTTAGTGGACAGAGCCTGCAAGCAATGGAGGGTGTCCACTCTTGGGCTACTACTTGTATCGTGATGATGGCGTTAACGGACTACCAACAATTGAAATAAACAAATCGAACGACCCTGCAGTCAGAAATATTCCAACGCTGCACAGTGTGGATCTAGAATTAACTGAGGCGGACTTGGGCAAGAAATTCACCTTCAAGATCTTTGCCCATAACAGAGAGGGCTCCGTCAGCAGTAAACATATTTCTTACCTGTTTGCAACAGAGCCAGAGACCCCCTCTCTTGCACCTGTTGTGATAAAAAAATCCACCACAGAGTGCTACGTTGAGTACTAATTCATCGATAGTATCGCTGGTAGTGAGATAATTTCCTTCCATCTGCAAGCAAGAGGCAATATTGACAATCGATGGAGTGATTTGATTGGCATGGACGATTATTAAAGTCTTGCAACGCTTCACAGATTTAAAGTCGTGAAGGGTGCTTACTACGAGTTGAGATTTAGGGTGAAGAACACGGTTGGCTGGAGTGGTTTCAGTCCAACCAGCAGTTTCATAGCATCAGAATTCCCATCAGAGCCTTCAGCACCCGAACTGGTTAGTTTCAATTCATCGGCAATTACGCTAAAGTTTGATCCTTCAAAAATTGACGATGGTGGAGTGCCTTTATTGAGCTATGTGCTTGAGGTTAATAATGGTTTTTAAAATGTGTTCTCAAAGTTGAGCTCATTTACAGGCTAAAAAATACATACGATCACGGTTGCCGATGACCAGTTGGTCACAGGAGCCATCTACACGATAAGATGGTTTGCGACAAATCAAGTTGGAGAGGGGACCAGATCAGATGAGATACGCGTCGCGCTGAGTGACCGACCTTCTGCACCAACAAATTTAAGGAAACTCAGTTAGCTGTCCACTCGATCCGTAATTACGGTAGCATGGGATTCTGTTGAATCAAGGGCACTGCCTGGTGGAGAAATTCTGGGCTATAAACTATGGATATAAAACCCCAAAAATAGTCAAGAGTGGCTTGCATTTGATGGTCATGCTCTTGGATTGGCGGGCCAGACCCAGTATACGCTCTACGACGCTTAAGTCGGAGCAAATTACAATTTCAAGGTACAAGCAGTTACATTCAATGGTGCTGGAGTAATGTCATCAAACAAAGAGATTTATGCTTGCGAACCCCCAAGCCAAGGCCTAGCACCAACAAGAATCACCTCAACAAGAACCTTTATGCATGTTAGCTGGTAACCGCCAGCAAATGATGGAGGCTGTGATATTTTGGGCTATGCAGTTTTTGTCGATGATGGTGCAAACGGCGCTTTTACTGAGGTAAATTCTCCAAATGATCAAATTGTGAGGAATAGGCCAGGCTTGCACGAGCTTGTTATTACATCGGTTTTCAACACGTAATCTGTTGGAAAATTATTCAGAGTTAAAGTCTAAGCATACACTGTAGAGTCGGAAACTTTCTCAGACACAGCATCCTTGACTTTGGGCGATGTACCATCCGCTCCATAAAACAAAGTAAGGAAAGTGCAGACACTCTCAACCACGAATTCATTAGCGATAGAATTTGATGAAATTTTGGAGACGAATGGCTTACCTATACTTTCATACTCCCTTGAGATTGACAATGACCTTTCAGGAAACTTTATAGAATTGATGGGACTTAAAGTGCCTTAGCTAGCGTTGAAGCACACTTAGACCGGACTTGTAAAATCTAAGACCTACGGTTTGAGGTACCGATCTAGGAATGAGTATGGATGGAGCGATTACTCACCGGTCGCTTATCTTTTGGTGGCGACTGAGCCGGGACAGTCTACGAAGCCGATATTGGTTGCTGCTGATAACGACAACATCTCTGTTTAACTCAACTTAAATACTGATAATAAAGGCTCGCCTATAATTGAATACGAGCTCTAAGTCTCAAATGACGGTATCAAATACAAGAATCTGATCGGATATGATGGATTATAATCTTTTTACACAATTTAGAAGCTCGTCGAATCTCTACAAACTGGCCAAATCTACAGAATCAGGCTAAGAGCGAGGAACGCAATCGGTTGGGGCAGCTACAGCAATGACTTACTAGCTGCAATGACACCACCCCCTCTCGCACCGAATGGTCTGCATAAAGATGTCACTTTAAGCACAAAAACAAGGCTTGCATTTAGTTGGCTCTCTGTAGCGGACAATGCAGGTGAAAGCGGCGGCCGTGTGACTGGATATAGAATTTATATGGCTAAAGACTCTGATGGTGCATTTTTGCTGGCTAAAGATGCAAAAGAACTAAGAACTTTAACAAATTTCATGATTGATGGTCTTGATACCGGTAGATTCTATCGCTTTAAAGTTACGGCATATAATTTCAACGGGGAAGGCGCTGCTTCTGCAGAGCTTACAACTTACGCATGTGTTGCGCCTTCAAAAATGCTGGCTCCCATCAGGGTCACATCAACATCATCGCCATCGTTTACTATCAAGTGGGAAGCCCCTGATGATGATGGCGGTTGCCCCATAACAGGCTATGCCGTCTTTAGGAATGATGGCTAAGATGGTCCCATCGTGACAGAGGTCAACTCAGTTCAAGATACGAATATACGCTCCTAGCCAACTTTAAGGCAAATGACTATCACTAATTATCCATAAAATGCCAGGGGTAAAACTTTCATCTACCAGATCGAGGCGTTCAATATCGTCTTATCTTAAAAATCAACAACTGCAAGTTATTAGCTTGCTGCAGTGCCACCTTCACCCATACAAGGACCTGAAGATGTTATATAAATCACAAATGACACACAGATAATGGTGAAATATGCAGAGCTGACCACGATTGTAGAAAAGGGCGGCTCGACAATTTTATCCTACAATTTGTAGATGGACGATGGTACCGGCAATTTTACTGATATACATGGCGTTTAAACCAATACTTTGGGTCTTGATGCTCTCGTAAAAGCCAAAAAAGGAGTCACATATGGCTTTAGGTACAGAGCACTAAACTTGTATGGATGGAGTGCATTTTCACCGACCACCTTTATATTGGCTGCAGCAGTCCCCGCTGCACCACCACGGCCAGCCTTTATTTCAGCGAGTGACAATAGCATAACCCTCAGAATGTTCCCATCAAGCGATTTTAACGGTGCACATGTTGATCGGTATGTACTTGAGGTCGATCAGGGTGAGACAGACACTGAGTTTTCTACGGTAGTTTCCTATGTCTAAACCTCGTTCTTGATGACACACACTTTGACATATGCGGTAGATGGAATCATAACTGGCAAAGTATACACATTCAGATTCAAGGCAGTCAATTAAAAGGGCAGTTCAGCTTTCTCAGAATACATTTCGATTGCAGCCAGCAAACCGCCTTAAAAATCATAGACTCCTCAAGTCAACTACCAACTTTCGACAAGGAATACTATATTCGTTTCTTGGGCTCTGAATGATGATGGGCTAGGGATAGGCGGAATGATTACTGGCTACAAACTTTACATGGATGATGGCTATGGCGGAGAGCTAAAGGAAGTACTAAACACTGTTGGATTCACGAGCTAAATCAATGAGTATCTTGCAGTGAATCTTACTTAGGCGCTTCAGTATCGTTTCCAGGTTGAGCCCTACAATTTTAATGAGCTTGCACCGGGGCCTAAATCAGAAATCGCATACATTTACGCGTGTGACGTGCCCAATTTAGATCATAGACCAAACAAGGTTGGCACCACGAAAGAGTCAATAAAGATTAACTGGAATGAGCCGATTGATAATGGTGGCTGCTCTATTCAGGGCTACTCTGTCCACATCGACGACGGTAATTCAGGCGCTTTCATTGAGGCAAACTAAGTCAACGATCTGAATGTGAGACTCGTGCCGACTTTGAGTTCTCTGGAGATCAGATCCTTGTCTAGGGTTAATCTAGGCAAGACATTCAGGATACTTCTGAGAGCCTACAACTATGCAGGTGTGGCCGAATCTCCAGTGCTTGGAGTAGTATTTGCATCGGTCCCTGATCAGCCCCCCATCCCTGTGAAAGTTCTTGAAAAATCTAACTCCACACAAGTTACAATAGACATCAGCGATTTTACGGAAATAATGAACGGTGGCTGTGATATTGTATCGTTTGAGATTTAGATGGATGATGGATTAGGCGGTAGCTACAGATCTATGGTGGGATACTCGAATCCCTATCTAACTCAGTGGTTCACGGCTAAAAATCTAATCAAGGGCAACTACTACAGATTTAGGTATAGAGCGCAAAACTGCCAAGGCTGGTCACCATTTTCGAATGAGCTGTATGCAATAGTTGCATAAGTGCCGAAGTAACCAGATCCTGTTTAGCTTATCTCCACGTCAGCGGCTTCAGTAAGCCTTAAACTTTTCCCGACTAGCGATAATATGGGCTCAGTCGTCACAGATTACAAGCTGTACCGTGATCAGGATGGCGACGACTAAAACTGGACAGAGATTAGAGGCTTTAAGCACTCAAATCACGGTTATGTCGCAACTTTCGATGTTGCTTAAGAGTCGATGACAGCTGGCAAGTTTTATCAGTTCGTTTACTCAGCGAGAAATGAGATTGGCTTCTCAGCTTTGACAAAAGTTGTTTCTATCCCGGTCGCTGACATTCCTGTAAAAGTCGCTGACATTCCTGTAAAAGCCTAAGCACCAACACTTGTTCTGCACTAAAGAACAACAATAAGTGTGGAGTGGCCGAAAGTAGCCAATCAATAGGGTTAAGTCGGGATGATAACAGGATACTACCTTTTTATGGATAATGGACTAAAAGAGAACTTCCAATTAGTTTGGAATGGTGAAGGTCTTCCCGATGTTCGCTACTACACAACTGAGAGCGCACTGATCACTGGCAGACCCTACAGATTCAAAGTTCAAGCTATGAACACGGTTGGACTGGGAGAAATGAGCGAAGTGACGACAATCTACGCATGCGATAGACCTGGACCTGTTAAAGCTCCCTAATTAAACGGATAGCAGTCTGCCACCTCTATACCCATCAAGTGGCAAGCACCTGAGATCACAGGTGGATGTCCGTTAACTTCTTATGCAATTCTGAGGAATGGAGGACCGGAAAATCCCGAGTACGTCGTCATTCATGAGGTACAAATCAAAAATAAGCCATCTCTCAGGAGTTTCGTAATCACTGATCTGCCGGCGGATATCCTTGGCTAGCCGATTAAATTTAAAGTTCAGGTGAGCAACCTTGGCGGTTATTATAATACTTCATATGAGCACTTAGAAGTTATTGTGGCCGATGTTCCATCAAAACCTGAAAAAGGGCCACAAAGTGACGAAACATTCACTGATGCAACAAGGATAAAAGTTAGATTCAGTGAACCATTTGACGGTGGCTCTGTACTTCTTAACTATTAGGTGGAGATGGATGATGGTCTTGGTGGCGGTTTTATAACGATTGCAGGAGGGGAGGAACAATAGTACCTCGATACTGAAGTCATAATATCGCCTCACGCTAGTGATAATGGCTACAAATACCAGGTTTAAAGAGGTTTGATGTACAGATTCAAGTTTAGAGCTTTAAATGTCAACGGGTGGGGCGACTATTCTCCCATCACAATTATTTAGGCTGCCAGGGTTCCAGATGCACCCTAACCAGTCGTGATAGTTTCAGCAGACTCAACTTGGATAACTCTCAAGCTGAGTCCTTGTCTTGAAAACGGCGGCTCTTCACTCCTTAATTACACTCTATACAGAGATCAGGGTGATTAACTGCCAAGCTACATGAGCATCTACACAGGAAGCTTCCTAGGTGAGTACAAAGTGTTCGATCTCACGCCAGGAAAGCAATATCGGTTCAAAACAACGGCAAATAATGCGATTGGCGAGTCAGATTTCAGTGCTGAGGTGGCTTGGTACTCCGCAGCGCTGCCATCGAAGCCAGTTACTCTCAGCAGAGGGCCACTGACAACAAGGAGCCAACTTTAGCTTAAGTGGCAGGTTCACCCAGATAACAGCATTCAAGTTACCGGTTACTAACTAGAAGCGGACTTAGACCATCAGGGAGTATACGAGGTCATTTTTGATGGTGTCGGTCATCCAGAGACTTTATCTTACTTACTCAAAGAGATAGAAACCGGCAGCTACTACAACTTTAGATACAAGGTCTTCAATCACAATGGGGAGAGCGCCTACTCAGATGAACTCTTGCTATGGGCATGCGAAACACCGACTTCACCTGGAGTGCCTGCCTGGATCACGAGCACTGAGACTAATATAAAGATTGAGTGGGAGGCGCCGACTGATGATGGTGGCTGTCCCGTGATTGAGTATCAGATCTACAGAGATGATGGACAGGGCGGTTCAGTCAATACCTTAATTCACTATGAAGAGTTAAAGGGTATCTACTACGCTAGATCGCTGACTGTGACTGATCTGCCGGTCTCTAGTGTCGGAAAACGATTTAGATTCAAAGTTAGGGTGGTGACTAACTTTGCAACAGTTGATTCTGCAGTTTCTGAATCGATGATCTTGGCTGATAGACCAGATAAGCCATCTATGGCGCCCACACGTAACACACTCACGAGCAATACAACACTAGCTGCTAACATTTTGGCGGTGCCCGGTGATCATGGCTCCGCGATCTTCTCTTACCATATTGAGGTGGATGACGGGCTTGGTGGTCCATTCATCGAGCTGTAGGGATATAAATTTGCCTCACTGGCTCTAACTGGCACGTTAACAGTTGGAGTAAAAGCTGGTGTCTACTATAGAATTCGTTATAGAGCAATCAACGAGATTGGGGCAGGTGAATTCTCGGAAATTGGTTACATTTTGACAGCAGGCAAGCCTGTCGACCCAACACTAACTTCTGTTACGATTGTTGGCAGCGACGTCATTATTTCGTGGTCAATGCCATTTAACAGTGCCAGCTTGATTAAAGAAGCCGAGATACATATAATGCACTCGGATGGCGTTTCGTTCTCTGAATAGACCACGTATTGTGATGGCTCCGTTCAAGCTGTTTTCGATGCTCGTAAATGTACGATACCAGCCTCTGTCCTAAGACTACCTCCCTTTAGTCTTGTCTAGGGAAGTCCAATTAGCCCAAAAATCAGATTTAAAAATGAAATCGGCTTTAGTGGTTGGTCTATGGTTGCCGTGCCTGCTTACAAGATGTAGGATATCCCACATCCCCCATCAAAAGCACCTGTAAGAATTGAGTCACTAACTTATGGTTTGCAAGTCGGTGTCAGCTGGGACGCCCTTTCAGAATTTGAGTCAGGTGGCACTCAGCTGCTGTCTTACAACCTGCAAATAGACACAACCAATGGTGGAAATGGTCCTTGGATAAACGTTCAAGGATTCACAGAGAATGATTTGCGAACCTAAGCGACCATTGTGCCTCTTACCGAAGGTCTAATGTACTACTTCCGATACAGAGCCAAGAACGCACATGGCTGGGGACAATTCTCACCAATTAGTTTTGTGTTGCTCGCTAATGTACCTGAGACTCTTTTGGGAGCCTAAACGACAAATATCGGTACAAATGTCGAGATAAAATGGTTGGCTACACCTTTTGATCGATGGTCCCCGGTCTTTGAATACAGAGTTAAGATCATGCGTTCAGACGGTATCTACATAGAACATCCCTTTTGCAGCGGTAGAGATCCCCTCATTATCGCTGAGCTCAAGTGTACGGTCACGATGCTATCGTTGCTTAACGCTCAGTTTGGACTTGCCGAAGGCGATAACATCTATGCAACGGTCGAAGCGCTTAACAGCATCGGATACTCACTACCGTCGCCGCAGTCTGGAAATGCTTTGGTTCAGATTGTGCCTCATAAGCCGCCTTTAGCACCATCTCGCGGAAATAACACAAATGAAGCCGCAATTGAAATTTTTTTCTCAATCGTAACTGCAAATGGCGGTGCCTAGATTGATACCTACGCCATTGAGATGGACCACGGTGTTGGATTCATTTAGGTTTCTAGTACGCCCTTGCTCATCTCGCCAGCTGTGATTTAAAATGTCAATGTTACAAGTGGCTCGTACCTAAACTTTAGGTATCGATCGCATAATGTGCATGGCTGGTCTGAGTATTCTGACACATTTGTGATTGTGGCTGCGACGATCCCTGATCCCCCAACGCAACCTGCCACTATTTCTACCTTTCTTAGCTCTTCCATGACATTCAAATGGTAGGAGCCAATAAATACGGGAGGCAACGCAGTAAAAATAGAAAAGTATAAGATTTAGGTGTTGTAATATGATGGAGTAACTTTCTCAGATCTGCCAGCTGGTTGTAATCCAGACTCCGCCTCTGCTGTCGCAGCAAAGCAGTGCTAAGTCGAAATGTAGTTATTGCGCCAGGCACCTTTCTTCTTGTAATAAGGCGACGAGGTTTAATTCATAATTGCTGCCTATAACTTGGTTGGCTGGTCGTCGTGGAGTCCAATCACAGCTACAATTGATGGGGTAGCGCTCATGGAGGATCTGCCTCACAAGCCATTAGGCTCACCAACCAGAGATGATGAGCTGACGTCGGATTAGCTCTTGTAGGTAAACTGGTAAGCCCTCGTCAACCCACAAAGCGGAGGCGCTTAAATTCTCTCTTACCACCTGCAGTATGATGACTCGAGTGGTGGAACAACGTGGACGGACTTAACAGGGCTCCAAACCGATGAGGTTGTTTTGAGTTTTGGTGTGAAAGACTCGATCGCAAAAGGTTAAGTCTACAGGTTTAGGTTCAGAGCCAGAAATGCTCACGGATGGAGCTAGTTCTCCGATGAGCTCGAACTGATTGGGGCAAGGAGGACTGACCGCCCCCTTCCAGTGATAACATCCAATGAACAAACAGACATTCGAATTTCCTGGCAAGTGCCTACTTACGATGGTGGTTCACCCATTCTCGGCTACAAGATCACAATTAAGACCTCTTCCGGTATGTATGTCGAAAATTAGCAAGATTGTGATGGAGCTGACCAAACCACAAAAGCTAACCTCTACTGCATGATTCCGATGGCAACCTTTAGGGCCGACCCATATAACTTAATGTTGGGTTAGACGATTGTGGCGTTAGTTTAAGCTCGCAACGTTATTGGCTATAACTGGGAGCCATCTCTGGAAAACACAAGTGGTGCCAAAATCCGTACAGAGCCACTTGCACCGCTTGCCATTGTGACGAGAGTGGATGCTGAGACGACAGACACAATGATTACAGTCGCCTATCCAAACTTCTTCTCAGACCAAGAGACTGGTGGAAGTCCATTACTCTCCCTGAACCTATGGTATGATCAGGGTGTTGATAATTGGGTCTCTTTGATTGGTAATACGCCTTGGTTCACGCTGGACGATAAGTTCACAGCAGGGTTACCAGACGGATTGCTAATCCCAGGACAGGACTACAAATTCAAGTACAGAGGCATCAATTTGTTCGGAGAAGGTGCTTTTTCAGCCATCTCCATAGTCAAAGCAGCAATGAGACCAGATAGGATCCTCACACCTGTGCAGCAGATTGTCAATAGAGACCTCAGAGTCACCTGGGTGGCACCGAATGAGCGCGGAAGTCCAATCACTGTCTACAATGTTTACGCTGAAAACAAATCAGGCGTCTACGTTGAGTATGTATCGTGCAGGTCAACATCGCTAATTTGTTCGATCGCGTTGACAGATCTGCTCTATGATTATTAGCTCATGGAGAAAGACAATATCAATGTCAGAGTGACCGCTACCAACTTTTTCGGCACAAGCGATCCATCCATCATCACAGGCGTGAGGCAGATGGAGACCGTACCCCATAAACCTTTGACTGCACCGATGCGTGGCAATCTTACCTCCCAAAAGCAAGTTCAGGTATTCATAGATTCTTTATAACAGGCGCAAACAGGCGGCAGTCAAATCATATCCTACTTAATCAGCTGGGATCAGGGTCTTGGTGCTGACTTCACTGATTTGTCAGGGGCACAGCAGAATGACCTATCCTTGGAGCAGCTCTATCTCACCGATGTGTCATCAGGTGTCTACTATAGGTTTAAGTATCGAGCACGTAATGTGCATGGTGATGGCGAAGCCTCCGAGTCATTCACTATACTCGCAGCGACTATACCAAACACGCCGCAACCTCCAACTGTGAGTTTCGACACTCAAGGCGACTACGTTATAAGTTTTATTGAGCCCAACACAGGTGGTGCTGGTGTTAAAATTTTTGAATACGCCATCGAAGTTAAAAGCAAAAATGAGAGTTATATAACTCCTGAAAGCTGCACTAGCTCCCCTGAAATCTTGCTGACCAAGTAGTGCTTTGTAACAGTGGAGCACTTCCAAGCACCACAATTCGGCTTAGTCCAAGGCGATAGGATCCTAGTGAGAGTGCGTGCAAGGAACGAGATTGGCTGGTCACAGTATTCAAACGTTTCGCTTGGAGATGTGTTGGTTGTTGCTCTGCCGCATGCACCCACTGAGGGACCGATCCGTGAAGACTATTTGCATGGGTCGAGTCTCACGCAGATTAAGATGAGACTACCAGTGATCGCAGGCGTCAAAACAGGTGGGCTACCAATTTTATCGTATAGTCTTCAAGCGAGCAAGGATCAAGTTTCATGGATAACACTATGCGGAGTTGTCGCTGATTACATGCAGACCCACTTTGTGCACAGCGGTTTAACAACTGGCGATGCCTGGTATTATAAGTATTAGGTAAGAAATGCACAGGGATGGAGTGCGTTCTCGCCGATCACTTTGAGTCATGTCGGAAGCAAGGCAGCATAAATGGTTGCTCCGAGTGTTGAGTATGATTCGAACCCTAAGAATCTGCAAATAAACTGGCTCGCTTTATCAGCTGATGCACCAGGCGGGCTGCCACTTTTACAGTATAAAGTGCAGTTCAAAACTGACTTAGGTCTATTCATGGAGACTGAGTCTTGTGATGGCTCAAATGCCCTCACCATAGATAATCTTCGGTGCACTGTGCCGTTGCTTGAGCTTTTAGATGAACCTTTCAAACTTCAGTAAGGCAAGTTGATTCAAGCGCGAATCATCCATGTCAATGCGATCGGAGAGTCGATTCCCTCAATCCTAAATAGCTTCGGCGCTTTGGTAGAGTTTGTTCCGCACAAACCGCCAGTGGCTCCAACAAAGAACTACAAAACAACATAGACTGCCCTAGTTGTCGACTTTTTGCATCTCCAAGGCACAGCTAATGGAGGCACCAGTGTACTAAGCTACCAAATACAATGGGACCAGGGCATGTCATCATTCGCTCTTGTCTAAGACAACTTGCTCTCCCAAGTAACTGTCTCTTCTGGCATCGTACCTGGCAACGTTTATGGGTTCAGGTATAGAGCACTTAACAGACAAGGCGCTGGGGCATACTCTGATATTTCTTACTTCAGTGCAGTCAACGTGCCAAATTAAATGCTACCAGTCGTCGTGACTCAAGTCGGCATAAACGTAAAAATTTCTTGGATCTAGCCCAACAGCGGCTCATTAACTATTGAAAAGTATAGAATCGAAATTTTAAAATCAGATTAGAAAACTTATCAAGATACACCATATTGTGATGGCGCTGATGCATATGTTATGGCTAATCTGTTCTGCACCGTGCCTATGAATATCTTCACTGCACAGCCGATAGGATTAAAATAAAACTCATTGATCAAGATTAGGATTAGTGCGGCCAATAATCTAGGCTTTAGCATACCATCGACACTAAACACTGAGGGTGTTCTCGCATAAATTAAACCTCACAAACCAGCTACTGTTCCTTAGCGTGGCTTCGGCACATCACCTTAACAATTGGTGGCAAATTATGCTATGCCTGTTGGGGAGCTAACCGGTGGTAGTCAGATCACCTCACTTCACTTGTAGTGGGATAAGGGCACTAGCGGTGTCGAGTGGGCTTCACTAGTTGGAGACTTCCCACACACAACCTCGACGAGTTACACAATCAACGGCAATATCGTTGCATCGAGAGTTTACAAGTTCAGATTCAGGGCTCGTAATATTTTCGGATGGGGCGACTGGTCCGATCAGGGTGATATACAGGCTGCCTCGATTCCAGACACGATTGCCTAAGTCGTCACGGAACTTGTCGGTACCTCAGTTAAGATCAAATGGCAACCTAATACTCAAGATAATGGCAGCAGAATTTTTAGCTACAAAATCAAATTTTAAACGAGTCTTGATGCTTTCATCGTGGATGCGCTCTGTGATGGCAGCGAGACTGAGACATTCGAATCCACTATTTGTACTATTCCGATGGAGCGTTTCATCAAAGCACCCTATAACTTGGCTCAGGGCGACTTAATAGCTGCGATTGTCAGCGGCCAAAATGCGGTCGGATGGTCGGACTACTCCCTCGTGAACACAGAGGGTGTTCGTGTTCAGAAAAAGCCAAATAGTATCCCAAAGCCCTTGTAGATTGATTTCGAGTACACGAATGAAAGTCAAATCCGTGTAATAATGACTGCCATGACCACAGAGCTAGAAACTGGTGGCTCTCCGATTATAAGCTACGCTATAGACTGGGATGAAGGTTCAAGCGGCAACAAATACAGTCCCTTCGTCGGCTTTTACGACAATAACCTTAACCTGTTGATCGAGTTCACCCAATTAACTCGAGGTAACTACTATAGATTCAAGTATCGGGTCAAGAACATCTATGGTTGGTCGGACTACTCAGACTTTATCATGTAGATTGCTGCGAGAAAGCCTGATAATCCTCTTGCGCCAACGACAAGCAACACACAGACCTCAGTGACGATTGAGTGGCAGATCCCCTACAATGGTGGCACTTCTGTGACTTCATACCTGTTGCTGATAAAGACAAAGAGTGGCCAGTGGAAGTAAGAGCTGACCTATTGCAATACAGTTAGCGATTTGACAGTGATACAAAATAAACTCTGCGCGATACCGATGTCAGTTCTGCAAGCAACTCCATTTAATTTGGAATAAGGTGAAGAGATCATAGCTAAGGTCGGCGCAACTAATCTACTGGGCACTTCTGACTTTTCACCTTTGTCAACTAAAGGTGCACTAGTGTAGACTATACCCCACAAGCCAGCTGTTGGTCCCCAACGTGGAAACTTAACGACCACAATTCAGATCCACGTATTAGTTGGTGCCCTTACCTCAATAGAGACAGGCGGCGTTCCAATAATCTCCTACCAAATTGACTACGATAAGAATACCAACAACGCAGAATGGACTGAGCTAAAAGGTTTCAGCGCAAACGATCTCTCCTTGGCCACAACAAAAAATGGCTTGCTCTTCTACTCCAGGTATATGGTCCGCTACCGAGCCAAAAACATCTACGGCTGGGGTGAGTACTCAGAAGTCACATCTATTTACACAATTATGGTGCCGCAAACGCCTTTAGCTGTTACATCGATACTCGTGGGAACCAATGTAGTTTTCAGCTGGGTGTAGCCAGATTCAAGAGGATCCACTATTTTGTTTTATAACATCAGAGTCAAGTCCTCAACCAACGTATTTATACTGGATGAAATTTACTGCAACCAAGTGGAGGTCTTGTCATGCTCTTTCCCTATGAGTGCACTCAATAGCGTCGATGGCAAGTATAAACTACCCTTAAATAGTTTAATTAGAGCACAAGTAGCTGCGACGAACGGCCAAGGGGAAAGTGAATTCTCTGCCGTCAACACTGTGGGTGTTCTAATACAGACTATACCATCAGCGCCAGTTTTAAAACCGATTAGAATAGAAGCACAGTCGACGACAAGTGCAATAGCGATTGAAATGCCTGAAATCGTCTCGTTGAGCGAGCTAGCTGGCGGCTCTGAGATCACAAGCTACAACTTGGAGTCAAATCAGGGTGCCGGCTCTGTGTTCTACGAGGTGACCGGAGAGTCTACGAGGTGACCGGAGAGTCAATCGAGCAGCTAAACCGGGTAATTATCGTGACGACTACACCTGGCCAAACTTACAAGTTCAGGTATAGGGTTAAGAATATGCTCGGTTTCTCAACTGCATACTCTACAGAAGCAGAGTTCAAATCAGCAAAAGCACCCTAGGCACCAGGAGCTCTTTAAACAAGTATTTCAGGCAAGAATGTCAAAATCTAATGGACACCCTCTGCTGACAACTATGACACAGTGACTAGGTATGAAATCGAGATCAGGAGCAAGACAGGCTCGTGGATCCAAAGCACGGAGACTTGTGACGGAGCAGATGAACTCATCCGAACTTCAAACGAGTGCTTAGTGCCTTTGCTCACGCTGATCTCGCCTGGTTACCAACTGCTACAAGGTGATGCAGTCAATGTCCGCATCTCCGCAACCAACACAATCGGCACAAGTCCTAGTCTTTCCACTTAGGGTGTATTAATACAAACCGTACCTTTAAAACCTTCAAAGGTCATGCAGGGCCCCTAAACAACAGAGAAATTTATAGAAGTTAACTGGTCTCTAATCAGTGAGCAGAACAGGACGGGTGGCGCAGAAATTCTATCCTATCGCTTAGACTGGGACAGTGGCACCAACAAAATGATCTGGAGCACTCTGGTCGGCTTAGAGTCCCCTTACGATGGAAGCGAGTGGATTTAGGGCGGAACAGTACCTGGTAAAGTCTACAACTTCAGGTTACAGGTCTAAAATGCGCAAGGCTGGTCAGAGTATTCTGATTCGACGGCAGTGCTCGCAGCGAACATTCCCTCCTAGGTCGGAATCCCACTCGTCAGTCTGCTAAATAGTGAGTCGACTCTCGTTTAAATTCAATGGTCTGAGCCAGATTAGCGCGGTTCCCCTATAACGAAGTATGAAATTCTACTACAAGCTCAGAATGGCACATTTGTTACTGTGGCAGACCTATGTGACGGCAGCTTGGAGCACATTGCTGTGTTGACGAGGTGTACCTTTTAAATGCTTCAGGTGCTCAAGGCGCCATTGCTTCTTGTATAGGGTGACTTGATTACAGCGAAGGTGAGAGCTTTTAACTCTATTGGATGGGGTGAATACTCTCCGGCAAATACACAGGGATAAGCTGTGGAGGCTTTACCCGCCATACCGACTTTTGCGCCTATCATGATTTCATAGTCTGAAACTGCAATCACTGTTGAGCTTCCTGAAATCTACGGTGCAAACAGTGGTGGCAGCGAGATCCTCACCTACAACCTTTACTACAATATGGGCGGAATCAGCACGAACTACATCTCAATCGTGGGCGAAGCACCTGAGAACCTCCTGCGAATAATCACGAAAGGCGGTTTGTAGACCAATGTCGTTTTCAAGTTTAAATACCGAGTAAAATCAAAGTATGGCTGGTCGAAAGACTTCTCGCCTGTGCTCGAGGCCAGGACAGCTACTTTGCCTGCTGCGGTGACTGCGTTGTCCTTCTCGATAGTCGACCTGCTGAATGTTAGGGTCGGATGGAGCTAACCTTACAATGGCGGCAGTCCGATCATGAGCTACACTATCTTATTCTAGCATCGGGATGGTGTCTCGTACAGCACTCTGGACACGTATTGTGATGGAGGCTACTCTACGATTTTGCTTCAGCGATTCTGTGATATTCCTTTCACTGTATTGAGGTAGGAGCCGCTCTAGCTACAGTTTGATGACTTGATTGTTGTGAAAGTTTACGCGACGAATGTTATTGGGTCGGGACCAGCAAGCTTGATCAATACAGAGGGTGTAAAAATTTAGACTGAACCCTTAAACCCACAAGAGGCACCGAAAGTTTTGAGCTATTCTGAGTTCTCTGCGTCTTTAAGCTTCAATGCTTTGACGAACTAGTAAACCTAGGGATCGCCGATTCTCTACTATGATCTTTCATGGGACTTAGGTACAAACGGTGAGTAATGGAAGTCATTCACCTAGATGACTGAGTCACCTGGTTAGAATATTCTCTACACAACAGTGAATGGTTTAACGTCAGGTATCACTTACCGCTTCAAATACCGCGCCGAAAACATTCATGGCTGGTCTACAGGCTACAGTGATTTCGTCTCAGTCAAGACACTGAACGAGCCGAGCTCAGTGGATGTGCCCACAACCTTAAATCAAGGCAAATATGTAAAGATCACCTGGTAAGCACCCTACTCCGGTGGTATCGGCATACCTATCACCTCCTATCAGATCAAGATCAGGAATAAGGCAGGCGACTACCTCACGACTTCAGACTGTGATGGTAGCGACCCGGTGATAGTTGAGTCGACAACTTGCACTCTCTCTATGGAGACATTGAAAGGCCCAAGTTTCAATTTAATGCTCGGCGATCTCGTTAGTGCTAAAATCTAAGCGACAAATGAGAGAGGCTCAGGCTTTTTCTCTGCTGCTAATGTGATCGGAGCCATGGTTGAGGTTATTCCTGAGTCGCCTCCAACTGCACCTAGGCGCGGCGTTAGGACCAATGAGTTCAGAATTGATGTCGAATGGGACTTCCTCACCACAGCGAAACAGAGAGGCGGGACCGCAATCGACAGCTACGAGCTGCAAATTGATGATGGATAAGGTGGTGGTTTCTTAGAAGTTATCGGCTTTACGAGCTTCTACACTCTGAATTCGTACCTAGTCACTTCAAATATCAACAGTGGTCTAAAATACAGACTTCGTTACAGAGCTCATAATGTTCAAGGATGGTCTGGTTTCTCACCAGAAGTCAGTATTTTAGCTGCAAACATCCCTGGTTCGGTGATAGAACCCTAGACTACTATAGTGGGCACTGATGTAGTCCTAAATTGGTAAAAACCAGTGAACACAGGTGGATAAGGCGTGTAAATTACTAATTACCTGGTGCAAGCTCAGCTGAAAAATTTGACATTTACGACTGCATGTCAAACCGAGCTACTTTCTTGCACACTGCCAATGTCTGCTTTTTATGCGGATCCCTACCTATTTGTGTAAGGGGACTAAGTTAAGATCAAAGTGACTGCATCAAACACGCTGGGCTCCGGGCCCACATCTTAGTTGTCTTCTACTGTGGTAGCAGCTGTGTAAACAGTGCCACTTATGCCTTAATCAGAGATGGTGGTCGATGCGGTAGGTACGAGTGAGACTTAAATCAAGATAAAGTGGCAAGCTATGACAAATCCTTAGGATGGTGGCGCAGAAGTGCTCTCCTACAACGTGTAGTGGGATGCAGGTAGCGGCGGTATGAATTTCATAGAGCTTGTCGGATACACTACGCCTTTCTTGTCCCTTGAGTATACAGTGCTGAACAGTGTTGAAGGTTTAACTCCGGGCTTAAGCTACAAGTTCAAGTACAGAGCTGGAAACAAGTATGGATGGGGCGAATACAGCACAGAGGTCTCATTTGTTGCTGCAGCAATACCTTTGTAGGCTCTTCCAGTCACGACTCAGATCGAAAACTATTATGTCAAAATTTAGTGGGAGATGCCTAACGATTAGAGCAGCGAAATTATTGAATATGAAATACTGATCAAGCAACAAGACGGCAAGTTTAGTAAGCCAACAGGCCAGTTTTGTAAGGGTACTGACTGGTCCGTGGTACAGAACAGATATTGCCATGTGCCTATGCAGTCAGTTTTGAGATAGGCACCATTTAATTTGCAATATAACGATTTAGTCGTAGCCAGGATAAGAGCAAGGAATTAGATTGGATTCGCTGTCGATTTTTCCAATGAGAATTCTGTTGGGGCTCGTGTACAAGTTCTACCCAGCAAGATGGCTAGCATATATGAAGGGCTTGCTACAGATGATACAAGAATCCAGATAAATTGGTCGGCTCTTGAAGGAGACGAAACAGGTGGTGCTGCAATTCTTTCTTATAATCTTGAGATGCTTGTCTCTGGAGTTTGGATTGAGTTAGTTGGTCAAACCTCCTATTACACATAGACTTTCTACCTGATCTAGACAAATATTGTGTCGGGCTAAAGTTACTTGTTCAGAGTGCGTGCAAGAAACAAGTGGGGCTACGGACTCTTCTCAGATGAAGACTCGATTGAGGCAAGCACGAAACCTGACCGCTAAACCCAGCTGCCAATTACTTAGAACTCAGGTGCAAACGTCCTTATCACTTGGAGCAAACCTTCCGAAAAAGGATCTTAAATTGATGAGTACTAGGTAATGATCCTTTAAAATGACGGTCTGACATGGCAAGAGGAAACTATTTACTGTAATGGTGTCGATCCTATGATTGTTAATTTGCGCAGCTGTGAAATTCCGATTACTGCCCTGAGAGCTGCACCATACTATCTGGATTACCCAGACATCGTGATTGTAAAGGTGCGGTCCCACAATATAAATGGCTGGAGTGATTTTTCTGATCAAAATACCTATGGAGCCTTGTTGTTGACAGAGCCCGCCAGGATGAGACAACCTTTCAGAGGCATTCTAACAGATCAATACTAGTTGCATCTACGTTGGAACGAGTTAACAGGCTAGGAGCTCAGAGGCAGCATAGTCACTTCTTACTACTTGCAGTGGGATCAGGGCTCGAATTAAGTTGAATGGTTTGATATTGTAGGCTTGCAAAGCCAGTACCTTTAACTTGAGTACATCGCTACTTTTTCTAGTATTGTTCCAGGCTCAGACTATAATTTCAGATTGAAGGCACAAAATGCATTTGGACTTTCGGTTGAATGGTCTTCTGTTGGCACAATCACAGCGAATTCGAAACCAGATCCGGTTGTCACGCCAACCACCACTGTCCTTGGGAAAATAAGCGTGCGTATTGCTTGGGTCTACCCTTCAGACAATTTCAGTCCGCTCTTGCAATATGAAATTCTTATTTTAGGTACCGATGGGCAATTCTACTCACATCCAGACTGTGCTGGCTCAGACCCCTTTGAAAGCTATTGTGATGTTTCCTTTGAAAGCTTTTGTGATGTTTCGATATCAAGTCTCAGGCAAACGCCGTTCTTGCTTTTACAAAACTCAGTTGTTAGGGCTAAAGTACGCGCCTAAAACTTGATAAACTGGGGCGATTTCAGTCCTGTTAATACTGTTGGTGCTCTTATTTCGATCGAGCCTTATTAAATGTTGGCTCCAACCAGAGGCATAGACACAAATGAAGACCTTATTTAGGTCTTGTGGACTGCTATTGAAGCGAACAGTATACAAACAGGTGGTTCTCCAATTGACTCATACAACCTACAGTGGAAAGTTAAAGACTCTAATCAAACATTTGTTGATTTGATCGGCTAAGATGGTGCTTTCCAAACCTCACTAATCCACATCATAACGAGTGGAGTCATCCCTGGCACGACTTATGAGATGAGGGTCAGAGCGCATAACGCAATGGGCTGGGGTGATTTCTCAGACAATTTAGCGATTGTTGCGGCGAAAGTACCAGAAAAGCCTTCAGCTCCCCAAACTGTCATCACAAACATCTTCGCAAGGATCTAATGGGATGAACCATATCTCAACTCGTCACCAGTTTTGGCCTATGAAATCCAGGTTGCAGATGCTGATGGTGCTTTCGCTATTGAAGACTACTATTGCGATGGGTCTGTCGAGCCATGTTTATCCCAGCGTTACTGTGAAATCCCGATGTTTGTGCTGAAGTCTTCAACATATAATCTAAAATGGAACAACCTTATTATGGCTAAGGTCAGAGCTCGCAATCTTTACGGCTGGTCCATTATCTCCGAAGCGAATACAGAGGGTGCCAGGATCCAAACCGCACCAGCCAAGATTCAGGATCTTTCTGAAGACAATAAGATGACATCTGAGGAGCAATTAGTATTCCGGTGGTCTCTCCTTACCACAGGCTCTGAAACAGGCGGCACAGAGATTATCAGTTACAACGTGCAGTATGATCGAGGTACGAACAGCAAGACATGGTACAACCTGGCTGGGTTTGTCAGCAACTTTATCGATAGTGAGTACATAGCAACAGCGGAAATAAATAAAGGAACATCATACAATGTGCGTGTAAGGGCTAGAAACTATTGGGGATGGGGAGAATTTTCTGAAATACTTACCATAAAAGCTTCGACTGTCCCTGATTAAGTTTAAACTCCGATGACAACGATCGAGGCTGTTACAGGAGGCATGAGAGTCTCATGGGTCAAGCCCGACAGCAATTCAGACGAGATAACGGCATATAGAGTTGAAGCACTTTTACCCTCAGGTTTATGGTCGGAAATCTGTGATGGCTCAAAGGCTCTTGTTGTCACAAATCAAGGCTGCATCATTCCGATGTCAACGTTCTGGGATGGTGCAACTTATAAAAAGAGCTACGGTGACATTGTACAGTTTAGAGTCACAGCTTTCAACGTTAATGGTTGGGGAAAATCTTCACTACCGAACACTTCAGGTGCCAGAGTTCTCACAGTACCGCGCACTATGAATAGACCTCTCAGAGATACGCGCACAAGTGACCAGTAGATGTTCCTCTACTGGCACCCGATCACGATAAGCGACGAGATTGGTGGCAGTGCAGTCACCAGCTACGGTTTGTAGTGGGATAACAATTCTGGCTAGACCCAATGGCAGGAGTTGAGTGGCTACACTAAGGATACTCTTGCAACATAGTTCACATAATCAGTTGTTATTCCTGGTGCAATATATAATTTAAGACTGCAAGCCAAGAATGTATATGGCTGGGGCGCATTCAGTCCCATCAGCACCATCGCCGCCTCAGGTATTCCGGCCCAAATGTCGACTCCAACCACTAGCAATGTAGGAGATAATGTCTAAATATCGTGGATTCCCCCCTACGATAATTCTGATATACTGACTGGGTTCAGAATTTATGTCAGAGCAAAGGATCTGCAATACTACGAGACAGATAGTTGCATAGCTGAAACTATTCCGCTACCGCTTTCATGTAATGTGCCTATGACTGTTCTCCTGGGTTCTCCTTTCAACCTTGTGCAAAATGATATCGTCAGACAGATAGTTGCATAGCTGAAACTATTCCGCTACCGCTTTCATGTAATGTGCCTATGACTGTTCTCCTGGGTTCTCCTTTCAACCTTGTGCAAAATGATATCGTCTAGGCTAAAGCATAGGCTGGTAACACTAATGACTGGGGTGAATTGTCTCTTGCAAATACGGTCGGAGCCATAATTTAAACGATACCTGTAAAGATGGAAGCTCCTACAAGGAACTACGATACATCAAAGAATGCGCTCGTTGTCGACTGGGTCGCCCTTTAAGGCGATGATACTGGCAGTGCGGCGATATTAAGTTATCATGTGTAGTGGGACAACGGTTCAGACCAGCTTAGCTGGTCGGATGTTTTAGGTGACGGAGTTTTCAATCCATTTACGACTCAAGTCTTCGCTACATTCACTGTAGGTGTTGTTCCAGGTACTTTTTACAATTTGAGAGTCAGAGCTTACAACGTGCACGGGTGGGGTAAATGGTCAGAATATTTGCTACTCAAAGCAGCGGGTTTACCAGAAAAGCCTCTACCACCTAAAACAACAGTAAACAACTTAAACATTAAAGTTATTTGGTCAGACCCCTACGATAACGAAGAAGCTATAGATAGGTATAGAGTTATGCTAGCCTATAGTGATAGAGTAACTTTTGTCGAAATTGCTCAGTACTGTGATGGTGCTAATTCGGTCACTTTATCCTTGAAATACTGTGAGATTCCGATAAGTGTCTTTAGGACTTCACCATTCAATTATAAGGCCGGTGAGGAAGTTCTGGCCAAGTTTGCAGCGAGGAATGCCAATGGTTGGGGACCTTACTCTGAGCCGACTACTGATGGTGCTTTTATCCAGTAAATTCCCTCACAAATGTAAGTACCAACGAGAGATGACCTCACGACGACCGTGAGACTTGTTGTAAACTGGCTTGCACTGAGCGTCCCTGACGATGGCTACTCTCCCATACAGTCCTATAACTTACAGTGGGACAGCGGTACAGGTGCTAGTAGTAATTTGGTGTGGTCCGACTTGATTGGCTACGAGACAGATTTCTTAGACACAACTTTCTAAGTTGTTGACTCAGTGAGCGCTTTCAAGTACTACCAGTTTAGGGTTAGAGCAAAGAACACTTTTGGCTGGTCTTAATTTAGCCCGGTGTTGACGATCAGAGCAGCGACACGTCCCTAAGTGATGGATCCTGTAACTAGCAGAGTAGTTCCTTAAAGCGGCAATATTGAAATCTCATGGAAGGAGGGTGTTGCTAATGGAGCAGCGATTGAAGAGTATAATTTGCAGATTTACAATCAGGCAGCCATGCAGTGGGTCAGTGCTAAGACTGGAAATGAAAAGTTTGTTAGTTTTGAAATTACAATGAGTGAATTGATGGGTGTTTATGGGTATCGATTCCGTGAGCTTGTCCAAGCACGTGTGATTTCTAAAAACATATTCGGATTAGCTTAAAACTACTCGACTTCAAACAGAGATGGAGCCCGCATTAGAATTCTTCCGATAGCTATTCCCACCGTGTTCGTCAATCCAGAACTCACCTCAACCAGCTAGATCACAGTCTTTTGGAATGAGTTCTTGACAGAAGAAGAAAAAGGTGACTCAGAAATTCTCAACTACACTCTAGCCTTCAGCCCTGACGATGGTGTGACATGGCAAATTTTGACAAGTCTATCCTCACCATTCACTCGGACCCAATTCACGAAGGATACAATGATTGAGGCAGGTCTCTACTATTAGTTCAAAGTACGTGCAGCAAACATCTATGGTCATGGCCCTTACTCGCCCGTCTTCAGATTTAAGGCTGCAGAGGAGCCTAAGATTCTGGATAGCAGGACTATCTTGACTACGAATATAGAAACTGACGTTAAAATCAGCTGGGCTTACCCTGATGACAACGGAGATACAGTCACGGCATACTTGATAGAGTTGAGGACCCAGTCTGGTATAGTATTCTTTGAGAGCCCTGAGTGCGATGGCAAACTAGCTGCAATCGTTGTGGCCAGGTAGTGCCTCGTCAGTCTTGCAAGCCTGAGGCAGGACCCCTACAAGCTTCAATTTGGTGAGCAAGTTGTCGCACGTGTTCAATCATCGAACTCGTTCGGCTAGTCAGTGATGTCTTAGCCAAACACAGGCGGTGCGGTCATTTTGGTTGAGCCTGTTTAGATGAGTCAACCTACCTATTTGCCGTTGCAATCGACAGGTTAAAGGATCGTGCTTTAGTTGACCGAGCTTACAACTTATGAGGAGATCGGGGGAAGCCCAATCGACTCCTACCTCGCTTAGATTTCTGTCAATGATACAGGCACATGGTCAACACTTTAAGGCGACACTGGTGACTTTTCAATAAACACCAAGTTGGTAGTGGAGGGGCTCACAACCGGACAAACATACCGTTTCAGATTTAAGGCCCACAATATGCACGGATGGGGCGAGTTATCAGCTGATCTTATTATTATATCGTCTGGTGTACCAGCCAAGCCTCTTGCTGCCTCAGTGACTATCGTCAACTTGAACGTCCTTGTCGAATGGTCAGCTCCCTTTGACAATTTTGGACAGATAACCAAATACAAGACTGCTTTTGCCTTGCACAGCAGCACTGAAACTTTCGTTGAGGAAACAGAGCATTGTGATCAGCACAACATTCTGATTACAGTAAACACACAGTGTTTGTTGAACATTCTGATTACAGTAAACACACAGTGTTTGTTGCCGATGTCTGTGCTGAGATCAGGTCCGTGGAGTCTGGTCTTTGATGAGCTAATCAAGGTCAAGATATCGGCTTGCAATCTGAACGGCTGCGGTGAGTATTCAGATTACTCTCCAAGCGTCGCAAGGGTATAAACAGAGCCAGGCCAGATAACCACTTTATCAGAAGGCATTAACACTAATGAATTCTACATTGAGATTCTCTGGACAAGTCTACCTCTTGATTTAATGAAGGGCTCTTCTGTAACTTCGTACCACTTGCAGGTGCAAGAAGTCTTCTCTGATGAGACACTTGGTGATTGGACCGATCTGATAGGGTACGATGAAGACAACTTGGCGGTGAAGTACACAATGGCCACAGATTTACACAAGACATCAAGTTACGCGTTCCGTGTACGCTGTAGGAATAAGTGGGGATGGGGATTATGGAGCAGCTCACTCTTGATTTAGCCAAGTACGTGGCCATCCCCAGTCAACTTCGACATTTATAACCATGCAGCAGAAGGAACAGTGCAAGTGAGGTGGTATGAACCTGACTGGCACAATAGCAAGAAGGATCGCCGCTACATAATCGAATTGCAGCACAAAAACGATCCTAGCAACTGGTTTGAGGATGTGGTTTTCTGCTCTGGGGACGACCCACAGTATTTGGTCGACTGCACGGACGGCTGCAGTTGCTTCCTGCCAATGAGTGATTTCACAGATCCATAACTTGGCTACGTGCTGTTCGATCAGATTGTGATAAGGCTTGCAGCAGAGAATGATAAAGGACGCTCTACATACAATCAAGTCACCTTCAATAACACAAGCGCAACGGTGAAAACAGCTCCCTAGACCATGCCTTCTGGCACGATTAGAAGGGGGGAGCTTACAGGCGAGCATCTACTCCAAATCGAGTGGACTGAGCTTCTTACGAGAGAGGAGACAGGTGATAGCTAGATTTTGAGCTACCACTTAGAGTTTGATCAAGGTACTAATATGTGGGTAACCGTCGTGGGTAACCCCTAAAACTATACGCTCAACTCTGTAATAATCACCAATGGTATTGTGGCTGGCACTGTGTACACTTTCCGCATTCGTGCAAGGAATATCTATGGCTGGTCGCCGTAATTTAGCTATCCATACATCTAAATCACAGCTTCCGGCAAACCAGACACCATGTCTCGCATCTCGACAGCTTACGACCCATAGATACCAACAAGTGTTAGATTGTCTTGGGCAGCTGCCTATGCTAACTCGGAGCCTGTTGACGCCTACCAGATTTTGATTAGACAAATTGATGGAGTCACCTTTAGTGAATAATTATAAGAGTGCGACGGATCTAACGAGACCGTTTTATCAGAGCTTAACTGCTACGTTTAATTGGCAACTTTGAGAGCAGCACCATACTTTTTGACTTTTGATACGCTCGTTGTCGCGAAGATCAGGGCTCATAATAAGTTCGGCTGGTCTGACTTTAGCGCTGAAAATGTTTAGGGTGCCTATGTGCAGGTTGAACCTGTAAAGATAAACGAGATTAAGCGTAAAGATAAACGAGATTAAGCTAAATGTTGCGACAAGCACTTTAACCAGTATTGAGCTTTCATGGCCATAGCTCGCAAGCCATGAAGAGAAGGGAGGATCGTAAATTCTCTCCTACAATCTTCAGATTAAAAATGATCTCACCTGGACAGACATTCAAGGAG
>Ga0194118_10000972_pt1 | contig 43882 bp, 46 predicted proteins | sample TA2MahsurfametaG_2_FD_148662 | JGI IMG/M metagenome (GOLD analysis project Ga0194118, IMG submission 148662) | Freshwater microbial communities from Lake Tanganyika, Tanzania - TA2015013 Mahale N5 surface | ecosystem: Environmental > Aquatic > Freshwater > Lake | place: Tanzania: Lake...
GCCGCCACCGAGGCCGAGCTGCTGCGGGGCGCTCGGCGGCTGGGGCACGGATCGGCTTGACAGGCACCGCGCCGTCCGGTTGGTTGGAACGTGTTGTCTCTGCCCCATGCAGAAGTCGAAGGCTCTCTCCATCCTTCGCCTGAGCGCCCGGCCCAACACGCTGCTGGTGTGTGGTGCGGCAACCCTGCTGCTGGTGGGTTGCAATGGATTGGATTGGTTGCAGGCTGAGCGCCAGCGGGCTGCGGAAGCTGAGCGGCAGCGGCAACTGGATGCCCTGGTGAGCCGCTGCCGCCGACAGCAACCGGCGGTGAAACAGCAGGTGCAGAGCCTGAACGGCAGCAACGCCGCCCTCAACCAGCTCAACCAGCAGAGCTACGTACCGCTGCCCCAGCCCCCAGCCCCCGATCCGGCGTTACTGAAGCGCTACACCCGCGACGACCAGGAGCTGGAGCTCGAGCGCCACGACAAGGCGCTAGCCCGCTGGCGCGAACGGGATGGGGCGGAGCGTCGCCTCTGGGAACTGCAACAGGAGCGGCGGCGCCAGCAGCTCACGGCGCAGCAGCTGCAGGCCCGCAACGCCCTCGACAAGCTCGGTGTGGCCACCACGCCAGAAGCCCAGACCGCCTGGACCAGCTGCGATCGGGCCCAGCTGCAAGCCCTGGCCAAGCGCTGAAGCTTCACCCAAAGGACTTTTCGGTCCGGGCTGATCCTCCCGAGCCCATGGTCCGCGTGGAGAGCTCCAGCTCGATTGGCGTTAGCGCCGAACCCACCCCACCTCACAAACCCTCCTCACAAACCCCCGCATCCCCCCTGACAAAGGCCGGCCCGCCCGCCAGGATCGGGGCAGCAACGGCTCCCCTTGCCTTGATGACTCCAACCCCCGAGCAGCCGCAAGCCAACAGCCCCGCAGCCAGCACCTCGCCCGCGCCCCTGGCCTGGGTGCCCTGGCTGCAGGCCGGCGTGACCGCCATGCTGGTGGTGCTGTTTCTGGTGATCGTGGGCAAAGCCCGCCAGCAGAGCGCCACGATCCGCCAGCTGCAGGAGCGGGTGGAGGGACTGGAAAACAGCCGTGCCCTCGAGCGCACCACCGGCCTGGAACAGCAATTGCGTTCGGCAGTGGAGCGGCTCCAGGCGGTGGAACGCAACAGTGCCAGGATCGACGGGCTGAGCCGCGAAGCCGCCAGCCTGCGGGCCGAACTGTCCCGATTGCGGGGCACGGCGGGCGCCCCCAACGGCGCACCATCCCGCGGGGATGAACCACCCCTGCTGCCGCCGCTACCGCCCCTGAAAACACCGGCTCCTGCCAACTAAGCAGGTGCCGTAGGGCCCAGGCCTCAGCCCTTCACCGCATCGCCACTGGCGCTGGGCAGGATGTAGCGCTGCAGGCCGATGAACAGCACCAGCACCGGCAGGATCGAAATCACCGAGCCCGCCGCAACCAGGCGCCAGTCGAGCGAGAAGCTGCTGGCCAGCTGCTGCAGGCCCAGGGGCAAGGTGTAGAGCTGCGGCTCATCGAGAATCACGAGGGGCCAGAGGAAGTCGCTCCAGGTGCCGATGAACACGAACATCGCCAGGGTGATCAGGTCGGCCCGGGCCGCCGGAAGCATCACGTTCCACCACTCCCCCAGCGGCGTGCAGCCGTCGCAGCGGGCGGCCTCCTCCAGCTCCACCGGCACCCCCAGAAAGCTTTGCCGCAGCAGGAAGATGCCGAAAGCCGTGGCGGCCTGGGGAATGATCAGGGCCCAGAGGGTGTTGCGCAGGCCGATCTGCACCATCAGCAGATACAGGGGGATCATCACCACCTGGAAGGGGATCAGGATCGTGGCCACCACCAGGGCCAGCACCAGGCCGCGCCCCTTGAAGCGCATCCGCGCCAGCGGGTAGGCCGCCAGCGAGCAAAACAGCACATTCGCCAGCACCGCCAGGCCGCTCACAATCGTGCTGTTGAGCAGATAAGTGGCGATCGGATTGTCGGTGAACAGCCGCGTGTAGGCCTCAAGGCTCGGCTGACTGGGCCACAGCGCCGGCGGGCTGGTGAAGATGTCTTCCGCCGGGCCCTTGAGCGAGGTGCTCACCAGCCACAGCAGGGGTATCAACATCGCCAGGGCCACCAGCAACAGAAGCACCAGCTGGGCGGCGGCCGCCAGGCGCGAACGGCGCGGGCCGAAGAGGGATGGGCGCATGGCGGGGGAGGCAGGGGCTCAAGGGAACCGCGATGGCGGCGGGCTCAGATGGTTCAGATAGGAGCGGAGTGACTGGATAGGGCGCCACCCATGGTTTTTGTCGCTTGGCTTAGTTTTGGCTTAGCTAAGCAACCAAAACCACACCGGTGCACCCCACCTTGCCCAACGATCGCGCCCCCACCAGCGAGCCCACACCGGGTCAGACCCGCGGCCGGTCGGCCAGGGGCAGGTCGCCCACCACCGGCAGTGGTGCCTTCTGGGGGTGCAGGGGCTGATGGCGCCCCCCGGCCAGCAGGCGGTTGAGGGCATTCACAAAGGCCTGGGCGGCGGCCACCACGATGTCGGTGTCGGCGGCATGGCCCGAGTAGAGCACGCCGTTCTGGCGCAGCCGGATCGTCACATCGCCCATGGCGTCGATGCCCTCGGTCACGGATTTCACCGAAAACTCCACCAGTTCATTGGGCACGTTGGCCAAGCGGTTGAGCGCTTGACACACCGCATCCACCGGCCCTGTGCCGATCGCCGCCTCGGTGAGCTCGGCGCCGTCGGCGTCCACCAGGGTGACGGTGGCGGTGGGCTGCAGGCCCGTGCCGCAGCTCACCTGCACGCTCTTGAGCATGAAGCTGCCGTCATCCTGCTGCTGCACCTGCTCGCTCACGATCGCTTCGAGGTCGCGGTCGCTGATCTCGCGCTTGCGGTCGGCCAGCTCCTTGAAGCGGGCGAAAGCGTCGTCGAGGTCCTCGCGCTCGAGGCTGTAACCAAGCTCTTCGAGGCGGGCCCGGAAGGCGCTGCGGCCGCTCAGCTTGCCCAGGGAGATGCGGTTGTCGGCCAGGCCAACGGTGCGGGCGTCGATGATTTCGTAGGTGAGGCGGTTCTTGAGCACGCCGTCCTGGTGGATGCCGCTCTCGTGGGCGAAGGCGTTGGCGCCCACGATCGCCTTGTTGGGCTGCACGGCCATGCCGGTGAGATTGCTCACCAGCCGCGAGGTTTTGGTGATCTCCTCGGTGCGCACGCCCGTGAGCGGCTCGGTGGAGTCGGCCGGCCGGCCCAGGAAGGGGTTGAAGTAGCTGCGGCGCACATGCAGGGCCATCACCAGCTCCTCGAGCGAGGCGTTGCCGGCCCGTTCGCCGATGCCGTTGATCGTGCATTCGAGCTGCCGAGCGCCGTTCTTGACCGCCTCCAGGAAGTTGGCCACCGCCAGACCCAGGTCGTTGTGGCCGTGCACCGAGATCACGGCCTGGTCGATGTTCGGCACGCTGGCGTTGATGCCGGCGATCAGGGCGCCGAATTCCGCCGGGGTGGCATAGCCCACCGTGTCGGGGATGTTGATCGTGGTGGCGCCAGCGGCGATCGCCGCCTCGATCACCTGATGCATGAACTCCGGATCGCTGCGGCCGGCGTCCTCGCAGGAAAATTCGACGTCGTCCACCAGCGAGCGGGCGTAGGCCACCATCTCGGCGGTGATCGCCAGCACCTCGGCGCGGCTCTTGCGCAGCTTGTGCTCGAGGTGGATGTCGCTGGTGGCGATGAAGGTGTGGATGCGCTTGTGGGCGGCCGGGGCCACCGCATCGGCGCAGGCCTTGATGTCGCCGGCGGCGGCGCGGGCCAGGCCGCAGATCACCGGTCCTTCCGGCGTGCCGACGCTTTCAGCGATGCGCTGCACGGCATTGAAGTCGCCGGGGCTGGCGAAGGGGAAGCCGGCCTCGATGATGTCGACACCGAGCCGCGCCAGCTGCTGGGCGATCGCCAGCTTCTCTTCCAGATTGAGGCTCGCGCCCGGCGACTGTTCACCATCGCGCAACGTGGTGTCGAAAATAAGTACGCGGCCGGGGTCGCGGGCCATCGGGGCTCCTGGGGCGGACCAGCCCTTAAGCGGACTGGCTATGAGTTAGTCCCATTGTAGGGGTCGCCAGAACGTTGCGCCTACAGTGCAGTCACCGCGGGATGGTCATGGCCGCAGGCGATCTGGCCCTCGTTCTCCACGCGCATCTGCCCTACGTGCGCTCGAGCGAACCCGGATCGCTGGAGGAAGACTGGTATTTCCAGGCGCTGCAGGAGTGCTACCTGCCGCTGCTGGCCGTACTGGAGGCCGCTGCGGCCGACCGGCGTCAGCACCCCCGCCTCACCCTCGGCCTCTCGCCCACGTTGCTGTCGCTGCTGGCCGACCGCCAGCTCAACGCCCGCTTCCTGCCCTGGATCGCCAAACGCCAGGAGCTGCTGCAGCAGGCCCCGGAGGCCTGCGGCGAGGCCGCCACCCACCTCGCCCACCAGCTCGATGCGGTGGTGGAGCAGTGGATCCAGGCTGAGGGGGCCCTGATTCCCCGCTTCCGGCGGTTGCAGCAGCAGGGCGTGCTCGACCTGATCACCTGTGGCGCCACCCACGGCTACCTGCCCCTGTTGCGCCAGGTGCCCGAAGCGGTGCGGGCCCAGCTGATCACCGCCGTGCGGGAGCATGAGCGGCTGCTCGGCGAGCGGCCCCTGGGCATCTGGCTGCCGGAGTGCGCCTACTACGAAGGCCTCGACCAGCAGCTGGTGGCCGCCGGCCTGCGCTACTCGGTGCTCGACGCCCACGGCCTGCTGCATGCCCTGCCCCGCCCCCGCTACGGGGTATTTGCGCCGATCTGCTCGCCTGCGGGGGCGGCCTTCTTCGGCCGCGACAGCAGCGCCACCCTGCCGGTGTGGAGTGCCCGCGAGGGCTACCCCGGCGACGGCGCCTACCGGGAATTCCACCGCGACATGGGCTGGGACCTGCCCGAAAGCGAACTCACCGACCGCGGCATCCACAGCCGCCGGCCCCTGGGCCTGAAGTTGCACCGGGTCACCGCCCAGGGCTGCCCGCTCGACCAGAAACAGCCCTACGCCCCCGCCATCGCCGCCGAGCGGATCGAGCAGCACGCCGCCGCCTACCTGGAGGGGCGCGCCGGCGAACTGGCAAACCTGGCCCGCTCGATGGAGCGTCGGCCCCTGCTGGTGGCCCCCTTCGATGCCGAACTATTCGGCCACTGGTGGTTTGAGGGGCCCCAGTTCCTGGCGGCCCTGTTCCGCCAGGCTGCCAACGCCGGCGTACGCCTGGTGACCCTGCGCGAGAGCCTCGCCGGCGGCGACCCCCTGCAGGTGTGCCGTCCCTCGCCCAGCAGCTGGGGCCAGGGGGGATACCACGACTACTGGCTCAACGAGACCAACGCCTGGGTGGTGGCCGAGTGGCAGCGGGCCTCCCAGGCGATGGTGGCGCGGGTGCAGCGCGGCGTGGCCAGCGAAGCCCAACGCCGCCTGCTCACCCAGGCCGGCCGGGAGCTGCTGCTGGCCCAGAGCTCCGACTGGAGCTTCATCCTGCGGGCCGGCACCACCACCGAACTGGCCAAGGAGCGGATCGAGCGCCACCTGGATCGCTTCTGGCGTCTGCTCGATGCCATCGACAACGGCACCGAGCTACCCGCCGAATGGCTCAAGGCTGTGGCGATCGAAGACGGCCTGTTCCCCCTGCTCAACGCGGCGGATTGGCTGCCGGCACCGACTGCGAGCTAGGGCTAGAGCCAGGGCTAGGGAAGGCAGGCCAGATCAGCCCGAGACCGAGCTGAAGCTCCCGCCCCTGCATGCCCATCAAGCCTGCTTTGACGCTCCAGGGGGCGGTGGCAAACAGCTGCACCATCGCCGCCAGCAGCTCCGGCACGGTGGCGGTGTTGGCCAGGAACCCATACCACTGGGCACTGGGCAGCGAGAAGAAGGTGGCGAAGTGAGCGCGTAGCTGGGGCTCGCTGAAGCGCATCAGCTTCTCGAGCCCGAATTGGTAGAGCGCATGTTTGCGGCGCAGCTCCAGGGGCCACAGGGCCTGCCAGCCGGCCTGGGCCAGCGCCGCCGAGGGAGCCGCGGGATCAGCCGCCATCGCTGCGGCCACCGCCTCCGCCACCACGGGCGCTCGGCGCAGCAGCGCCCCCACCATGTAGCCCGAGGCCGGATGCACCATCGCCGCGGCCCCACCGAAGCCCAGCACCGGCTGCTCCAGATCCGGCAGAGGCAGATTCATCGGGAACAGGCAGAACTCCTCGTGCTCCACCTGCTCGATCGCCACGCCGCGATGGGCCAGTCGCCGCTCCAACCGCTGCTGCAGCAGCGCATAGGGCACGGGCGGCGCCAGGGCGAGGGAGGTTTCCTCCACGAAGAAGCGACCGCCGCCCAGGTCCATCGCATACAAAAACGTGGGGGGCTCCTGCCGCTCCGCGTCGCTGAGATGGTCAGCGCGGTAATCCATCAGCACGAATTGCCCCGGCTCCACCGGCGGCGCCGTAAACCGGCCCACCACCCCGTAGGCCGCCTGCCCCGCCACCGGCCCCCGGTCGGGCCGCTGCACAAACACCGCCTGGTGGCCGCTGGCATCCACCACCAGCCGCGCCTCGATCACGGCTGGAGCAGTAGGGGCTTCACCATCACCAGCGGCGGCAGTGCGCACCTGGCTGCGCCCCCCCTCCACCGCCAGCTCCTGCGCCAGCCCCCGCAGCCACTGCACGCCAGCCGCCTCGCAGCGCTCCAGCCAGAACTGCTGCAGCCGGGTTTTGTCGAACAGGCCGTAGTCACGGCCGTGGCGGGTGGGGGTGTTGGCCGGATGGGCAGGATCGCTGCTGCCGGGGCCGAAGTAGCTGCAGGTGTGGCTCCAGCGGTGCTCCAGCAAGTGGCCCAGGCCAAGGGCATCCACCTCATCGCCCCAGATGCCGTAGGTGTTGGGCCAGGGATCGCGAGGATCAGCCGCCGCCAGCACGGCCACGGCCAGCTTGCGCTCCGCCAGCTCAGCGGCGATGGCCAGGGCCGCCGGGCCGCCGCCCACCACCAGCACATCAATGGGCATCACACCGGTCGAAACAGAGCTCATGCTGCATCACAGGGGCAGATAGAGGCGTCGTGGGGTGTCCTGAAAGGGACGGAAACCGTGGTGCGCATCAAACGCCACCGCAGCAGGAGTCTTGGCATCAACAACCAGGGCATAGCCTCCGACCGAGGCCCTGCCGCTGCCAGCGCTGATCGCGGGCCAGGCGCCCCATTCGAAAACAGGGAACCGGGTAGGGCGGGAGTGGCTTGGCATCACCAGGCTGCAGATCCGCCAGGGTGATCTCCGCTGGCGCCAGCGTGTAGAAGCCAGCGATCTGGCCAGGGGCTTCTGCAGGAACCAGCACAAACGTCTGGCTCACACCACGGCGCATGTTCTGGTGCGCCTGCTGTTTCAAAAAGCGATCGAGAGCGGGCTCGCCACAGCAGAACGCCTTGCGGTTGTGACGGGTTGGGTCGAGCTGCTGCTCCTCAAACACGGCTCACGCGCGTGCGCGCCTGCTCCAACGCATCCCGCAGGGCGGCGTTGGGCTCAAACGGCTGGGCGATGGCGGCATGAAAGGCCTTGAAATCCTGTTGTGACAGGGTGATTTGCTGATCGCGCTGGATGGCTTCAGCCGCACGGGCCTTGGCCGCAAGCCGCACAAACGCCGCCATGGTTACGCCTTCGATGGCAGCGGCCTGGGCAAAGAGCTGCTTATCGGCAGCGCTGAGCTTGAGATCCAGGCGCTCATCGGCGGCCACGAATTCACTGCCGACTGGGCCATCTATTGATACGGCAAAAAACCGTATCAGCGCTTCACTCTTCGGTGGTGAGGGCGGGAGCTTCCTCGGCGGGCACCTCCTGCTCCTCCTCTTCCGGCGCCGGCGGCACCAGCACCACTTCGGTGAGGCGGTCGCCGGAGTCGAGCTTCTGCAGGCGCACGCCGGTGGCAGCGCGGGACTGCTGGGGAATGGCGTCAGCCTGGGTGCGCACGATCACGCCCTTCTCGCTCACCAGCAGCAGCTCCTCGCCGGCGCCGAGCACCTTGAGGCCCACCAGCACGTCGCCATCGCGGCGGAACTTCATGCAGCGCAGGCCCATGCCGGCCCGCTTCTGCAGCCGGAACTGGTTCACCGGCACCCGCTTGCCCAGGCCGCTGGCGCTGGCCACCAATACCCACGGGCCCTCGCTCGGCGCCACCTCGTCACCCTCCTCGGCCTCATCGCTGCCATCGTCCCCGGCGCTGCTGGCCACCTGGTCGGCGAGCTCGGCCGGGATCACATCCATGCTCACCAGCTGGTCGCCAGCGCGCAGGTTCATGGCCCGCACGCCGCGGGCAGTGCGCCCCAACGGCCGCAGCTCCTCATCGCTGAGCCGGAAGTGGATCGTCATGCCGTTGCGCGAGCCGATCAGCACGCTGTCGCCGGGCTGGGCCAGCCGCACCCAGGTGAGGGCGTCGCCATCCTCGAGGGAGATGGCGATCAGACCGTTGGAGCGGATGTTGGCGAAGGCTGAAAGCCGGGTGCGCTTCACATAGCCACCGCTGGTGAGCATCACCAGCACGGCGTCTTCGGCGAATTCGCTCACCGCCAGCAGCGAGGTGATCTGCTCCTCGCGGGGGATCGGCAGCAGTTGCACGATCGGCGTGCCCTTGGCGGCCCGGCTGCAGATCGGCACCCGGTAGGCCGGCACGGTGTACACCACGCCGCGATCCGAAAACAACAGCAGGTTGTCGTGGTCGTTGCAGCTGATGAACAGCCGCACAGCCTCCTCACCCTGGCTCTTGGTGCCGGCCTTGCCGCGGGTGCCGCGGCTGGTGGCTTCGAATTCGCTCACCGGCATCCGCTTCAGGTAGCCGTTCTCGGTGAGCAGCACCACCGAGCGCTCGTTGGCGATCAGGTCGATGTCTTCGAGGCCGCCCTCGAGATCGAGGATCTCGGTGCGGCGGGGGGAGAGGTAGCGGCTGCGGATCACCCCGAGCTCCTCGGTGATGATCGTGAGCACCCGCTCGCGGTTGGCCAGGATGTCCTTGTAGTCGGCGATCTTGGCCACCAGATCCTCGTGCTCGAGCCGGATCTTGTCGGCCTCCAGGGCCGTGAGCCTCCGCAGCTGCATCTGCAGGATGGCGTCGGCCTGGATCTCGCTGAGGCCGTGGCGCTCCTGCAGCTGCTGTCGGGCCGTGGCCGCATCCGAGGCCGCCCGGATCAGGGCAATGATCGGATCGAGCTGGTCGAGGGCCAGCAGCAGGCCCAGCAGGATGTGGTCGCGCTCTTCGGCCTTGCGCAGGAAGTAGCGGGTGCGGCGCTCGATCGTCTCGACGCGGAAGTCGAGGAACACCTGCAGCATCTTGCGCAGGGTGAGCAGCACCGGCTCCGACTTCACCAGCGCCAGCATGTAGGCGCTGAAGTTGTTCTGCAGCGGGGTGAGCTTGAACAGGTTGTTCAGCACCACCTGGGGATAGGCGTCGCGGCGCAGCTCGATCACGATCCGCATGCCGTCGCGGTCGGATTCGTCGCGGATGTCGGCGATGCCCTCGAGCTTCTTGTCGTTCACCAGCTCGGCGATGCGCTCGATCAGCGAGGCCTTGTTGGTCTGGAAGGGCAGCTCGGTGATAATCACCGCATCCCGGTCGGGGCGGCCTTTCACTTCCACCGTTTCGATCGAGGCGACGCCGCGCATCGTCACCGACCCGCGACCGGTGGTGTAGGTCTCGCGGATGCCGCGGCGGCCCAGGATCTGGCCGCCCGTGGGGAAGTCGGGACCCGGGATGATCGCCATCAATTGGAGATCGTCGATCTCGGGGTTGGCGATCAGCGCCAGCGTGCCGTCAATCAGCTCGGTGAGGTTGTGGGGCGGGATATTGGTCGCCATCCCCACGGCGATGCCGGTGGAGCCGTTGAGTAGCAGCTGCGGAATCCGCGCTGGCATCACGGTGGGCTCCTGCTGAGAGCCATCGAAATTGTCGGCGAAGTCGACGGTCTCGGCTTCGATGTCTTCGAGCAGGCTGTCGGTGGTGAGCGCCTGCAGCCGCGATTCGGTGTAGCGCATGGCGGCCGGGGGATCGCCGTCCACCGAGCCGAAGTTGCCATGCCCGTTCACCAGGGGCATGCGCATGTTGAAGTCCTGGGCCATCCGCACCAGGGCGTCGTACACCGCCGTGTCGCCGTGGGGGTGGTACTTACCGAGCACCTCACCCACCACACGGGCGCATTTGCGGTAAGGCCGGTCGCTGGTCAGGCCCAGCTCGTACATCGCGTACAGGATGCGCCGGTGCACCGGCTTGAGGCCGTCGCGGGCATCGGGCAGGGCCCGGCCCACGATCACGCTCATCGCATACTCCAAGTAGGAGCGCGACATCTCGTTGCGCAGATCGGTCTGGATGATCCGCGAATCGCCGTTGCCGCCGGACTCCCCCGGTGAGCCAGCACCGGGTCCGCTGGGGTCCGCCATGGATGACCGTCTTAAGCAAAGGTCAGTTTATCGAAGCCCCCCGGGAAATGCCCAAATCCGGCCCATGTCCGCTGTAAACGCCCGCGCATTCCCACCGCGCTCGGAGGCGGAGCTGCGCCTGAAGCAGGAGCGGGGCCAGCTGCAGGTGCGCGCCGCCGCCGCGTTCCGGAGCCTGGTGCAGCAAGCCGGGCTGGCGGAGGCCTACGCCGCCACCGATGTGGTGGTGGCGGCCGATGCGGGCTTCACCGACCAGGCCAGCCTGCTCCTGAGCCTCGGTCCCACGGACCCACCGATTCGCCTGCGCGCTGGACAGCTGGCCGGCGTGCAGGGGCTGGCGGGCTGCGGCAGCGGCGAGCTGGTGCTGCCGATCGGCGGCGGGCTTGGAGACGCCCCTGGCGGCGCCGAGCTGCTGGCGGCCCTGCTGCAGGGCCGAGCGCTGCCGTTCGACGCCCGTGGCGAGGCCACCGCCCTGCATCCCCGCCGCGAGCTGCACACCGAGCTGGGCCTGGAGCAGATCGGCACCGGCCGCTTGCTGCTGCACCGGGCCATCAGCGAAAACGGCGTGGTAGCCCTCAGCCAGGCCGAAGGCCCCTGCCCCAGCCCCTACGGCACCCTGCTGGGGCCGGCCGCCAACGCCCTTTATTCCTGCAGTGGCGCCGGCAGCATCGGCCTCAGCATGCCGGGGCTGTCGCTGCTGGGCCCGGGCTCGCCTGTGCTGGTGGGCGGCGCCCTCGGCTGGGTGGTGGGGGCCGGCAGCGGGCACCAGCCCGGCTGCCGCCGCCAGGCCAGCGGCCATGCCCGCACTCCGGGGGCCGCGGCCGCCGTGAGCGTGGATCTCCACGACCTGCGGCCCGAGTGGGTGCGCCCCTGCTTCTTTGAGGGCCACGGCAGCGCCCTGCTGGTGGCGATCGCGGCGCCGGTGCCGCTGATCAACGCCGACGTGGCCCGCCAGGCCGCCGCCGGCCCGGAGGCATTGGAGGCCCCCGTGCTCGACCTCTCGGTGCCACGGCGGGTCAAGCCGAGCCTGGGGGCGGTGACCTACGCGGAGCTGCTCAGCGGCACGATCACGGTGCGGGGCCGTTCAGTGGGCTGCGCCCCCTCCCACAGCCCGCGGCTGGCCGCCGCCGCCGCCGAAGCCCTGGCGGAAGCCCTGCTCAGCGGCGCCTTCCCGCTGCGGCTGCCCCTGGTGCCACTCAGCCCGCGCCCCAGCCTGCTGCCGATCGAAGCCTGAGCTGGTGGGAGGCAGGGTGCTGGGCTGCGAGGTGTTGGGCTGCCGGGTGTTGGTGACACCGCCAACCACACGTAAGCTCCCGCCATCTCCGTGCACCCGCGGCGCCGCCTGCCATGGCCGACGACACCACCAGCAACCCCGACCCAAGCAGCCCCGACCCGAACACACCCGAGCCGGCTGGACTTGTTGAACAGGGTGTTGAACAAACCGCTGAAGCACCGGTTGAACCACCGCTCGACGCGGTTGCTGCCACGCCCACACCCGAACCGGTGAGCGCACCCCCCGAGCCCAGCGTCGCCACAACCCTGGTGGTGGAGCCCACACCCGCCCCCCTCGCCACCCAGCCAGGCCCATCGGCCGACGGTGAAGGCGACGGGGAGGGCGGCGAGTGGGAGCTGCTGCTGCAGAAGCTGCGCCAGTGGCTCAACCAGGGTGAACTGCAGAGCCTCTGGAGCCAGGCCCGCAAACCCGTCACGCTCCTGGCTGCACTGGTGGGCCTGCTGCTGGTGCTGCGCGTCTACAACGCCGTGCTGGGTGTCCTCGACAGCCTGCCGCTGGTGCCAGGGCTACTGGAGTTGGCTGGCGTGGTGTGGTCGGTGCGCTATGGCGTGCCCAAGCTGCTGCGCAGCAGCGAGCGGGAACGGCTCTTGAGCGGCCTGAGCAACCGGTGGAAGGCCTTCCGCGGCAAAGGCTGAGCCGAAATCGCTGCCAAGGAATCGGTGCCCATCGATTGATAGCTTGGCCCGAATACGCACAGTTCCGGTGAACATCCAGCTCGGTCGCAATCGCGTCGTCCGCCGCGCCTACGGCATCGACGAGATCGCCCTGGTTCCGGGCGGCCGCACCGTTGACCCGGCCGTTACCGACAGCAGCTGGACCCTGGGCGGCATCACCCGCGAGATCCCGATCATCGCCAGCGCCATGGATGGCGTGGTGGATGTGGGCATGGCTGTGGAACTCGCCAAGCAGGGCGCCTTGGGCGTGCTCAACCTGGAGGGCGTCCAGTGCCGCTACGACGACCCCAACCCCGCCCTCGACCGCATCGCCGCCGTCGACCGCGACAGCTTCGTGCCGCTGATGCAGGAGCTCTACAGCCAGCCGGTGCGGGAAGACCTCATCCGCCAGCGCATCGCTGAAATCAAGGCTGCTGGCGGTATTGCGGCCGTGAGCGCCACCCCCGTGGCGGCCCTGAAATTCGGCAAAGCGATCGCCGAAGCCGGCGCCGATCTGTTTTTTGTGCAGGCCACGGTGGTGAGCACCGAGCACGTCGGACCTGAAGGCCAGGAAACCCTGGATCTCGAGGCCCTCTGCCGCGACTTCGGCGTGCCCGTGGTGATCGGCAATTGCGTCACCTATGACGTCGCCCTCAAGCTGATGCGGGCCGGCGCCGCCGGCGTGATGGTGGGCATCGGCCCCGGTGCCGCCTGCACCAGCCGCGGCGTGCTGGGCATCGGCATCCCCCAGGCCACCTCGGTGGCCGACTGCGCTGCCGCCCGCGATGACTACTGCAACGAAAGCGGCCGCTACGTGCCAATCGTGGCCGACGGCGGCATCGTCACCGGCGGTGACATCTGCAAATGCCTGGCCTGCGGCGCCGACGCCGTGATGATCGGCTCGCCGATCGCTCGCGCCGCCGAGGCCCCCGGCCGCGGCTTCCACTGGGGCATGGCCACCCCGAGCCCGGTGCTGCCCCGCGGCACCCGCATCAAGGTGGGCACCACCGGCAGCCTCGAAAAAATCCTGCGCGGCCCAGCCTCCCTCGACGACGGCACCCAAAACCTGCTCGGCTGCATCCGCACCTCCATGGGCACCCTGGGCGCCCGCACCATCAAGGAGATGCAGCAGGTGGAGGTGGTGGTAGCCCCCTCCCTGCTCACCGAGGGCAAGGTGTATCAAAAGGCCCAGCAGCTGGGCATGGGCAAATAGACCGCGGCGTTAGCTTGAAGGCGTGGGGGCTTCGGCTCACACACTCCTCACACCCTCCGGCCCGGCGCGTCCGGGCCTTTTGTCTTCCCCGGCAGCCACCGAGCCAGGTCGGATCACGACCTGCAACGGACCATGGTTGCCCTGAAATAACCTTGCTAGATTTGCTGAAACCCTGATCCAGTAAGGATGTCCAGCGCTGCCGCTGTCACTGACACTTCCTTTGAGCAAGACGTGCTCAAGAGTGATTTGCCCGTGCTGATTGACTTCTGGGCCCCTTGGTGTGGCCCCTGCCGCATGGTCGCGCCGATCGTCGATGAGATCGCCGCCGAATTCGAAGGCAAGATCAAGGTGTTCAAGCTCAACACCGACGAAAACCCCAACGTCGCCAGCCAGTACGGGATCCGCAGCATCCCCACCCTGATGATCTTCAAGGGCGGTCAGAAGGTTGACACTGTGGTGGGCGCCGTCCCCAAAACCACCCTCTCGGGCACGATTTCCAAGTACCTCTAAGCATCCCTGCTGGTTGAGGGCAGACATCTGAGCGACCCATCCCGTTTCGGCCAGAGTCCGCTGCAGGTTCTGGCCCAGGAGCTCGAAAACCACCCCCAACGGCACCTGATCGAGCGATCGCTGGTGTCGCTGTTGCAGGTGGGTCGCCACGAACGCGGTCAAGATGAGTGGCGTCTGATCAGCGGGGCCCTTGCCGATATCAGCGAAGCCCTGGAGGTGTTTCACCCCCATCGCGACACCCGCAAGATCGCCGTCTTCGGCTCGGCCCGCACAGTCGCCAGCGATCCCTGTTATGGCCTGGCCGAGCAGCTGGCCCGCTGTGCTGTTGAAGCCGGCTTTGAGGTGATGACCGGAGCCGGTGGCGGCATCATGGAAGCCGCCAACAGCGGTGCCGGCTGCGAAGCCAGCATCGGTCTCAACGTTGATCTGCCGTTCGAGCAGCACGCCAATCGCTTTGTGAGCAGCTGCGATGGCCGGCTGCTGCACTTTCGCTATTTCTTCACCCGCAAGCTGTTCTTCCTGCGGGAGAGCGACGCCCTGGTGGTGTTGCCCGGGGGCTTCGGCACCCTCGATGAGCTGTTCGAATCGCTCACCCTGATTCAGACCGGCCGCACCCCACCGATCCCCCTGGTGCTGCTGGCACCCGAAGGCGACAGCTTCTGGAGCGGCTGGCAGCGGGATCTCAACGAAGGACTGGCCGCCCGCGGCGTGATCTCACCGGAAGACGGCGACCTGCTGAGCGAGGCCCACACGGCCGAGGAGGCGGTGGCCCGCATCAGCCACTTCTACCGGTTGTTCCACTCGGCGCGGCTCGGCGACGATCGCATCGAGCTGCTGCTCAACGCCGCCCTCCAGAGCGAACAGCTCAAGGCCCTCAATCTCCAGTTCGACGATCTGGTGGATGAGGGCGTCATCCAGGCCCGCGACACCGTTGACGATGCCGGCCTGCTGCGCCCCTGCCTGAATTTCCACTTCAATCGCCGTCGCATCGGCCGGCTCTACCAGCTGCTCGATGCCCTCAACAGCCTGCCCGTTCCGCCCGGCCAGGTGCTGGAGCAGCCTGGTCGGCGCCAACCCATCACGCCCCCATGACCCGCCTTGGCCTGATCGACTACGGCATGGGCAACCTGCACTCGGTTCAGCGAGCGTTTGAGCGGCTCGGCGCTGTGGTGCAGCCCGTGTCCAGCGCCGCCGAGATGGACGGCTGCACGGCCCTGGTGCTGCCGGGGGTGGGGGCTTTCGACCCGGCCATGGAGCGGCTGCGCCAGGGCGGCCTGGCCGAGGCGATCACCAGCTGGTGCGCCGCGGGCAAGCCCCTGCTGGGCATCTGCCTGGGGCTGCAGCTGCTGTTTGAGGCCAGCGACGAGGGCACGGCGGCGGGCCTCGGCCTGCTCAAGGGCCGGGTGCGGGCCCTGCCGCGCTGCCCGGGCCAGCCGATTCCCCACATGGGCTGGGAGCCCCTGATCGGCGCCAACCCCAGCCCGCTGCTCCCCGCCAGCAGCCCAGACACCTGGGTGTACTTCGTGCACTCCTACGCCGCCGAGCCCAGCGATCCGGCCTGCAACACCGCCCTGGTGCGCTTCGGCGACACCGCCGTTACGGCCGCGGTGTGGCAGGGCGCCATCGGGGCCTGCCAGTTTCACCCGGAGAAATCCGGCCCCCACGGCGAGGTGATCCTGCGCCGCTGGCTGGACTGGCTCGCCCAGCCATGAGCCTGCGGCTGAGCGGTGGCCGGCGCCTGCAGAGCCCCCCCGGCAACACGGCCCGCCCCACCAGCTCCCGGGTGCGGCTGGCGGTGATGAACCTGCTGGCCGCCGAGCTGCCGGGCTCCGCCTGGCTGGATCTGTGCAGCGGCAGCGGCGTGATGGCCTGCGAAGCGCTGCAGCGGGGTGCTCGCCGCGTCGTGGCGGTGGAGCAAGACCGGCGGATCGCCGCTGTGGCAAAGGCCAATCTGGCCGCGGTGGCCGAGGGTCTGGATCGGGCCGCCGGGGCGACTCCCCCCTGGGAGGTGCACTGCCGCGAGGTGAGCCGCTGGCTGGCCCAGCCTGCAACCGAAGGCAGCGAAGGCTTTGATCTGATCTACGCCGATCCGCCCTATGCCGCTGGGCTCTACGCAGCGATCGCCGCTGGCGTGGCAGCCGGCGCCTGGCTCAAGCCCAGCGGCACGTTGGTGTGGGAATGCGCCAGCTCAGCGGTGCCACCCACGCCCGAGGGATGGCAACGGCGCGCCGAACGGCGCTATGGCAGCACCAGCCTTGTGCTGCTGCAGCGGGCCTGACGGCCGTAAACAAGCAGTCTGGCCTCAGTCGCGGAGGGCCTCAGTCGAGCAGGGTGCCGCGGCGATACTGGTTCCAGGCCGCCACAAACAAGCCCGCCAGGGTCACGGGAATCAGACCGAGCACGATGCCGCAGAGCAGGGGTTCGATCATGGGGCGGTTACCGCGGCAATCTGGGCACAATTGTTCCATGTCCGTGGCTCTCACCGCGAGCCTGCTGCACCAACTGTGACCGGCCAACCCCTGACCCCCACGGTCTCCCCAGCACCCGTTGCCCCGGCAGCCGTTGCCCCCAACGGTCGCCGCGGCCTGATCGCCGCCCTGGTGGGGATGGCGGCGGCCGCCTGCATCGTGGCGGTGCTGCTGGTGCTGCCCGCAGCCCAAACCGACCCCTACACGCGCCAGACCCTCGAACTCAGCGGCTCCAGTGAAAATGGCGGCCGGCTGTTCCGGCTCAACTGCGCCGGCTGCCACGGCATCGCCGGCCAGGGGCTGGTGGGGCCCAACCTGCACGGGGTGTCGGAACGCAGGAGCTCCCGGCAGCTGATCCAGCAGGTGGTGAGCGGTCGCACCCCGCCGATGCCGCGCTTTCAGCCCGAGCCCCAGGCGATGGCCGACCTGCTGGCCTATCTCAACGGACTGGTGTGAGCGGGCCTGGTGTGAGCGCCACAGCTCAACAGCCCCCCCCGCTCGCCGTGGTGCTGGTGGAGCCAGCCGGCCCGCTCAACGTCGGCAGCATCGCCCGACTCTGCGCCAATTTCGAGGTGGCGGAGCTGCGCCTGGTGGCGCCCCGCTGCGACCATCTGGGCGAAGAGGCCCGGCGCATGGCCGTGCATGGGGCCTGGGTGCTGGAGCAGGCCCGTCTGTTCCCCAGCCTCAGCGCCGCCCTGGCCGACTGCCACCGGGTGGTCGCCACCAGCGGCCGGCGCGCCGGCGAACCCCTGCCCCTGCTGACCCCGGAGCCGGCCTTGCACTGGCTGGCCCAAGGGCCGCCAAGCCCCCGGGCCCTGGTGTTCGGGCGGGAAGACCGCGGCCTCAGCAACGACGAGCTGCTCCAGGCCGGTCGGCTGCTGACCCTGGGCAGCGGCGAGGCCTACAGCTCCCTCAACCTCTCCCACGCCGCCGCCCTGGTGCTGCACACCTGGCACGGCCTTGGCGCGCAGCTCGGCATGCCCGAGCCCACCCTTCCCGACCCCGGCGCCCGTGAGGCCCTTGAGGCCATGCTCGGCGACGCCGAAGCCCTGCTGCTCGACGTGGGCTTCCTGTATCCCCACACCGCCCACGCCCGCATGGCCAAGCTGCGGGCGCTGCTGCAGCGGGCCCAGATCTCGGCCGAGGAGGTGGCCCTGGTGCGCGGCATGGTGCGCCAGCTGCGCTGGGCCACGGAGCGGGGGACTGGCCAGCGAGGCAACAAGCCTGGCCAGACCCCTTAGCGTCGAGTCACTTCGACTGCATGGCCCTGTGACTGCCGGCCGTTCGCCCCGCAGCCCCAAAAGCCGCTGGGGCCAGCCCCTACGGCTGGTGCTGCGCTTGATGGTGATGGGCATCGGTCTGGGGGTGATCACCGGCACCAGCCTCAAGCTGCTGGCCCCCCGCCTGGCCCAGGGCGCCATTGAGGCCCCCAGCCTCGACCTTGGGGCCGCCAACACCGGCAAGGGGCTCGACCCGGGGCAGTTCGAACCCCGCACCGAGCTCACGGCCCTCAGCCAGCGCTGGGCCCAGCTCGCCGCCGCCCAGAAAGGCCTGCAGAGCTCGGCCTTCCTGCTGGTGCTCGACGACGGGCGCTTCGCCCAACTGCAGCCCGACCTGCCCCTGCCGGCCGCCAGCTCAATCAAGACGCCGATCCTGCTGGCGGGCCTGGAAGACCTCGACAGCGGCAAGCTGCGCTGGAACGAGCCGCTGCCCCTCACCAAGGAGGTGGTGGGAGGGGGCGCCGGCTGGATGGCCAGCAAACCGGTCGGTACCCGCTTCCCGTTCTTTGAAGCGGCCACCGAAATGATCCGGGTGAGCGACAACAGCGCCACCAACCTGGTGATCAAACGCCTGGGCGGCAAAACAGCCCTGAATGAGCGCTTCACGGCCATCGGCCTGCCTTCCACAGCGGTGAACAACTGGCTGCCCGACCTCGAGGGCACCAACACCACCAGCAGCCGCGACCTGGCCCGCTCAATCGCCCTCGTGGACACCGGCGAGAAGCTGAGCCCCCGGGCCCGCGACCTATTCCGGGAAATCATGGGCACCTCCCGCACCAACACCCTGATTCCGCTGGGGCTGCTGCTGGGGCTCGGCAAGGATTCCGCCGACCCCGACAGCGAGCTGCTCAGCTTCGGGATCACCACCTACAACAAAACCGGCGACATCGGCATCGCCTACTCCGATGCGGCCTTGATCCAACTGCCCAATGGCCAGCGGGCCGTGGCGGCGTTCATGGTCAAGGGCCCGTTCAACGACCCCCGTTCCGCTGATCTGATCCGTGCCATGGCCGGCGAAGTGTCCAAAACCCTGGTAGGCCGCAAATGAGCCAGCTCACCTGGCGGCGCACCTGCCTGCCCCTGCTGCTGACCGCCCTGGCCGCCCCAACCAGTGCGCTGGCCCAGCCAGCTCCCACAAAGCCCGTCACCCCAGCCCCTGCACTGCGCCCCCAAACCGTGGCGCCCCTCAGCGGCGGCCTCGACCGGGTGCTGCTGGTGAACGACAACAACCCCGAGCTGATCCGCGAGCCGGGGATCCTCCTCTCCACCTTCCCAGGCAAGGGCCGCGGCGTGCCGGCGGCCCACCTGGATGTGGCCCTCAGCGGCCGCTTCGACCTGTTCAGCCACCACGTGTATGCCGGCAAGTCGGAGAGCCTCGATTCCACCCTGTGGCTGGCGGTGCTGGCGGCTCCCCGCGGGCCAGAGCCGGTGGTGCTGAAGCTGCTGAGTGGCTCCACGGCCCTATCGCAGGCGGTGGAACCCGGCCAGGCCAGTGCGCCCTTCCTGCCCCTGCCGGCCCTGATGGTCCAGGGCAGCACGCCGGTGTGGGCCGGGCCCGGCAGCCGGGTGGCCACCGAACTGCTGGGCCGCCAGCGCAGCCCCGAACTGCCCGCCAGCTGGACCCTGCCGCCCGGTGCGCCCAGCACCCTGGTGGTGCTGCCCCTGCCGGTGCGGGGCCTCGACCCCCTGCTTAACGGCCGCAATCTGCAGCTGCGCCTGGAGAGCTCCGGCCCCGTGAGCCTGGCCACACTGGCCGCCTTCGGCCGCGGCAATGAGCCGCCGAGCGCCTCCAGCTGGGCCGCCTTGCTGGAGGGGGGGCTGAGCCCACGGGAGCACGCGCCCACCCCCCGGGGTAGCAAGGCGGGAATGATCTATTCGCGGGTGAGCGGGGTGCAGGTGGGCAGCACCTGGCGCACCCGGCTCACCGATCCGGGCCAGCGTTGGCTAAGCGTGCGCCGCGCGCCGATCTCCTGGCCGATCGCCTCCCTGGAGCGGGGCACCCTGGGCAGCGGCCAGGTGCAAACCGCCGAGCTGCAGGCCTTCTACCCCGGCACCGCCTGGGCCGCCCACGGCAACTACGGCGTCGAATACGACCTGAGCATCCCCCTGCGCAACGACACGTCCGAGCCGGTGGCGCTGCAGCTGGCGCTGGAATCGCCGATCAAAGGCGACAGCGCGGCAGGCGGGCTGCGCTTCCACAGCACCCCCACCAGCAGGCCGGTGATGTTCCGCGGCACGGTGGAGGTGACGGGCCTCGATGGCGCGCCCTCCCCCTCGGGTGCACCAGGCCGCCCCGCAGGCCGCCGCAGCTTCCACCTGGTGCAGCGAGCCGGTGAACCCGGGCCTGCCCTGGGCACGGTGAGCCTGGCGCCGGGGGCCAGCCGCCAACTGCAGGTGCGGTTGATCTATCCGGCCGATGCCACACCGCCCCAGGTGCTGAGCCTGCTGCCGATCTCCGAAGGACTGGCGCCACAAGCTCAGAAATAACCTGTGCAACAAGCTGTGAAACAATCCAAAACCACGTCAGCCAGCCGTCCGTGACGCCAGCTCCCCGCAAGCGCAGGGTCTTCCCCTTCACCGCGATCGTCGGGCAGGAGGAGATGAAGCTGGCCCTGCTGCTCAACGTGATCGACCCGCGCATCGGCGGCGTGATGATCATGGGCGACCGCGGCACGGGCAAATCGACCACGATCCGGGCCCTGGCCGACCTGCTGCCCGAGATCGACGTGGTGGCCGGCGACCCCTACAACAGCTCCCCGGACGACCCCGACCTGCAGAGCGCTGAGGTGCGCACCCGGGCCGAGCAGGGCGAACAGCTGCCGGTGGAGCCCCGCCAGGTGCCGATGGTCGACCTGCCCCTGGGCGCCACCGAAGACCGGCTCTGCGGCACGATCGACATCGAAAAAGCCCTGAGTGAGGGCGTGCGGGCGTTTGAGCCCGGCCTGCTGGCCAAGGCCAACCGCGGCCTGCTCTACGTCGACGAGGTGAACCTGCTCGACGACCACCTGGTGGACGTGCTGCTCGACTCGGCGGCGTCGGGTTGGAACACGGTGGAGCGCGAGGGTGTGAGCGTGCGCCACCCGGCCCGCTTCGTGCTGATCGGCTCCGGCAACCCGGAGGAAGGCGAGCTGCGGCCCCAGCTGCTCGATCGCTTCGGCATGAGCGTGGAGGTGCGCACCGTGCGCGATCCCGAGCTGCGGGTGCAGGTGGTGGACCAGCGCACCAACTTCGACAGCGATCCCGACGGCTTCAACAACGCCGTGCAAACCACCCAGGACGCCCTGCAGTCGCGGGTGGTGGACGCCCAGCAGCGGCTGCCGCACGTGGCCATCGACGACGACCTGCGCATTCGCATCTCGGCGGTGTGCGGCGAACTGGATGTGGATGGCCTGCGCGGCGACATCGTCACCAACCGCGCCGCCCGCGCCCTGGCGGCCTTCGAGGGCCGCACCGAGGTGAGCGAAGACGACATCGCCCGGGTGGTGGCCTGCTGCCTGCGCCACCGGCTGCGCAAGGACCCCCTCGAGCAGATCGACTCGGGCGACCGGGTGGTGAAAGTGTTCTGCAAGGTGTTCGAGCGCCCCGACAGCAGCGACCGCAGCGCTTTCGAACTGGCCCTGGCGGCCTGACTCCGCGCCCCCGGCATTGATAACGGCATATGATGCCGATATCAATCAGAACCGTGGGGGTGCGGGCCCGATGCGCACGATCATCGATCTGCCCGACACTGATCGGGAACGGCTCGACAGCCTCTGCCGCCAGCGCGGCCTGTCCCGTGCCGAAGGCCTGCGCCAGGCCCTGCGCAGCTGGCTCGATCATCAGGGCGTTCAGCACCAAAGCGTCTTCGGGCTATGGCGCAACCGCCCGGAAGACGCTCTGAGCCTGGAACGGGCCCTGCGCAGCGAATGGGAGCGCTGACGTGGCCGCTGGGATTGCGACGGCAGGGCTGCTGCTCGACTCCAACATCCTGATCGACCTCTTACGCGGGGAAGCCCAGGCCCTCGCCTGGATCGAGGCCCACGCCGGGGCAACCTCGATCAGCGTCATCAGCTGGATGGAAATCCTGGTGGGCTGCCACGACGACGAATTGGGCGCCGTGGAACCCTGGCTCAGCAGCTTTCCCCGCCTGGAGCTGACCCAGGCCATCGCCCGGGAGGCGGTGGCCTGCCGCCGCAGCCTGGGCCTGAAAATCCCAGACGCCATCATCCTCGCCACGGCGCGCTGCCATCGTCTGCAGCTGGTGACCCGCAACACCCGCGACTTCCCAGAGTCCCTCGGCGGTGTGCAGGTTCCTTACCGACTCAGCCCCGAGGCCTGAGCGATGCGCATCCTCGGCATCGATCCCGGCCTGGCTCGCGTGGGCTACGGAGTGATCGACACCGGAGGGGGCCGTCAAGCGCTGCTCGACTGCGGGATCCTGCGCACCGAGCCCGGCCGCAGCGAGGGGGAGCGGATGGTGGAGATTGCCCGCGACCTGCGGGTGTTGATCCGCACCTGGCGGCCCGAGCTGGCGGTGGTGGAAAAGTTTTTCTACTACCGCTCCAGCACCACCATCGCCGTGGTGCAGGCCCGCGGCGTGCTGATGATGACCCTGGCGCGCTTCCAGGTGCCAGTGGTGGAGTTTCCGCCGATGCAGATCAAGCAGGCCCTCACCGGCCACGGCCACGCCCAGAAAGACGAGGTGCTCGAGGCGGTGATGCGCGAGCTCGACCTCGACACCCCACCCCGCCCCGATGATGCCGCCGACGCCCTCGCGGCCGCCCTCACGGGATGGTTCCAGCGATGAGCGCCGCGGATGACGCCACCGCCAGCACCAAAGCCGCGCTGCGCCAACAGTTTCGGGCCCAGCGCCAGGCCCTGCTGCCGGCGGCCCAACCCGCGATTGAGACCCAGGCGCTGCGGCATGTGCCCGGGTTGCTGAGCCCGGGTCAGCTTCTGGGGCTCTACTGGCCCCTTCCCGGCGAGGTGGATCTACGAGCCCTGCAAACCCTGCTGCCCGGCCGGGTGGCCCTGCCGGCCATCACCCACACCGCCGAGGATGGTGACGCCCAACTGGTGTACCGGCTCTGGGACGACGCCAGGGCCTTGGCGCCCGATGGCTGTGGCATCCCCGCCCCAGAGGCCTGCACGAAAGCGCTGGGAGGGGGTGGGCTGGGAGGAGGCGCGCTGGAGCCGGAGATGCTGGGCTTGCTGCTGATCCCAGCCCTGGCCTGCGACGCTGCCGGGATTCGGCTCGGTTATGGCGGCGGCTGGTACGACCGGTTGCGGGCGGATCCGACCTGGGCGCGGGTGCCGGCGCTGGCGGTGCTGCCCGGGGGCTGCCGGGTGGAGCAGCTGCCCCGCGACCCCTGGGACGTGCCCCTGCAGGGCTGGCTGGATGAAAACGGGCCGTGCTGGCTGGAGGCCGCGCCTCGGTGTAGAACCGGTGAGACAGGTTGTTAAACAACTTGTTCAACAAAGGCTTCACGGGCGGCGCAGTCGCTGCCCCCGTTTGCCAAGATCAAGTTCATTCCACCGGCATCGCCTTGGACCTGTCTGCGTCGCGCATTCCCAGCAGCCACGCCTCAGCCCCTGAGCAGGTGCTGGCCGCCGAACTCCAAGAGCGCGGCCAGAGCCACGACGCCCTGTCCATGATGGTGAGCTCAATGGTGCGGATGGTGCAGGCCGGCAAAAGCAGCGATAGTCGCTGGAAAGCGTCCTGATCCAGCCATGACCCTGCGCCACCCAGCGGTCCGCTTCAGCGCCGCCAGCAGCCTCGCAGCGGTTGCAGCCCTCCTGCTTGGGCCAGCGCCTGCCCGCTGTCATGCCCTGGAAAGCAGCCTCGAGCGGCTGAGCAGCCTTACGGACCAATTGGTGCTCGACAGCCGCTTCGGCAACGGCGAACCAGCCGACGATGCGGTGGTGCGGCTGATGCCACCGGGTGGCACCCCGATCGACGTGGGCCGCACCGACGCCAACGGCCAGCTGCGCTTCCGCCTGCCCCAAGAGGCGACTGCCGCCTGGGAAGTGCAGGTGGACAAGGGACCCGGTCACCGCGACTACCTGGAACTGCCCGGCGCCAGTCCCACCACCACCAGCTCACGCGCCGCTGGCTGGAAGCCGCTAGACCTCAGCGCCATCGGTGGTGTTCTGGGCGTTGGGACCCTGGGCATGGGAGCCCTGGGTGGGACCCTGGCCTGGCGCCGCGGCCGGCGCACGGGACGCCGCTGATGGCAGCAGTCCCCACCGGCAGCCCTGCCCTCGATCAAATCGTGGCGCGTCTGGCCGGCACCGCCGATCCGCGACGGCGCTACGAATACGTGCTTTGGCTGGCCAAGAAGCTCGAACCCCTTCCGGAAGACTTTCGCCACGATGCCTTCAAGGTGAAGGGCTGCGTCTCCCAGGTGTTCGTGGTCGGGGAACTGGTGGACGGCAAGCTCCACTGGCGGGGCGATTCCGATGCGGCGATCACCAAGGGGCTTCTGGCCCTGCTGATTCAAGGACTGGAGGGGCTCACGCCCGAGCAGGCCGTCGCGATCGATCCGGCGTTCATCGCGGCCACGGGTCTGCAGGCCAGCCTGACGCCGTCGCGGGCCAACGGCTTCCTCAACATCCTGCGGCTGATGCAGGCCCAGGCCCAGGCGCTGGCGGGCTGATGTCATCACAAGCGGGCTGATTTCTAGGATCGCCGCTCTGCAATCCCCCAGCGCATGACCATCGGCATCGGCTTGCTCGGCCTCGGCACGGTAGGGGCAGGCGTGGCCGGCATCCTGGTGACCCCCTCCGGGCGCCATCCGCTGGTGGCTGAGCTGGAACTGCGTCGAGTGGGGGTGCGCGACCTGGCCAGACCGCGGCCGGTGGAGCTGGCCGCCGCGCTGCTCACCACCGATCCCGAGACGGTGGTGGATGACCCTGCCGTGGACATCGTGGTGGAGGTGATGGGCGGCCTGGAGCCGGCCCGCTCCCTGATCCTGCGGGCGATCGCCGCCGGCAAGCCGGTGGTGACAGCCAACAAGGCCGTGATCGCCCGCTACGGCGAGGAGATCGCCGCGGCCGCCGCCGAGCAGGGCGTCTATGTGCTGATCGAAGCGGCCGTGGGCGGCGGCATCCCGATCATCGAGCCGCTCAAGCAATCCCTGGGCGCCAACCGCATCCAACGGGTGAGCGGCATCATCAACGGCACCACCAACTACATCCTCAGCCGCATGGCGGCCGAGGGGGCCGCCTACGCCGACGTGCTGGCCGACGCCCAGCGGCTGGGCTACGCCGAAGCCGATCCCGCCGCCGATGTGCAGGGCGGTGACGCCGCCGACAAGATCGCCATCCTGGCGGGCCTGGCCTACGGCGGCAGCGTGCCCCGGGCCGCCATCCCCACCGAGGGCATCGACCGGCTGGATGCCCGTGACGTCGCCTATGCCGCCCAGCTGGGCTACGTGGTGAAGCTGCTGGCAGTCGCCCAGGCGATGCCCAGCGAGCCGGAGTCGACCCAGCTGCTCGATGTGCGCGTCCACCCCACCCTGCTGCCCAAAGCCCATCCGCTGGCCGGGGTGAACGGGGTGAACAACGCGATCCTGGTGGAGGGGGATCCGGTGGGCCAGGTGATGTTTTACGGCCCTGGGGCCGGCGCCGGCCCCACCGCCTCGGCTGTGGTGGCCGACATCCTCAACATCGCCGGCATCCGCCAGGCCACCGGCAGCGGTGCCAAGGTTCCCCTCGATCCCCTGCTGGCGGCGGGCAGCTGGCGGGCCTGCCGCCTGGTGGACAGCGCCGTCACCACCCACCGCAACTACGTGCGGCTGCGCACCAGCGACGAGGCCGGCGTGATCGGCAAGATCGGCACTTGCTTCGGCGAAGCGGGGGTGTCGATCCAGTCGATCGTGCAGTTCGAAACCCAGAGCGCCGGCGACGCCGAAATCGTGGTGATCACCCACGACGTGTGCGAAGCCAACTTCCGCCAGGCCCTCGCCGCCATCCAAGCCCTGGCTGGCGTGCAGACCGTGGCCGCCTGTTTGCGCACGCTTTAGGGAGCAGGCTCGCTATCGTGATAGCAGTGGGGTGTGGCTGCGGTGGCTCAACTTTTGGTGCGCAACCTGGATGAAGCGGTCAAGGAGGCCCTGCGCCTCCGTGCACGACGCCATGGCCGCAGCATGGAGGAGGAGGCGCGGCTCATCCTCAGTCAGGCAACCCAAGATCAGGACTCAGCCACGACGCCTGCGGGTCTGGGCCTCGGAAGCCGCATGGCCGCACTGTTTGCGGGCCTTGGGCTGGACGACGCGATTCCGCAATGGGAAGGACAAGAGGCTGAACCAGCCGATTTCGGTGGGTGAGCCTGCGGGAAGCCGATGATCTTGCTGGATACCAATGTGGTGTCTGCGCTGATGCAGAACCGCCCCAACCTGGATGTTGTGCGCTGGCTCAATGAGCAGTCAGCTGACGAGATTTGGCTTCCCAGTGTTGTGGTGTTTGAGCTGCGCTATGGCCTCGCCACACTGCCTCTGGGTGCTCGCCGCACCCAGCTTGAGCAGGGGCTGGAGCAGCTCCTGAGCCAACTGGTGCAGGGCAGAATTGCCCCGCTGGATGGATTGGCAGCCCAGCGGGCGGCGCAGCTGGCTGCGCACCGCAAATCCAAGGGCACACCCGTTGATCTGCGCGACACCCTGATCGCCGGCATTGCCTTGGCCCGTTGCGCCTCGTTGGCGACACGCAACATGCGCCATTTTCAGGACCTTGACCTGGCGGTGGTCAATCCATTTCGCGACTGATCAACGCCATCAGGTCTGCAAATCGCCACCCGCTGGGCGAAGGGCCCCATGACAGGCCACAGTGGGTGCATCAATCCGAAGCAATCCTTAAGACGCCTCTCGCCCGGTGACTGTGACGATCCCCTCACCAGGCCGGCCTTGGTAACGACACGAACAGTTTCAGCCTCGCAAGACCTCCAGGATTCCGTTGTGACAAGGGCTCCCACGACAACCCTTCACGACTCTGTCCCGATTCCCACCCTTCAGCCCCGTCATCTATCCCGCCGGCGTCCGTCGCCGCCTTCCTCCATGACTGGTCCCACCTGCTCCACGGCCACCGCGACTGCCGCAAGCGCCCTTCACCAGGGGGCTTGCGTGCAACTCGGCAGCGATGAGCAGCTCTACCAGGTAATCGGCATCGACGACCACCACGACCGCTGCTGGCTGCGCCGCTGGCCCCTGTCGCGCCAGGGCTCGGAGGTGTTTGAAATTTCCCTGCAGCAGGTGCGTCCAGCCCGGCCGCATCGGTCTTGAATGACATCGCTTTGACGGCCGCCCCTTGCCCCGCGCTCCGCGGCTGAACCGCACCCAGGCTGCTGCCCTGCTGATGGCCGGCCTAGGGGTTGGCAGCCTGGGGATGGGCCTCCTCGGGGGCTGCCAACCCCGCCGTGACACGCCCGCCACCCCCCAGGCCAGCAATCGCCTGGTGGTGGCCAGCAAAAACCGCATCGACACGGTCGATCCAGCAGGCGCCTACACCTTCGGTGCCATGCAGCTGCTCAGTGCCATCGGTGATCCGCTGTACTCGATCGACACCCGCGGCCAGCTGGAGCCGCGGCTGGCGGTGGCCCTGCCCCACGTGAGCGCCGACGGGCTCATCGCCCGGGTGGCGCTGCGCCAGGGGGTGCGCTTCCACGACGGCACGCCGTTCAACGCGGCGGCGATGGTGTTCACGCTGGAGCGGTTTCTGGCGATCGGCAAGCTCAGCTACCTGCTCGGCGATCGGGTGAGCGCCGTGCGGGCCGTAGGGCCTTACACGATCGAACTCACGCTCAAGCGCCCTTACAGCGCCCTGGCTGAGCTGCTCAGCGCCGTCAACCTCACGCCGCTCTCCCCCAGCGCCTACCGCACGCACCACCGCAGCTTCCTCAACAACCGCTTCGTGGGCACGGGCCCCTACCGGCTCAGCTTCTTCACCGACCAGCAGCAGCGGCTGGAGCCCTTCGCCGGCTACTGGGGGGCCAAGCCCGCCAACGGCGGCCTCGACCTGGTGGCCCTGAGCAACTCCACCGCCCTATTTGGCGCCCTGCAGAGCGGCGAGGTGGATGTGCTGCTCTCCACCAGCCTGGAGATCGACCAGCAAGCGGCCCTGCGGCGACGGGCAGCGGCGGGGGCGCTGCGGGAGGGCAGCGGCCCGGCCCTGGAGATCGGCTACCTCACCCTGCTCACCGACCAGCCGCCGCTCAACGATCCGCGGCTGCGCCAGGCGGTGGCCTACAGCCTCGATCGCGCCACAATCAGCCGCCGGGTGACCCTGGGCCTGCGGCCGCCGCTGCGCGACCTGGTGCCGCCCAGCCTCAAGGGCGCCGATCCCCAGGCCTGGCCCAACTACAACCCAGCAAAAGCCCGCCAGCTCTACCGCCAGGCCGGTTACTGCCAGGGCAAACGGCTCAGCCTGCCGCTCACCTTCCGCTCCAACGTGCCCGCCGACAAACTGTTTGCCCTCACCTGGCAGGCCCAGCTGCGGCAGGATCTGGGCGACTGCGTGCAGCTGGAGGTGACCGGCATGGAGGCCACCACCGCCTACCGCCAGCTGGGCGATGGCGCCTTCCCGCTGATCCTGCTGGAGTGGATGGGCGACTTCCCCGACGCCGACAACTACCTGGTGCCGCTGCTGGGTTGCGACCAGGCCGAGGGGGACCGCTGCCGCAAGGGAGCCAGCGCCGCCAGCGGTAGCTTCTGGAGCCGCCCCGGGCTGCAGCAGGAGCTGGAGCGCAGCGCCGCCCTGGCCGGTCCGGCGCGCACGGCCCTGCTGCGCCGCATCCAGCGCCAGACCGCTGCCGCCAACCCCTACCTACCGGTGTGGCTGGTGGCGCCGCGGGCCTGGGCCCAGCGCCAGGTGAGTCAACCCCGCTTCGATGGCTCCGGCCGGCTGCTGCTGCAGGAGCTGGCGCGCACCAAACGGGGCAAGCCATGAGCCGCCGCCGCACCCTGCTGCGCTACCTGGCGGCCCGGCTCGCCCTGGCGCCGGTGATGCTGTGGCTGATCGCCAGCCTCGTGTTCCTGCTGCTGCGGGTGGCGCCGGGCGACCCGATCGACGCCCTGCTCGGCACCCGCGCCCCTGAGAGCGCCCGGGCCGCCCTGCGGGCCCAGCTCGGGCTCGACCAGCCCCTGCTGCAGCAATACGGCACGTTCCTGGGCAAGCTGCTGCATGGCGATCTGGGCGCCTCACTCACCAACCAGCAACCGGTGACCGACGTGATCCGCCAGAGCCTTCCGGCCTCGCTGGAGCTGGGGGTGGTGGCCTTGCTGCTGGCCGCCGTGGTGGGCCTGGCGGTGGGCTTCTCCGGCATCGCCAGGCCCGAAGGAAAGCTCGATCTGGCCGGCCGCCTCTACGGCATCGGCACCTATGCCCTGCCGCCGTTCTGGGCGGCAATGGTGGTGCAGCTGGTGTTTGCGGTGTGGCTGGGCTGGCTGCCGGTGGGCGGCCGCTTCCCGCCCACCTTGCTGCCGCCCGAGGGCAGCGGCTTCTACCTACTCGACAGCCTGCGCAGCGGCCTGGCCACGGGCCAGTGGCAGCAGCTGGCGGGGAGCGTGCGCCACCTGGTGCTGCCGGCGACCACCCTGGGGCTGCTGCTGAGCGGCATCTTCGCCAATGCCCTGCGGCTCAACCTGCGCCGCGCCCTCGGCTCCGACTACGTGGAAGCGGCCCGCAGCCGCGGCCTTGGCGAAGCCCGGGTGGTGCTGCGCCACGCCCTGCCCAACGCCCTGCTGCCGGTGCTGACAATCACGGGCATCACCGTGGCCTCGCTGATCGGCGGCGCCCTGCTGATCGAGGTCACCTACTCCTGGCCCGGCATCGCCTTCCGGCTGCAGGAAGCCATCGCCCAACGCGACTACCCGCTGGTGCAGGGGATCGTGGTGGTGGTGGCTGGCCTGGTGGTGCTGGTGACGGTGGTGGTGGACGCCCTGGTGGCCCTGCTGGATCCGCGCATCAGCTTCTGATCAGCAAAACCCAGAGCCTTCGATCCTGGCCACTTGTGGATCGGGCACGGTGGCGCGCTGGACCAGCGCAACAAAGGCAGCCTTCAGCGTTCAGCAGCCGAATTCCCCGATTGAGAATCCTGTGGCTTCATCGCTGCCTCAACATCCGAGAGGCGCAGCATCAACGTGTTCGGATCCGTGGGCGAGGGATCAAAGCCCATGCGGAGATAGAAGCTGCGAGCCGCAAGTGAAGCAGCGTGCACCACGATGCCTCGAACGCCGATGTGGTCGCTGGCCCAGAGCACACGCTCAAAGACATCAGCAAGCAAGGCGCGGGCGATGCCCTGGCCCTGAACGCTGCGGCACACCGCCAGACGGGCCAGAACCACCACCGGGATTGGATTCGGCATGTTCCGACGGAACCGTCCCGGGCTGGCGGCTACCGCTATCGCGCCAGAGGCGAGGGCCGCGTAGGCCTTCACCACGCCATCGGCATCACACACCACAAACGTGCGGGTTGCCCCGCTGCGCTGGTTAGCAAGCGCCCGCTGTTGGAGCCACTGGTTAAGACTGGCATCGCCACAATCGAATCCAGCGATGACGTGCCTCTCAGCCAGGGGCTGCGGTGGCTGGAACGGCATCAAGCCTGCCAGGGCCTGGGAGCGGTCATGGTGCGACGCAGCCGATCACTGGGCCTGGGAGGTGCATCCAGCTCACGGCGAAACTCCTCGAGCTGGTCTGGAGACACAGCGCACCAGGCCTGCTCCACCAGGATCTGCTGGGCGGCTGAGCGGGCGGCTTGCAGCAAAAAGTCAGTTCTGGTGAGACCTGAGGCGCTGACAGCGCGATCAATCAGCTCCTGATCACCGGGAGACACCCTCAGATTCCAACTCAGACGTGGAGTCGCAGCCATGGCCTCAAGGTCCTGGCGGAATCTGCTGGCGCCAACGGCGGGCCTGGTGGCGGTCGAGCACGTAGGCGCGTACGCCGTCCTGGTCGCGGCGCTGGGGAGACAGCAGCAACGGGTGCTCCAGGCCTTGGAGGAATTCAGTGGTGAAGTTGAGCAGCAGAGCCTGCACCTTGAGGGGCTCGATGCCCACCAGCTCATTGCCCAGGCGGAACAACACCTCGCCCCGGTTGTCGATGCGCACCGGTGAAAAGTGGCTGGCCCCCTCCACCAGCACCAGGCGGCTGCGGGGGTGGCGTGCACCGGCGAACACCGCCAACTGCTCCTGCACCGGTGGGGTGACCAGATCCAGCCCGCCGCCGATCAGCAGCACCGGCACATTGAGATCCTCCAGGCCCCGGTAGGGCCACAGCAAGCTGCCAAAGCCGTTGAAGGCCACCACGCCCAACAGGGGCGATGACGCGGATGCCGTCGCAGGCAAGGGGCCAGAGCTTGCAGCTCCATCGCCGGTGACCTGGGGCAGCTGGCACTGCAGCAGCCGCGACAGGTTGGTGAGTGGCAGCGACGCCAGGGCGAGTTCGCAGCGGCGGCCCAGGCCCCGCTCCGGCACCAGGCCGGCGCCCATCAGCGCCGCCAGACCCCCGAGGGAATGGCCGATCAGCACCACCCCCTGCTCCCCCGCAGGCGCCGGACCGAACGGCGGCAACTGGCCGTCCCGCTGGGCTTCAAACACGGCCTGCAGATCAGCCAGCCGCTGGGGCAGGGTTTCGGCGCCTGGAGGGGGCGCATCACCCAGCAGGGAGGCCTGGATGGCTTGCTGGTCGCTGCCGGGATGCTCCACCACCAGCACGGGCCAGCCGCGATCGGCCAGGGCTGCCGCCAGCCAGCTGAGCTGGTCGGGGCTACCGCCCAGACCCGGCATCATCAACACCCAAGGGCCCAGGCGAGCCTGCTGGGCGGGCCAGAGCTCCAGCGGCAAGGGCGTCACCCGGTGGGGCACGGCCAACTGCAGCCGCTGGGGCTGGCGCCGCACCACGTTGGTGAAGGCCAGGGGCCGGGAGCTACGCCGCGGCAGGGGCAGCTGGCGCAACTGGGCCAGGGCACCGTTCTGGCGCTGCAGCTGGCTGCGCCACTGGCTGGCCAGCTCCAGCACACCGTCGATGCGCAGGGTGACGCTGGGCACCGGCAGGGCCCGCAGCAGCTCCAGGCTGGACACGCTGCTTTGACGCTCCAGCAGCTTGCGCAGGCTGCTGAGCAGCAGGGGCGCCGTGCTGCGGTGATTGGGGGTGGTCAGCAGGGTGCCGGCCTCCTTGAGCATCTGCTCGCCGGTCCAGCTGTTGAGCAGCTCCAGCCCGAAACTGCGATGGCGCAGCAGGGGCGCCTGCAGCAGACGGACCAGGTCGCGGCGGCTGGTGGGCTCAAGCAGGTTGAGCCACACGGCCAGATCGCCGCCCGCGGCGCCGGGCTGGCTGGCCTGGCCGGGCTGGCGGGTCCAGGCCTCAAGCGCCACCAGATCGATCGGCACCTCCAGCCCATCGAGTTGCAGCCGCAGCTCCTCAGCAGCCCGCACCGGCCCCGGGGCCCACGCCGCCCACGCGACCAGCAGGGCTGGCAGCCCGGCCAAGGCGGCCCGGCGGCAGGGCAGGAGGAGGGGCAAATCCAGCGGCATCGTTGCTCCAGTCTCCCCCCTCCTGGCCGCGGCAGCAGACTGCAGCCCAACTGACTGCCGTGTTGCTTGAGCCCACCCCACCGCCTGAGCCCAAGCCTCCGGTCCTGGCTGGCCCAGTTTCCAAAGGCCCTGCGGGAGGTGGCCCTGGTGCGGCTGGTGGCCTCACTGGGGGCCGGCGGGGTGCTGTATCTGACGCCGATCGTGTTTCACCAGGAGGCCTTCAGCGCCCAAGCAGTGACCCAGGGGCTGGCCCTGGCAGCCCTGGCGGGCACGGCCGGCCGGTTCCTGAGTGGCGCGCTGCTGGACCGGGGGCTGCCCTGCTCGATCCCGGTGCTGTTGGCGGCCCTGGCGGCACTGGTGGGCGATGCGCGGCTGCTGGGCACAAGCGCCTTCGGCGGTTATGTGCAGGGCCAACTGCTGCTGGGCATCGCCGCTGGGCTCTACTGGCCAGCGATCGAGCTGGCAGTGCCGCTGGGCTGCCGTTTGGGGCCCCAGCCGATCCCGTCAGCCCGGGGCTACGCGTTGGTGCGCAGCGCTGATGCGGCCGGTATCGCCAGCGGGGCGCTGCTGGGGGCCCTGCTGGCGGCGGCCGGGAAGCTGCGCGGCATCTATCTGGTGGACATCACCTGCCTGGTGGCGGTGGTGGTGCTGCTGCTGCGCCAGCCGCTGGCACGCCCCGAACCCCCCAGCGGCGATCCGGCCGACCACACCCCCTGGCGCCAGTGGCTGCCCCCGCTGCTGCCGGTGCTGGCTATTGCTGTGCTGGCCACGTCGCTGCCGGCGCTGATGCAGAGCGCCCTGCCGCTGGATCTGGTGCGCGGTGGCCTGGAGCGGGCGGCCATGCCCGAGAGCTTGGGGGCGCTGTTGATCGGCCTGCAGCTGGGGCTGCTGGTGCTGATCCAGTGGCCGGTGGGGCAGGCGCTGGCCAAGCGGCCGGTGGCCCTTGGGCTGGGGCTGAGCCTGGCCAGCTTCGCGGCGGGCACGGTGCTGCTGGCCTTCTCGGCGCTGAGCAGCCACGGCCTATGGCTGGTGCTGCTGGCCCAGCTGCCCTTGGCGCTCGGTGAGGCGGCCTTCCTGCCGATCGCCACCGAAGCCGTGATCGAGCTGAGCCCGCGGGAACACCAGGGAATGGCGATGGCGCTGTTTTCCCAGTGCTTCGCCTTGAGCGCCTTGGGGGCGCCGCTGCTGGCCGGCCTGGCCCTCGATGCCCAGCGCCACGCCGGAGGGTTCTGGATCGTGATGACCCTGCTCTGTCTGGCGGGCCTCAACCTGGTGAAACGGCTCAGGCCGAGGCAGGAGGTTCGGAGTTAGGGGCGTTCTTGGAATCCTGGCGCTGCTGGGCCACCCAGGCCTCGTGGGGAAGCGGCTCGGTGCCGTACTCCCAGTCGTCGTAGTCGGGGTCGTTGCGGATCTGCCGGTGCAGCTCCTTCTGCACGTCGAAATCGTGAAGCGTGTCGTGCTGCGTGTCGGTGGGGGTGTCGTGCTGGGGTGCGGGTTGCTGGGCCGGATCCGTCATGGCACCACTGAACATCTTTGGGTCATTCTGGAGCACCCCGGAGGCGGCGGGGGAGCTGGGAGCACTGCCCTAATTCCTGACGGCCTGTACGGAATTACCGACGCAAACGAACCGAGCTGACCCCAGCAGAACTCGGGGCAGCTCAAGGGCCAGACCAAAGGACAGGAGAGCGATTCGGATCGAGGCCCTTTGGCCGAACGGCCAAGAGCGGGGCCCCTCACACGTTGAACAGAAACTCCATCACGTCGCCCTCGGCCACCACGTAGTCCTTGCCCTCGGCCCGCAGCCAGCCCTTGTTGCGCGCCTCCGCCAGCGAACCCGCCTCCAGCAGCTGCTGGGTGCCGATGGTCTGGGCGCGGATGAAACCGCGCTCGAAATCGGTGTGGATCACGCCGGCGGCCTGGGGGGCGGTCATGCCGGCCTGGATGGTCCAGGCGCGGGTTTCCTTCTCGCCGGTGGTGAAATACGTGCGCAGGCCGAGCAGGGCGTAGGTGGCGCGGATCAGGCTCTGCAGCCCCCCCTCCTGCACACCCAGGCCAGCGAGGAATTCGGCGCGGTCTGCTTCGGGCAGCTCGATCAGCTCGGCCTCCACCTGGGCCGAGATCCGCACCGTGCCGGCGCCCTCCTGCTTCGCCAGGGCTGCCACCTCCTCGCAGTAGGTGTTGCCGGAAGCCAGGTCGTCTTCACTCACATTGGTGGCATAGATGATCGGCTTGGCGGTGAGCAGCCCCAAGGGCTTCACCATCAGCGCCTCTTCAGCGCTGAGAGTCACGCTGCGGGCGGCACCACCGGCCTCCAGCACCGCCTGGATGCGCTCGAGGGCCGCATCTTCGGCCTGGGCCTCCTTGCTGGTGCGCACCTGTTTCTTGAGGCGCTCGCGCCGCTTCTCCACCTGGCTCAGATCAGCCAGGCCCAGCTCCAGGTTGATCACCTCGGCGTCGCGGGCCGGGCCCACCGAACCGCTCACGTGGATCACGTCGTCGTTGTCGAAGCAGCGCACCACGTGGACGATCGCGTCCACCTCGCGGATGTTGGCCAGGAATTTGTTGCCCAGTCCCTCACCCTGGCTGGCCCCCTTCACCAGGCCGGCGATGTCCACAAACTCCACCTTGGTGGGGATGATCTCCTTGCTACTGCTGAGGTCCGAGAGCTGCCGCAGGCGCGGATCCGGCACCGACACGATGCCCGAGTTGGGCTCGATCGTGCAGAAGGGATAGTTGGCTGCTTCGGCTTGAGCGTTGGCCACTAGGGCGTTGAACAGGGTCGACTTGCCCACGTTGGGCAGCCCGACGATTCCGGCTTTAAGCATGGCTGAAATCTACGGGCCGCAGGTCAAGCCATCCAGCAGCGAAAATGGTGGTCTCTGCCCTCCAGGCCGATTCCCACCCTCACCCCACCGCCGGCGGTGCCCAGCCAGTTTGTGGTTCCTGGACCAGCCTCGAGCCCCAGCCCTAAAACCAGTCGGCCGCGCTGGCAGCGCAGGCGGGTGTGGGCCGCCGCGGCCGCCGCATTGGTGCTCGTGGCCGGAATCGCCGTGATGCAGCGCCAGCGCAGCAGCGGCCGCGCCAACCTCGCCCCGTACACCGTGGTAGCCGAATCGGGCGACCTGCCCGGCGTGGTGAGTGCCAGCGGCGAGCTCGAGGCCGAAAAGCGGGTGAATGTGAGCCCGAAGCGCCAGGGGGTGATCGAAGAGCTCTACGTCGAGGAGGGCGATCCGGTGCGCCGCGGCCAGGCCCTGGCCCGCATGGATCGTGGCGATCTCGACGACCGCCTCGGCGAACTCCAGGCCCAGCTGCGCTCCGCCCAGGCCCAACTGGCCCGCAGCCGCAGCGAGCTGGAGCGCAACGCGCGTCTCTACCGCCAGAACGCCATCAGCCTCAGCGATTACAACACCGAACGCAGCACCTTTCTGGTGGATCAGGCCGCCGAGCAGGCCGCCCGCCAGCGGTTGACAGCCCGTCAGGTGGAGCAGGCCGACCTGATCGTGCGCGCCCCCTTCGATGGGGTAGTGACCCAGCGCTTCGCCGATCCAGGCGCCTTTGTGACCCCCACCACCACCGCCTCGGCCACCGCCGGTGCCACCAGCTCCTCGATCGTGGAGCTGGCCCAGGGCCTCGAGGTGGTGGCCAAGGTGCCCGAGAGCGACATCGGCCGGGTGCGCCTGGGCCAAAGCGCCACGGTGCGGGTGGATGCCTTCCCCGATCAGCGTTTTGAAGCGCGGGTGAAGCGCATCACCCCGCGGGCCGTGAAGCTCAACAACGTCACCTCCTTCGATGTGGTGCTGCGCCTGGTGGGCGACACCCCCCAGCTGCGCATCGGCATGACCGCCGACGTCGGCTTCCAGACCGGCCAGGTGCAGGCCGACACCCTGGTACCCACCGTGGCGATCGTCACCGAGTCGGGCCGGCCAGGGGTGCTGCTGGTGGGCAAGAACAACCAGCCCAACTTCCAACCGGTGGAGCTCGGCATCAGCAGCGGCAAAAACACCCAAATCCTCTCGGGCCTCAAGAGGGGCACCCGGGTGTTCATCGACCTGCCGCCCTGGGCCAAGAAGCGGCCCTAGCCGGCCAGGAACGTGCGGGAAGCCTCGACGATCCGCCCTGAAGCCTGGCCGTCGCCGAAGGGGTTGTGGGCCCGGGCCATGGCCTCGTAGGCGGCCGGATCATCCAGCAGCCGGCTGGCCTCCGCCACGATGTCGACGCTGTCGGTGCCGATCAGCCGCGCCGTGCCCGCCTCCACCGCCTCGGGCCGCTCGGTGGTGCGGCGCAGCACCAGCACCGGCTTGCCCAGCGACGGCGCCTCCTCCTGCAGGCCGCCCGAATCACTGAGCACCAAGGTGGCGCCGCGCATCGCCGCCACCAGCTGGTCGTAGTCGAGCGGTTCCACCAGGAAGGCGCGGGGGTGGTCGCCGAGCAGGGCCTGCAGCGGCTCGCGCACGGTGGGGTTGCGGTGCAGGGGCAGCAGCAGGGCCGTGTCGGGGTAGTGGTCGAGCAGCTCGCGGAAGCCGCGGCCGATGTGCTGCAGCCGCTCACCCCAGTTTTCGCGGCGGTGCACCGTGGCCAGGATCACCCGTTGCGTGGCGAAATCGAGGCCGGGCAGCACGTAGGGGGGCGCCTGCTCCGCCATCAGCAGCAGGGCATCGATCACCGTGTTGCCGGTGGTGAGCACCGTGCCCACCACGCCAGAAGCGCGGCAATTCGCCGCCGACAGCGGCGTGGGGGCGAAATGCAGCTGGGCCAGCTGGGAGATCAACCGCCGGTTGGCCTCCTCGGGGAAGGGATCGAGCAGGTTGTCCGTGCGCAGCCCGGCCTCCACATGCCCCACCGGGATTTGCTCGTAGAAGGCCGCCAGGGCGGAGGCGAAGGCGGTGGTGGTGTCGCCCTGCACCAGCACCAGATCGGGTCGATGCTCGCCGAATTCCTGCTTCAGCCCCTGAAGCGCGCCGCAGGTGATGTGGGTGAGGGTCTGCTTGGGGGCCATCAGGGCCAGGTCGTGGTCGGCCGTCAGGCCGAACAGCCCCATCACCTGGCTCACCATCTCGCGGTGCTGGCCAGTGAGCACCACCCGGGTGCGGAAATCCTCAGCCTGCTGAAACGCCCGGATCACCGGCGCCAGCTTGATGGCCTCCGGACGGGTGCCCAGCACGATCGTGACAAGGGGCTTGGACACCAAAGCGCTGCAGACAGGCGGATCCTACGAACGTCGCCTGGATCCAGCTGAACGCTGACAGGAACGGCGGCGGCGGCGAAGCTGGGGCGATCCCGGTGGCCGCCGATGACGGCCTCACCCTTTCCCCCCTCTCCCTTCCCTCCCTCTCCGTTTCCTCCAGCCGCGGCCCCACCTGCCGTACCCGCTGCACCGGCTCCACCCGCTGCTGCCCAAGCCCCCATCGACACCGGCCGCCAACCAGCCAACCTCGGAGAGATCGTGCGGATCGCCAGCGAGAAGGGCTACTCCGACGTGCACCTCGGCGTGGGCGAAGAACCCCGCTACCGGGCCCGCGGTGAGATGGCCGGCACGGGCTGGCCGATCACCGATGCGGCCACCTTCAACGGCTGGATGCGGGAGATGCTCAGCCCCGCCGAGATTGATGCTTTCCAGCGCGACAAGGACGTCGACGGCTCCCACGCCTTTTCCTTCGTGCGGGTGCGCATCACCCTGCTGGATTCGCTGCGGGGGCCGGCGATGGTGCTGCGCCTCATCCTCCAGACAATCGCCACCCTTGAAGACCTCAACCTGCCTGCCGTGCTCAAGGAGCTGGCAGCGCGGCCCAAGGGAATGGTGCTGGTCACGGGCCCCACCGGCTCCGGCAAGAGCACCACCCTCGCGGCAATGATCGACTGGATCAACCGCACCATGAGCCGCCACATCCTCACGATCGAGGATCCGGTGGAGTTCGTGCACGAGAGCCGTCAGTCGCTGATCCGCCACCGGGAGGTGGGCCGTGTCACCGCCGAAGACGCCATCTCCCAAAGCCTCAAGCCCAATGAACTGGCCCAGGCCCTGCGCGGTCGCACCTGAATGACGAGGGCTAGTGGCTCGCCAGCCGGGCCACCAGCAACACCGACAGGCCGACCGACAGGCCCAGCATGGCCAGGCGGCCATTCCAGATCTCCGCCTGGGGCGTGAAGCCGCGCCGCCAGGCATTGAGCTCGGTCGGCGTCACGTGTTCAACGCCCTGTTGTACGGGCTCACCGTCGAGGGGGGTCATGGCGCCACACCGATCCCACAGGGCTCCCAGCCTACGGGCATCAAAAGCAAGGTTGCTGCTCGTACAGCCGATCCGCCTGCTCCAGCGGCAACCGTGCCGCCACTCCTAGGTCGAGGCAGCTGGTCTGGCCACCGGCCAGCCGCTGGGCTGCGGCCACGCCGATCATGGCGGCGTTGTCGGTGCAATAGGCCAGCGGCGCCACCCGCCAGGCGAGGCCATCGCGCTGGCAACGGGCCTCCAACAGAGCCCGCAGCCGCCGGTTGGCGGCCACCCCGCCCACCAACACCAGGGTGCCCAGCCCCTGCTCGCGGGCGCAACGGCAGCTGCGCTCCACCAGCACCTCCGCCACCACCTGCTCAAAGCTGGCAGCCAGGTCGGCCAGCGGCAGGGGCTCGGCGGCGGTGTCTGGGACAGAGTCCCGAGCCGCCTCCAACGCCCGCACCTGGCGGAGCATGGCCGTCTTGAGGCCGCTGAAGCTGAAGTCGTAGGGGTAGTACCCCCCCTCCGGCCGCGACACCCGGCCCTTGGGCAGGGCGAAGCGGCGGGGATCCCCATCGCGGCCGGCGGCCTCGATCGCCGGACCGCCCGGATAGCCCAGCCCCAGCAGCCGCGCCACCTTGTCGAAGGCCTCGCCGGCCGCGTCGTCGTGGCTGCGGCCCAGCCGCTGGTAGCGGCCCGGCCCATCCACCCGCAGCAGCTCGGTGTGGCCGCCGCTCACCAGCAGCACCAGGTAAGGCCCTGGCGGCAGTGGCTCACCCAGCTGCACCGAGCAGAGGTGGCCCTCCAGGTGATGCACCGCCACAAAGGGCTTGGCGTGGAGGCGGGCCAAGGTGCGGCCAGTCACCGAGGCCACCAGCAGCGCCCCCACCAACCCCGGTGCCGCGGTGGCGGCGATGCCATCGAGCTCAGCTAGGGCCACGCCGCTCTCGTGGCACACCTGCTCGATCAACTGGGGCAGGGCCTCGACGTGGCGCCGGGAAGCGATTTCCGGCACCACCCCGCCCCAGCGGGCGTGCTCCTCCACCTGGGACGCCACGGCGCTGGCCAGCACCGTCTGATCGCGCACAATCGCTGCCGCTGACTCGTCACAACTTGTTTCGAGGGCAAGAACCGTGGGCATTGATCTCGAGCGACTCCCGTACTGTCCGGTGGTGTCATCCTGCCCCGCGGCCTTGCGTCTGATGCGCCGTCTTTTTTCCCGCCGACTGTTCGCAGTTCTGCTCTCCGCCTTCCTGCTGCTCGGCTTCGCTCCCGTAGCCAAGGCCGATGTGGCAGGGCTGACCCCCTGCTCTGAAAACGCCCGCTTCCAGCAGCGTGCCGCCGGAGCCAAAACCGATCAGGCCAAGGCCCGCTTTGCGATGTACAGCCAGGCCGTTTGCGGCACCGATGGCCTGCCCCACCTGATCGTGGACGGTCGCTGGAGCCATGCCGGTGACTTCATGATCCCCGGCATCGCCTTCCTCTACATCGCTGGCTGCATCGGCTGGGCGGGCCGCAACTACCTGCGCGCCATCCGCGGCGACAAGGACGCCACCATGAAGGAGATCCAGATCGATCTGCCCCTGGCCTTCAAGAGCACCCTGGCCGCCGCCACCTGGCCCCTGGCCGCCTTCGGTGAGCTCACCAGCGGCAAGCTGCTCGAATCCGACGACAAGGTCACGGTTTCGCCTCGCTGAGCGGTTTCGCCTCGCTGAGCGATTTCGCCCCGCTGAAGCCCTGAGCTCCAGCGCCTCTTCTGGTTTCTTTTCTCTCCAACGTCCAGCCATGAAAAAGTTCCTCACCACCGCTCCGGTGTTCGCCGCCATCTGGTTCACCGTGACCGCTGGCATCGTGATCGAATTCAACCGCTTCTTCCCCGATCTGCTGTTCCACCCGCTCTGAGGTGGTTCAACCCTGGGGGTCTTGAACCTTCTGGTTTTTGAACCCTCAGCTTGTTTCACGTGGCGTAAAACACCATCAAACCCTCGAGCGGCCCCAAGAGGGCCGCTTTTTTGATGGCGCCAGACTCCCGCCAGGTGCGTTGGATGCGCTAACTGGCCAGACCCATCAACCGCTCCAGCTCCACCAGGGCGGCATCCAGGTCGCCATTGACCAGCACGGCATCAAATTCCGGCGCCGCCGCCAGCTCCACCCGGGCCCGCTCCAGCCGCCGGCCAATGGCCTCCTCGCTGTCGGTGCCACGGCCGCGGATGCGCCGCTCCAGCTCCGCAAAACTGGGGGGCTCCACAAAGATCTGGAAGCCGGCGGCAAAGCTGCGCCGCACCTGGCGGGCGCCCTCCAGCTCGATCTCCAGCAGCACCGGCCGACCTGCTGCGAGCTGGGCCTCCACCGGTTGGCGTGGGGTGCCGTAGAGGTTGCCAGCGAATTCAGCCCATTCCAGGAAGCCCCCCTCCGCCACCTGGCGCTCAAACGCCTCGCGGCTGAGGAAGAAGTAGTGCTCACCCTCCACTTCCCCGGCCCGGGGGGCCCGGGTGGTGGCCGAAATCGACAGCCAGATCTGCAGGTGGTGCGCCAGCAGCCGCTGCACCAGGGTGCCCTTGCCCACGCCACTGGGGCCGGTAATCAAGGTGAGGCGGCCGGGCGGGGCGCTCATGGCGGGCGTTAGCTCTGGCCTGCAGAGTAGAAGCCAGCCTCAAAGCCCATGGCCCCCTCCCGCCTTCAGGCACTCGACGTGACGACCCTGCGGGCGGTGCTGGCTGAATGGCGGCCCTTGCTGCTGCCCAGCCGCTTCGAGAAGGCCCAGCAGGCCAGCCCCCACGCCCTGCAGATCGGCCTGCGCAGCCTCAGCGGCATTCACTGGCTCGAGCTCAGCTGGCAGGCGGAAGCGGCACGGCTGCACACGATCCCGCCGCCGCCGCGCCAGGGCGATGGCAGCACCCTGGCCCAACAGCTCCAACACGGCCTGCGGGGACTGGCCCTCGTCGAGATCCGTCAGCAGGGCTGGGAGCGCGTGGTGGAGCTGGGCTTCGCCAGGCGTCCCGGCGAACCGGTGCAGCGCTGGCTGGTGGCCGAACTGATGGGGCGCCACAGCAACCTGCTGCTGCTCGATGCCGAGCGCCAGGTGGTAGCCCTGGCGCGCCAGGTGAGGCCACAGCAGTCGCGGCTGCGGCCGATCGGCACCGGCGACCCCTACCAACCGCCCCCGCCCCTGGCGGGCGAGCCGCCGCGCCTTGAAGAGAGCTTCGAGGGCTGGCAGCGACGGCTCAAGCTGCTGCCCCTGCCCCTGGCCCAGGCCCTGCGCGGGGCGTACCAGGGCATCAGCCCGGCCCTGCTGCGCCAACTGCTTCCGACGGGCTGGGGGGAGCGGCCCGTGGACACGCTCAGCCCGTCCGAGTGGCAACAGCTCTGGCAGGCCTGGCGCGGCTGGCTGGAGGTGGTGGAAGGCGAGTGCTTCAGCTGGCAGCGCGAGCCTGCGGGCTTCCGCTGCTGGGGGGCACCGGACGCTGGTGCGGTGACGCCCACAGCGGCGCCCACGCTGACGGTCAACCAGGGCTTGGCGGCCTATTTCGGCGAGCACCTCACGGCCCAGGCGCTGCTGCAACGGCGCCAGCAACTGGCCCACCGCCTCCAGACCGCCGCCGAGCGGGAGCACCGCCAGGCCGAAGAGCAGCAAGCCCTGCTTGCGGCCGTGCCCGAAAGCGAGGCGCTGCAACGGCGCGCTGATGCCCTGCTCAGCCAACGGCAGCCGAGCCGTGCGTGCATCGAGGAAGCCCAGAAGCTGTACAAAACCGCCCGCAAACGCCGCCGCTCCGTGGCGGCGATCACCCCGCGTCTCGAGCTGCACCATCAGCGGCTGGCCTGGCTGGACGCGAGCCGCACCTACCTCGAGCAGGCCGACAGCCTCGAGCAGGTGGAGCAGCTGGTTGGTGAACTCGAAGCCCTGCTGGCGCAGCGCAGCCGGGGGGGCCAGCCCGATGATGGCCAGGGGGGCGGGGTCCAGAAAGGCAACCGCCAAGCGCGACGCGGCCCCACGACCGAAGGGGTACCCCAGCCCCTGGAGCTCCACACCGCCTCGGGCCTGCCGCTCCACGTGGGCCGCAACCACCGCCAAAACGAATGGATCGCTTTTCGCCAGGCCCGCCGCGGCGATCTCTGGTTCCATGCCCAGGAACTGCCAGGCAGTCACGTGGTGCTGAAAAGCTCGCAGCAGGACGCCAGCGAGGCCGATCTGCAGGCGGCCGCTGATCTGGCAGCCCACTTCAGCCGCGGCCGAGGCAACCGACGCGTGCCGGTGGTGATGGTGCCCACCGAAGAGCTGCAACGCATTCCAGGCGCCGCTCCCGGTACGGTGCGACATCGCGGCGGCACCGTGCTCTGGGGCGAGCCGCAACGCGCTCTTAGCCTTTTGCCAGAGCAGCGACCATGAGCGCCGAACCCGACTCCACCACCACCGAGCCACCCCTCGCACCGCCGCCGCCGATCCGGGTGCCTACCCCCTCCGGGGCTGGAGACAGACCCGACAACGACTTCCCTGACGAAGTCGAGATGAGCCTGGTGGACCACCTCGAGGAGCTGCGCCGGCGGGTGTTGCGCAGCCTGCTGGCGGTGGTGGTGGCGGCGGCGGCCTGCCTGGCGGCCGTGAAGCCGCTGGTGCGGCTGCTGGAGATGCCGGCCGAGGGCATTCGCTTCCTGCAGCTGGCCCCAGGGGAATTTTTGTTTGTGTCGCTGAAGGTGGCGGGCTACGCCGGCCTCACCCTGGCCCTGCCCTATGTGCTCTACGAAGGGCTCTGCTTCGTGCTGCCGGGCCTCACCCGCCGCGAGCGGCGCCTGGTGGCGCCTGCGGTCGCCGGCTCAGCGGTGCTGTTTGCTGCGGGCCTGGCCTTTGCCTGGTGGGCTCTGGTGCCGGCGGCGCTGCGTTTTCTGGTCAGCTACGGCGCCGATGTGGTGGAGCCGAGCTGGTCGATCGAGCGCTACCTCGACTTCGTGCTGCTGCTGATGGTGGCCACCGCCCTGGCCTTCCAGCTGCCGGTGCTGCAGCTGCTGCTCGGCGCCCTGGGGCTGGTGAAAGCCCAACCGATGCTGGCCGGCTGGCGCTGGGTGGTGCTGGCCAGCGCCCTGGCCGGCGCCGTGCTCACCCCCTCCACCGACCCGGTGACGATGCTGCTGCTCTCCGGGGCCATCACGGCCCTCTACCTGGTAGGCGTGGCGCTGGTGGCCTTCACCGAGCGATTGCGTCCCGCCTAGAGCAGAAACTCACTGGCCCGGCCGGCGGGAATCTCCAGCGCCAGCCCCATGGCCTTGCCCAGCCGCGGCTTGTCGCTGGTGGTGCGGAGCCAGCTGCGCACCTGGGCCGCCACCCCGAGCCC
>Ga0194118_10000975_pt1 | contig 43772 bp, 38 predicted proteins | sample TA2MahsurfametaG_2_FD_148662 | JGI IMG/M metagenome (GOLD analysis project Ga0194118, IMG submission 148662) | Freshwater microbial communities from Lake Tanganyika, Tanzania - TA2015013 Mahale N5 surface | ecosystem: Environmental > Aquatic > Freshwater > Lake | place: Tanzania: Lake...
CAAAAGATGGAGATGAGGCGCTTGACAAAGCCAAAAAAAATAAACCGGACTTGATATTGCTGGATGTAATGATGCCAAAAAAATCTGGCGTTGAGGTTTGTAAAATATTACGCTCGCAAGTACAATTCAGTGAAACGTTGATTGTGATGTTAACGGCCTTAAGCGATGACGGTTCTGTAGTAAAAGGCCTGGAAACAGGAGCCGATGATTATATTGGAAAACCTGTCAGCCCCAAAGTTTTGATTAGTCGTTTACAAGCCTTATTTAGAAGACAGACTAAACCTGAAACCACTACGTTAGTAGCTGGTCCCATATCAATCAATACGGAGCAATTTTTAGTAACCGTAGATGGAAAATCTATTTCATTGGCTAAGAAAGAGTTTGAACTTCTTTATTTGCTGGCAAACAAGCCCGGCCGTGTGTTTCTTAGAAACGAAATTTTAACGCAGGTATGGGGAAATGAAGTGATAGTCGGTGACCGTACCATTGATGTACATATCAGAAAAATCAGACAAAAATTGGGAATCGACTGCATAAAAACGGTCAAAGGGGTGGGGTATAAATTTGTGCTATAACAGCAAATTCGGAGCTTACCTTTACTGTAACGTTTTATGCCAAACCGAGAAAGCAATATCACACCCCGACAAATTGCGCTAACTGCGGGGTTAATTCTTTCCATTCCGGAGAGTCTATTAGTGATTTGGGCCTCTGGCAAGTGGGCACTGGGATTGCTTTCCTTTACAGCACTTTTTCTTATTAGTTTTTTTGTGATTAATGCACTGCTGGAACAGTTTATTAATCGAAAAATTAAATTAATCTATAAGTTCATTCACAAGACTAAAACAACCAAAAAGGAAGAAACCTATTACAAATACATACTGCCTCCTAAGACCTTAGAAGAAGTCAGTAAAGATGTTGAAGACTGGGCTATTGAGAACGAAAAAGAAATGGAGTTACTCCGACAAAATGAACAGTTTCGAAAAGAGTTCTTACAAAATCTATCGCACGAATTTAAGACACCCATTTTTTCCATTCAAGGTTATATAGAAACCTTATTGGATGGTGCACTAGAAGATCCAAAAATTAATAAAAAATATTTAGAAAATGCGGGACGTAATGTTGAACGCCTCTCCAACTTGCTGGGTGATCTGGAGCAAATTTCCAAGTTAGAAAGAGGTGAATTGCCTTTGATCAAACAAACTTTTATTATCCAGGACTTAGTAAAAGAGGTTTTTGAAATGACAGAATCAACTGCGGATAATACTACAATCCATTGCAGCATTAAGAAGGAATGTGAAGCTCCGCTAACTGTTCACGCCGATAAAGAAAAGATTAGACAGGTATTAAGCAACCTGATTGAAAACGCACGTAAATACGGGAAACAAAATGGTAGTGTTACCGCATCGATGTACAAAACCGATGGCAAACATGTTTTAATTGAAATCACAGATGATGGAATTGGAATTGCTGAGAGAGAGATTAGTCGAATATTTGAAAGATTTTATCGTACAGAAACAGGACGCTCGCGTGATATCACTGGTAGTGGGTTAGGCCTTGCCATTTGTAAACATATGATAGAGGCGCATGGAGAAACTATTCACGCCAGAAGCACTGAACAGGTAGGAACTACTATTGGATTTACATTACCTGTTAGCTAACAGTTTTATTGAAACGGCTAGAAGAAGCGCGTTGTAAAAAATCGGCAATCAAAACCTGCGATCGAATAAATTGCTTGGGGTTACCACCTGCATATTGATTATCTAGTGTAGCGTTCAACAACCTTGCTTTGACATTATCGGCAAGCTGGATATCCAATATATTTAAAAACTCATTTTTTATAGCCTTATCGACTATTTCAACTGCAGCCTCTAATCGATAATCCAGGTTGCGTACCATCCAATCCGCCGAAGAGATAAAGACACGCTCCTTACCCTTATTATAAAAAGCTAATACGCGTGCATGTTCCAAGTATTCATCCACAATACTTATGGCATGTGGAGGTAGTCTTTTTTTAGAAATCGGGAACTGTGCACAATAGATCCCCCTGATAATTAAATGAAGCTCTACCCCACTTGATACAGCCTTATTCAATAGTTTAATCAAGGTTAGGTCACTGAGTGAATTGAGCTTAATGATAATTTTTGCTTTTTTCCCTGCATGCGCTATTTTAATTTCCCGCTCAATTAATCGAGCAATAGAGGGACGCATAGTTACAGGAGATACCAATAAAGTTTTACACTTCCAAAGTGGCGTCATCCCCCGTTGCCATTTTCCCAGATACTCAAACACTCTCAACGCATCCCGCATGATTGCTGGAGATGATGTCAACAAACAATGATCTGCATATAAGCGGGCAGAAGACTCATTTAGATTCCCCGTACTGACAAATCCGTAGTATTGTAATTTCTGTTTCTCTCGACGGGTAATTACACAAAGCTTAGCATGAACTTTCATATTAGGAACTCCCAACAAAACCCGAATTCCTTCTTCTTCTAACACCGATTTCCATTCCAGGTTAGCCTCTTCATCAAATCTGGCTTTCAACTCAAGCATTACCTCTACAGACTTTCCATTTCGTGCGGCATTGATCAACGCATGAATAACACGGGAAGAAGAAGCCAACCGATAAGCTGTTAGTTGGATTCTTTCAACTGTAGCATCCATCGCTGCCTCACGCAACATATCAATCAAGGAGTCGAAAGAATGATAGGGAAAATGCAACATGATATCCCTTTGCAATACCACATCTGTTACACGAAGCTTGTCACGTAACAGAGGATGGGTGAAAGCGGGCTTACGTTGCTGTGTAACTGGTAACACTTTTGGAAAATCCATAAAGTGTCTAAAGTTATGTATGCGGCCACCGGGTATGATGGCACTTTTTTTTGTGAGCCCTAACCGACCAATTAAATACTGCAACAATCCATTATCCATCTCCTTATCATACACAAATCGAACGGGCTTGCCCTTCCTTCTATTTTTAATACCCTTTGCCATTTTTTCTACAAAACTGGTAGACAGGTCATGATCTATTTCCAATTCGGCATCCTTAGTGACTTTAAATAGCCAAGCCTCAAACAGATCATAATCAAAATAGGGGAAGATGCGAGGGAGATTAAAACGAATAATATCTTCTAAAAGAATAATATGTTTTTCGTTTCCCGGGGAGGGAAGCAGCACAAATCGACCAATGGATGTTACAGGAACTTCAATTAAGGCATACTGATCCTGATAGGCTGTGTTCTTTTTTCGCATTACCACACCCAAGTAAATACTTTTATCTCTTATATAAGGCAAGGTGGGTAATGCCTCAATCATCAACGGGATAACATAATTACGAACCTGTGTTTCAAAAAACTCCCTTACAAACTGCTGTTGTGGTTTTGTAAGCTGTTTTTCATTTTTTAAATAAACACGGTGTTGTTTGAGTTCTTGCAGAATATTTTTCCAAATTCTTTCAAATTCATTTTGCTGTCGCAACACAATCATCTGGATTTCGTCCAGGATTTGCTGCGCATTGGCATCAATATCAATGTTGAGTTTTTTTCGTCTGGCACTGTAGTCAGACATTCTTTTAAGTGTAGCTACACGTACTCTGAAAAATTCGTCCAGATTATTTGAAAATATGCCCAAAAATCGAATACGCTGTTGAAGCGGAACGGTAGGATCATTGGCTTCTTGTAATACGCGGCCATTAAATGACAGCCAGCTGATGTCACGTGGAATTAGCATGCAAACAGGGTATATAACAAAACTAATTGATCAAAAACGAACCTGAGAAAAGTAAAATAAGTTAATAATTGTTTCACATTAAGGCAATAAATTGATTATCACCTAGCAACTGCCCTTCTGGATACCACCTCCTCATAGAGCGTATGTATCAACCCATCAGCAAGCCCAATTTTTGGGACAAACATACTTTCGGCATCTGCCCAACGCATGGCATTGATATAAATTTGAAGCGCGGGCACAATCACATCGGCTCGATCCTCTCGCATGCGAAACTGTTGCATCCGCTCTGGAATGCTGAGCTCGTTCAATTCTTTGTGGTACTGTTTCAATAGCTCCAAATCAATGGGTTTTCCTTCTTTTCGTTTAGAAAGATTAAAAATCTTATTGATGTTTCCCCCAGAACCAATGGCGGTAACATGGTGATGACCTTTAGTTTTCTGACGGATATACATTTTCATCTCCTCCCAATTTTCCGAGGATACCTGGTCCTTAAGCAATCGAATAGTTCCTATGTTGAAAGATTTTTTAAAAACCAGTTTGCCATCGCTAAAAAATGTCAGTTCTGTACTTCCTCCACCCACATCAATATAGAGATAGGACTCGGCAGCATCCATATAATCAGCAATGTGATTTTCGTAAATAAGGGTTGCTTCTTCTTCTCCAGTAATCACACGAACAGCAATCCCCGCCTCTAGCTTAATCCGCTGTAAAATCTCTGCTGTGTTGGCAGCATCACGCATAGCAGAAGTAGCACAAGCTTTTAAACTTCTGACGCCATATACGTCTAGAAGCAATTTATATGCTTGCATAGTCTTCACTAACTGTTCTGCCTTTTTCACAGATATAGATCCCCTTTCAAATACATCAAAACCCAAGCGCAAAGGAACACGGACTAATACTGTTTTAATAAAATCAGGATTTTGATCGGTGTGTTCGACTACCTCAGAAATTAAGAGTCTTACCGCATTACTTCCTATGTCTATAGCTGCCAGTTTCACTTCGGCTTCAAATTTACAGATTGAAATAAATAAAAAAGAAAAAAATGGTTTACGGTTTCATAACATCTGCTTAATACCTAGTTAACGTTAGCGGCTTTACTTCGGTAAACAGTAAGTAATGCAGAAAAGAAGTCCCGATGTAGTGGTGCTAAGTGATATTCATTTGGGAACCTACGGCTGTCATGCAAGGGAATTGGTGCATTACCTCAAAAGCATTACACCGCAGTTACTGATTTTAAATGGGGATATTATAGATGGCTGGCAATTTAGCAAAAGCTACTTCCCCCCTGCCCATATGCAGGTTATTAAAGAGATCCTAAATCTACTTGCACAGGGTACTCGGGTTGTGTACATAACAGGCAATCATGATGAAATGCTTCGCCGCTATAGCGAACTACACCTGGGAAATTTTCAGCTTACCGATAAACTGGTAATTGAAATGAATGGAAAACGTACCTGGATTTTCCATGGGGATGTTTTCGATGCTACTACAAAGGGAAGTGCAAAGTTCATTGCCAAGTTGGGAGGATGGGGATATGACTGGCTGATTCTTCTAAACCGACTTATAAACTGGATGCTGACTCAAATGGGACAACCTAAGATGAGCTTAAGTAAGAAGGTAAAAAATGGTGTCAAAAAAGCAGTTAGCTGGATTGCGGATTTTGAACAGACTGCAGCAGAGTTGGCCATTAACAAGGGATATGATTATGTGATTTGCGGACACATACACCAACCCCAGCAACGAATAGTTACAACAACAGAAGGGCAGGTCACTTATCTAAATAGTGGAGATTGGATTGAGAATTTAACTGCACTTGAATACAATAATCAAAACTGGGAGATCTACCACTATAAAGAAGAGGATTACCAGCTGGCACCGGTGGTAAGTATGCAAAAACAGTTACCTGAGTTAAATGTGGAAACGGATGAAATAGGATTACACATACACCAACTTCCTTTTTAATCTAAGCTACACATGAAAATATTTTACGCAGTACAGGCTACCGGTAATGGGCATATTAGTAGAGCCATAACCCTACTGCCCCATCTACAAAAATGGGGAGAAGTTGACTGTTTTTTAAGCGGAAATAATAGCCATCTCCAAGCAAATTTGCCTGTCAAATTCAGAAGTAAAGGAATCAGTCTTTACTACAATAATACCGGTGGACTGGATTATCCCAAGATTGCCTTTCAGCGTAATCCCCTTGGCGTTTATAAAGAGGTAATGTCCTTACCTGTTGAAAAATATGATCTGGTGTTGAATGACTTTGATTGCTTGACCTCTTTAGCTTGCAGTTTGAAAAAGGTTCCCTCGGTGCATTTTGGACACCAAGCCAGCTTTCAATATACTGAGGCGCCCAGACCTATTTTTAAAAGCTGGCATGGAGAACTGCTCTTAAAGAAATATGTTCAAGCCACACATCATATAGGCTTGCACTTTGAAAAGTATCACCCTTCAATTTTTGGAGCCGTCATAAAGCAAGAGATACTAGAAGCCACTCCGGTCAATGAAGGGCACATCACGGTATACCTTCCCGCACTGCATGACAGCTTCCTGCAATCAATACTTAAAAAAATACCTCTTCAGCGATTTGAGGTTTTTAGCAAGACGGTAAAAACAGTAACGCAGCAAAAAAATATAATTTTCAAGCCTATCGATCAGGAATCCTTCAATAAAAGCTTGATTAGCTGTGCAGGAATAATATGTGGAGCCGGATTTGAAACTCCAGCAGAGGCCTTGCAATTGGGTAAGAAAATATTAGCTATGCCAATATGGGGGCAATATGAGCAATATTGTAATGGAGCTGCTTTGAAAAATATGGGGGTGCAAGTCCTAGACCCTTATAAATCACTTGATACTGAAACTATTGAGTCCTGGTTACAAAATGGAGCCACTCTATCTCGTGATTATAGCCAATCAATTCAACAATCGCTAACCTATTTACTGGAAGTAGGCGCTGCCCCAACTAATAGAAATCTTATTTTTCCGAAGCAGATTGCTTTGCAGTAATGCGGTGAAGATAAACTCTGGCATGCTGTATGTTAGTCCATTCATCAGGCTGGGCCACGTCTATGGGGTCAATTTGGTTGAGCACCGACCTTAATTCACTTAAAAAAAACAGTCCAACATCAGGCCCTGACCTCTTTTTCTCCTGCCAACAATTGTCTAATAAACTAGAAACTTCATGGACAGATGATGCCCTTCGAATTGCTTCGATGATGGTATTCATATTGCAGGGATAGGCTGTGAAATTATAAAGCCTTCTCAAAAGTAAATTGTTGAACAATTAGGTTTTGAAATTCAATGTTAAGTTTTGAGGGACTTGAAAAACTTAACATTAGCGAGAGGCAGGTTCGTAAGCCAGCTTTTGCCTTTTTTCAAGAATTTCATAAACTGCATCAGGAAGGTCTACCTCATACTTTTCACCCGTTTTTATGAAGCTAATTGACTTACAAGCAGCATCGTAAGTGAAATATAGCACATACACCTCCCCCTTGTCTCCATAATAATAAATTTTGCCCTGCGTAGTACAGCTACGTTCTGTAAGTCTTGCAGGCTGGTTAGCTGCATTAGCAATAGTAGCCAGTTCAGTCTTATCATAAATCTTAACCATCTTGAAAAACCTGGGATTACCTGGAGTTTTGTAAAACATAACTACAGCACTGTCACAAAAGGACAACTCAGGTAAAAGGTCGGGCGTTCCCTTGGGTGTGCAAAAGGCAAAAAGCAGCACAACATTCACTAATAACAGGTATCGGAAAATGTACATAGCTCAAACTAGATTATAAAAAAAACGCTCTGCCTTTACAGACAGAGCGTCAAATTTAAAAAAAGTAAATTAATAAGATTTATTCTGCGGATCCCATGCAGTCCAGCCTGAAGTCCAATCAGTGGTTCCCATAGCCCCACGGAATGTGGTTGAAGTAAAGAAACTATTCATACCTGTAAAACTTGCTCCAGTTAGCGCAGGAGACCCTGTGGCTGGTAAGAAGTTAGGGGTAACTGAATAAAAAGGACTTGTCAATCGTGCAGCTGCGCTATTTGCCAGGGTAACACAACCCTCAGATTCAGCCTTAGCTTGAATTTGAGCAGCTGTACAAATATTATTATTGCCACTACGGTAGATGCTAGTAGTAGCATGTATTAAGTTGTTCCGGAACTCTGATAGTCCATTTACATAATAATCATTCAATGTTCCATCAGATTCCATAGAGAAACCAGCGTCAGGGTGGCCAATCATGATGGAGTTACGAATTACAAATTGTGTTCTTCTTCTCCAACGCATTGAGTAATTGTGGTTGGCAGCTGTTCCAGTTGCATCATTAGGGCCTACCATGGTAAAGTTACTCAACTGAGGACGAGTGATAGGCGTAGCATTAGTACCACTAGCATCGTTATCACACTCGATTCCATTACCCGCATCACCTGCATCTACAAAATCAGGCTTACGCATGGATATTGCATATTGTATCTTACCGCTGTACCCAAAGTCAAAATCAAAATCATCGTCAGCTGTAGCAAATGCTATCAAATTTTTGGCATTAACAGTACCTCCAAAGAATTCAAATGCATCATCATTACCAAAAGAAACCATCACATTTTCAATAATTGTTCCTGAGCCTACACCACCACAAGTCAATCCATTAATTTCAGAACCAGGCTCAGCTGCAATACCAGCATATTCAATTCTTACAAAACGAAGTATTCCGCTTTCATCAGTTGGGTTAGTACCCCCATATTGACGACCTACCCCACCCTCAATAATTGGAGCAGGATCTAATGGACGATTGGTAGGCGCTTTACCCAAAAGGATGATACCACCCCAATCACCAGGTGCACGAGATCCGATGGGCTTTCCACTAGTGAAAACAATTGGATTGTCTTTTGTACCTGAGGCAATAATTTTTGCACCACGCTCAATGATGAGAGCGCCTTTTTCAGTCACATCACTCTGCACCACACAACCTGCTTCAAAGGTTACAGTTGCACCATCAATTACATATACATAACCTTTTAAAATCCACTTACCCTTAGCATAAAACTTACTGGAGGAAATCACACCAGTAATTACATTGCTGGTAGGGTCAGTAGGAACGACAGTGCCGCCACCGCCTCCATCCTCGAAATTTACTTTTACGCAAGCGGATGTGCTTAACAGTAATACTGCCGCAAGCACTTTTGTGAGAATCGACTTCATATACAGGGTTTTGAGTTTTTAAGTTTATTTTTTAGAAGTATTAAAATCATATGTAAAACCAAAAGAAATAGTAGACCCAGGTCTGAATGCATAGAACAAACGATCTGTACCCTCCTGGAAGGAAGTTTCCTTATTTACATTTTCATAGAAATAGTAATATGGATTCAAGATATCTGACCAGGTTAATCTGAGTTCGCCCTTACCTGCAAAAATTTTCTTGGAAACTTGGAAATCAACTTGATCACGAGGACGCTCGTAAACATCTGGGAAACCTAAATCATTCAACCCAACCAAACTGAGGCGTTGCCCGATTCTGTTGTATAACAACGAACTGCTGATTCCTTTTTTGCTGTTGTCAAATTGCAATCCCAAATTAATCAGATAAGGAGATTGCCCTTGTAAAGGACGGCTACTTGATACAGTTTGACCACCGCCAGATGTGGAGGCAAGGGTTACCGTTGAACTGATATAGGTGAGGTTAACAAAAGTGCTTAACTGTGCATCGCCATCTTGAAGTGAAACCAAATTCTTTCTAATTTCTAACTCTGCCCCAATGGTGGTAGCATCTTGTGCGTTGTAAAACTTATAATTTCTTCTGTCGAGTACACTGGAAGGATTCAATCGTAATTCAATAGGATTCGTGAAAGATTTATAAAAGGCCCCTAATGTGATACCTTCTCCACCCTTAGGATAAAATTCGTAACGAAGATCTCCGTTTATGATTGAACTACGCTTCAAATCAGGGTTACCATCCACTGCATAATTTACCTCGTAATCAAAAAATGAGAATGGTGCAATTTCACGGAACTCAGGACGCGCTACCGTCTGACTACCTGCTAGACGAATGTTATGCTTAGGCGAGGGCGAAAAAGTTAAATTGAACGAAGGGAGGATATCCCATTTTTCTGTGTTAACCACAACGCGCTTAGCAGTTACATCCTTGGTTGTCAAAAATTGCTGAAAATTTTCAGCACGCACTCCCCACACTAAACGCCATTCATCTGCCAATTTATTATCAAACATGGCAAAGGCTCCATTCACAACAGAGACTCCAAAATATTTATCTTGATTATTCGTGAAATCTAAAATTCTAAACCCACGAGTAGACATGTTTGCAGGTGCCAACAACTGATCAAATGGCAGATACACTAACTGACTATTAAATTGAAAAATGCTGGAAGGCTCATATCTAAAGATTCGACTGCTGAAATCACGGATACGAATCAATGTGGACCCCCCTGCCTTGAAACTTTGTTTGAAATTTCCCATCTTGAAAGGGATCAGGATAGACCCGTTGGCTCCGTAGCTATAATCCTTTAAATCACTAAAAAATCTACGCGTATCATCATCGTTGAATTCAAATGGAGCACTGGTTCCTTTTGGACGGAAATAAGCATACGTACGCAGGTCAGGCTGCGTTTTCCAGTTATATCCAATATTACCATTCCAATTTAACTTAATGCCACTTGATGTCAACTGGTGACTTCCTTCCAATTGGCTAGTATATAAACTACGTTGATTAAGAACGGAAGACCTGAAATCAATATCTTGAATACGATCAAAACTTACGCCGGTACGCGTGTAGTAATTGTCTTCAAAAAGTTGGTTGAAAAGATTTTTGAAGGAAATTTTGTGCTTCCCTTTTACATAGGTAAAGTTGGCAATTACACCAGAATTAATAGAGTATTTATTTTGGTCATCAAATAACTGTACCAATAAATCGCCATCATCTTGATGCAGTTTTCTCTCTACTGCAAACTTTAGCATACTCTTGCGATACTGGGCGGAAATGATAGAGCCAAATACACCTCCCTTTTTGAATTTCTTATTGATCCCCCAAGTAAGATTATATGTCTGGATCGGAGCTGCAGTGGAGGCGATCTCTTTGCTCACTTCATTGTTGAAAAGCTTACTTAATTCAATTTGCTGGGCAATTCCCGTATTGCTTCCACTTAAAACACGATAGGCCTGAGGGGTAGTTGGAAAACCTGCTGGTAATGAACGTGTGCCATCATCAAATCCGAGCCAATCATTACTATTGCGTGCATTGCTGGTGAAATCTTTAGATGTTGATTGGTTATTGAAACCCCAGCTTACACCTACTGTGAGCAAGCTTCGTGCAGGAACGTCTTTTGTATTGATCTGAACCAGTCCACCTGCAAATTCCCCAGTAAGATCCGGAGTGGCAGTTTTGTTAATTATAATATTATCAACCATCAAAGAGGGAATCAAATCAAATGAGAATGCTTTTTTGTCAGGTTCAGAACTGAGTAACTGCGCATTATTAATTAGCGCCGCATTGTATCTATCACTTAGTCCGCGTACTATTACAAACTTATTATCCTGGATACTGGTTCCACTCACACGCTTTAGAACTTCCCCGGTATTTTTATCAGGCGTGCGGCGGATAAAATCAGCAGCCAGACCACTAGATAATGAAATATTATTTCGTTGAAAACTCAATAAAGCACTGGTGTTTTCCTGACGGCGAGAAGAACTGGTAAGTGTGATAGACTGCAGATTAGATTTGGCACTTTCCTGCATAACTATCTCAAGGATATTTTCTTGATTGGGGCTTGCAAGTATGTCAGCAACCTGTTTGGATTCATATCCTGTGTTGGTAATCTTGAAAATGTACTTTTTTCCAGCTTCTAATTTTGTATAAAATTTACCCTCAACGTCAGTTGATAAGGTGGTAGCATTAGTGCCCTCAATTGTTACATATGCCCCAACTAATGGTTCATTTTTAATGTTGATTACCTTACCCACAAAAGGAATCAATTGGGCTGTAGCTTGCGAAGCAGCAAAAAGGAGAACGGTGAAAAGAAGGGTTAAACGAACCTGCATAATTCCTTTGTTTGACGCAAAGGTGCTCGGCTCATGTTACCGGTAAGTCACCACATTATTAAGCAATAGTTACCTCAATGTTACCAAAATGTTACGCCTTTTCACCCCCCTTTGACCATCCAAAAAAACACTACTTTCACAGACTGTTTGCTCACTTTTAAATAGACCCTATGTCAGGTTTTAATTCATTATTGAAAATATTTGTCCCAAAGAATGCGGTGTTCTTTGAACTGTTTGAAAAAGTAGCTGAAAACCTTACCATCATGGGTACACAGCTAAAAGCAGTAGTGGCAGAAACGGATATTGACAAAAGAGCCAAGCTGATAGCCGTCATAGAAGACCTGGAGCATCAAAATGATGACCTTACCCATAGCCTTTTTACAGAGCTGGGCAGAAATTTCATTACCCCCTTTGACAGAGAGGACATTCACTACTTAGCTACTTCTTTGGATGATATTGCCGACTACATATACGGCTCTGCAAAAAAAATGAACTTTTATCGTGTCAATACCAATGACATGGGGATGCAAAAATTTGCAGAGTTGATTGAGCAAGGATGTCAGCAAGTAAAAATTGCTGTGACACAACTCCGCGATATGAAAAATATCAAAGCCATCACAGAGGCTATGATCAAAATTAATAGTATCGAAAACCAGGCAGATGACATTTTCGACATGAGCATCGAACGGTTATTTGCCATGGAAACGGATGCAAAAGAGGTAATCAAGATTCGGGAGATCTACCAGGTCATGGAACTGGCCACTGACAAATGTGAGGATGCCAGCAATGTTATCGAATCGATTGTTCTCAAATACGCTTAAGCAGCAATGACTACTTTTCTTATTTCAATAATTGTATTGGCATTGTTGTTTGATTACATCAATGGATTCCATGATGCCGCCAACTCTATTGCAACGGTAGTTTCTACAAAAGTGTTAACTCCATTTCAAGCAGTTCTTTGGGCTGCCATATTCAATTCAATTGCCTTTTTTATTTTTAAGGACCATGGCGTTGCCAACACAGTTGCCAAAACTGTCAATGCAGATGCTGTAAATGGTGCCAGCATGATGAATGTGATTTTTGCCGGATTAATCGCAGCTATTGCTTGGAATTTGTTGACTTGGTGGTTTGGAATTCCATCTTCGTCCTCTCATACCTTGATTGGTGGTTTTGCAGGTGCAGGTATTGCTGCTGCAGGATTTGACGCTGTCAATACTGCGGTAATTGTAAAGACTGCCAGTTTTATCATATTGGCTCCCATGATTGGTATGCTAATGGCATTTATTATGTCACTGTGGTTTCTCAGTTCCTTTGGGAAAGGCTGGAAATCCCGCATTATATCCATTGTAGTAATTGCTTACGTTGTGTATTTTCTGCAATCCAATTTGCTGACTGATCCTACTGAATTAGCTGGAAAAACGGATTATGAAAGTTATTGGATGCAAGTAATTTTCTACTCCAAGAATTTCAAGTGGATTCTGTTAGCGTTTATCCTGCTTACCATGGCCTTTTTCGCCCTTTATTTAAATAAACTAAACGCACATCGATCCAATTTGTGGTTTAAAAAACTTCAGCTGGTATCCTCTGCGGCATTTAGTATCGGTCACGGAGGAAATGACGCGCAAAAAGTAATGGGCATTATCACGGCTGCACTTATTGCGGGTGGACAGATTAGCAATTTTGAAGAAATGCCCAACTGGGTACCCATTGCCTGCTACGCGGCCATTGGTTTGGGAACCATGAGTGGCGGTTGGAAAATTGTAAAAACAATGGGAACACGGATCACAAAAGTAAGTCCTTTTGAAGGCGTAGCAGCTGAAACAGCTGGCGCCCTTACACTTTTTCTAACAGAAGCATTAAAAATCCCGGTAAGCACTACACATACTATCACTGGAGCTATTATGGGCGTGGGTGCCACCAAGCGATTATCTGCCGTTCGCTGGGGGGTAACCATTAATTTAATATGGGCTTGGATACTTACCATCCCTGTGAGTGCACTATTGGCTGGTTTTATTTACTGGATTCTCCGTTTCTTTTAATCTTTTCTTGCAAACAGCGCCGGAATTACAGAGTTTTGCCGAGTAACTAATCCTATGGCAAAAATTGTAGTAACAGGTGGTTGTGGATACATTGGTTCACATACCATCATTGATCTAGTAGAGAACGGCTATGAAGTAATCTGTATAGATAATAATTCGCGCTCACACGCTGCCGCGCTGGATGCCGTGCAAAAAATTACTGGAAAAAAAGTTCAACAGTATAAAATAGATCTCTGCAACTATGAGGATACCTGTGCTGTATTTGAAGAACACACAGATATCAGTGGCGTCATTCATTTTGCTGCTTACAAAGCGGTGGGCGAATCAGTAGATCAGCCTCTGTTATATTTTGAAAACAATTTGTTCTCGTTAATTAATCTATTAAAGTGTGTGGACGAATATGGAGTTTCTCATTTTGTGTTCTCGTCCTCTTGTACCGTGTATGGCAACCCGGATAAAATTCCAGTGACGGAACAAACACCTATAAAAATGGCAGAATCGCCTTACGGTTCCACCAAACAAATAAGCGAACAGATAATACAGGACTACGCCAAAAATTCTGCAGCAGAACATATTTTACTGCGTTATTTTAATCCGGCCGGCGCCCACCCCTCAGCATTGATTGGAGAACTACCGCTGGGTAAACCACAAAATTTAGTGCCAGCTATTACCCAAACAGCTATCGGAAAATTAGAAAAACTATGGGTACATGGGAATGATTATCCCACGCGTGATGGCTCTTGTATCAGGGATTATATCCATGTTTGTGATTTAGCCCATGCGCATACACTCGCTTTGGGTTATTTGGAACAGGAACGGAATAAAGAATCTTGTGAAATATTCAATCTGGGTACTGGAAATGGTAATACAGTATTAGAGGCAATCACGGCGTTTGAGAAGGTGAGTGGCCAGGCACTGAATTATGAAATTGGCCCCAGACGCTCCGGAGATGTGATTGCTATTTACGCCAATAAGGACAAAGCCCAAGAAGTGCTGGGATGGGAAACCAAATTTAAACTGGAGGATATCATGGCCACTGCTTGGAAATGGGAACAAGAATTAAAAGCCGGAAAGACAGTTTTCAATTGATTGCTTAACCCCTACTTTTGTGACCATGCTAAAAGACATTCAATCAACCGGATCAAAAGATACCAGAAGCGGATTTGGTGATGGCATCGTGGCCGCTGCCAGAAAAAATCCCAACATTGTAGCCTTGACAGCTGACCTGGCTGGCTCTCTAAAACTCAATCAATTTATGAAAGAGTTTCCTGAGCGTTTTATTCAATGTGGCATTGCAGAAGCTAATATGATTGGTGTAGCTGCTGGACTCACAATTGGAGGTAAAATTCCATACACTACCACCTTCGCTAATTTTTCTACAGGCAGAGTATATGATCAGATTCGGCAAAGTGTAGCCTACAGTGATAAAAATGTAAAAATTTGTGCCTCCCACGCAGGACTTACCTTGGGAGAAGATGGCGCTACTCACCAAATCCTGGAAGATATTGGTCTGATGAAAATGCTACCAGGTATGACGGTGATTGTTCCCTGTGACTATGCACAAACTAAAGCAGCAACTGAAGCTATAGCAGAATATATTGGACCGGTTTATTTACGATTTGGTCGTCCGGCCTGGCCCATTTTCACCACAGAGCGTCCATTTGAAATTGGAAAAGCGCAACAATTTTCTTCAGGAAAAGATATTAGCATTTTTGCTTGCGGTCATATGGTATGGAATGCCATTCAAGCTGGTGCACAACTGGAGGAAAAAGGAATCAGTGTAGAAGTTATCAATATCCATACCATTAAACCCTTGGATCAAGCAGCTGTTATTGCCTCCCTTCAAAAAACAGGCTGTGCCGTTACTGCCGAGGAGCATAATAGCATTGGCGGATTAGGCGACTCCATAGCGCAAGTAGCTGCCAAACACTGCCCCGTTCCCATTGAATATGTAGGAACCAAGGATACTTTTGGCGAAAGTGGCACCCCTGCGCAATTGTTAAAAAAGTACGGACTGGATATTCCCGATATTGTAGTAGCGGCAGAACGTGCCTTACAGCGCAAGGGTTAAACCTCATCGTATCTTCAAGGTCTAACGGTAATCCGGTACATGACCTCCTACACAGACCAACAACTTTTACAAGCGTTTCGTGATCCAAGCACTAAGGATGCCGCCTTTACGGATTTGGTAAAAAAATACCAGGAAAAAATTTATTGGCTGGTCAAAAGAATGGTGGTTTCACATGAAGATGCAAACGATGTGGTACAAAATACTTTTATCAGAGTATGGAACGGGTTGGAAAAATTCAGAGAGGACAGTCAGCTTTATACTTGGATCTATCGGATTGCTACTAATGAATGCCTTAGCTTCTTAGAACAGAAAAAAAGAAAAGCGCTGACATCGCTAAGTGAGCAAGAACAGGAAAGAGCCGAACAAGTAAAAGCTGACTCACATTTTGATGCACAAAAATTGGAATGGAAACTAGAGTTGGCTATTCAGCAGCTACCTGAAAGACAACGATTAGTTTTTATACTTCGTTACTATCAGGAGATGCCCTATGAACAAATGAGTAAGCTATTGGAAACCAGCGAAGGAGCCCTCAAAGCCAGCTACCACCATGCAGCTAAAAAAATTGAACAATATATTTTGAATCATTAAACCCATACCTCCCTAACTTGTCATAGCAAAGGCACATGGAAAGCAAAGAAAAAATTGAAAACGAACTAAGGCAGCTAACACCAGGGCTCCCCTTACAACAGCAAGCAACCTTTCAATTACCAAATGGGTATTTTGAACAACTCCCCACGCAATTACTAGTCGCTGCAAAAACAGCACAAGAAAAAAAAGCTAGGATAGTCCAGCTACAATCCAACCAATGGAAATTCCTTGCTGCAGCAGCGGTTACAATGGGCATAGTTTTTTTCAGCTATTACTATTTCACCGCTACTGAAGGAGATGACGCTATTAATCAATGGGCTAAACAAGAGATAAATAAAGTTCCAGCTGAACATATAGTTGAGTATGTTGACAATACCCATGCCGTTACACAAGTAAGGGCTGCGGGGCAACTAGAAAGCAACGATCTGGCACTACTGGTTCAGGATATTCCGCAAGAGGAAATTCAACGTTTATTAAATGATCTTCCCGCAACTGAAATGCCATGAAGACTATTTTTATTTTACTAATCAGTTTACTATCGGTTGGATTGCTACAAGCCCAGCCACCGCCTGGTGAAAGAATTCCAGAAAAAATGAATCTGTTTATTCAAAAAAGAATGCGGATGAGCGGGGGCGAGCGTGAAGCATTTGGACCTGTTTTTGCACGCTATCAAAAAGAGTGGAGAGAAACCATGAGAAAAAATCGAGAGGACAGATTGCTGGCACGTCAGCAATTAATTGAGTTGCAAATAAAATATCGCAAAGAATTTAGCCCTATAGTGGGAGAAAAAAGAGTAGTGCAGATTTATGATTTGCAAGAAGATTTTATCAATATACTGAGAGACGTACAGGAAGAACGCATGCGGGATAGACGTGGCCCTGGCAAAATGGGACCTCCTCCTCCACCGCGGAGATTTTAAGATACGCTGAAAGAAAAAGTAGGATTTTTTATATCGTGGTAAAAGAGAAAGGTCCACCCTTCTTGTTCGCCCTGTGCCCACCATTGTTGTCTCAATTCCATGGCACGTCGTCCATCAAAATCATACTTTGCAACAAACCGATGGCGCATCTGCTGTAACTGCGGTGCTTCATCACCACCAAAAAAAATAATTTTATTGTGCTCGCTGATCAGCACACTTTGATGATACCGGGCATGCCCGCCAGAAGGAGTACAGGTAATTAATTCATCAATTTGTTGAGTACCCTGCAACCGAATTACATTCGAATAAGTAGACAACCATTCAACTGGTGCAGTAGGATAAGAGGAACCGATATGTTGCAAGGCATGGGCTAACTCAGGTTCCTGTACATAATACGTTGCATGGGGGAAAGCAGGTTTAATAACATCCCCTTCTCTCTCAATCATACCTCCACAGTGATCCTTGTGTAAATGAGAGAGTATAACCTTTGTTACCGAGAGGGGATCAATTCCTGCCTTGCGTAAATTGTAATGCAATTGCAACATTCCCTCTACCTGGTAGCCTAACCCTGTATCCAGCAGGATAATTTCATTGGTAGTACAAACTACAAAAGGTTGGATTTCCACTAATAAACTACCAGCCGGACGATCCTTCAGTTGATCTTGTGTGGAATGAAACGGAACAAACTGTTTGGTCTTGTCAACGGTAAACCAGCCCTCAGACAATGGGATCACTTTCATGCGGCAAAGGTAGGTTTACCGAAGTACCATCTGACGGTCTGCATCCAATCTGATTAAAATGGCAAGCAATACAGTAAAAGTTAATAATGAGGTGCCCCCATAGCTAATAAAAGGAAGTGGAATACCAATAACTGGGGCTAACCCAATTGTCATTGCAATGTTTACAGCAATATGAAAAAAGAAAACGGATAAAACACCATAAGCATAAACACGACTATAGGTACTCCGTTGCCGCTCTGCTATATTAATCATTTTCAATAGTAAGGTCAGATAAAGCCCCAATAGCAGCATGCTTCCCAAAAAACCAAATCCTTCCCCTACCGTACAAAAAATAAAATCTGTACGCTGTTCTGGTACAAAATCATATCTAGTTTGTGTGGCGCTAAAGATTCCCTTTCCAAAAAATCCCCCACTTCCAATGGCAATTTTGGACTGCCTAACATTATAACTACTGCCACTTTCCTTCTTTTTTTTGGAGGCATCCTCAGATAAAACGCGTTGCTGAGGATCATAAGGATTGTCTTTCCCAAATAAATTATAGATACGTTCTACCTGGTGCTTTTGCAGGACTTTCTCAAACATAAAAGGGACCGCAAATCGCTGAATACCTACTGCAATGGCCCATATAAATAGTACAGTGGTTAAAATCTGCCTACGCCTCCGAATTTGTCGTCGGGAAAAGTAAATCAAGAGTACCGCAATGACCGATAGCAATACGGCCAATATGTTAGGAGGAATCAAAATACTGGCAATAATTAGAATGGCAAATGCAAAACCAATGGTTGGTATGATGGAAGGCAATCCCTCTCTATACATCATTAGAAAAAAAGAGAAATAGACCAATGCCAAACCTGTTTCACTTTGAAGGATTGCCAAACCAGCTGGAATCAAAACCAGTAATGCGGCAGTAAACTGACTACCGGGACGATTAAAATTAGTTTCAGGACGAGAAAAATATTTTGCCAGTGCCAACGCTACAAATATTTTACAAAACTCGGCTGGCTGAAAATTAAACGCACCAATTCGTATGATGGATTCAGTTCCTTTGATGCGGGAGTGAAATGGAAATACCAGTAATAATAAAATGATTCCAATAGCATACCAGAAATTAGCAGTTGTAGGAAAAAACTTACTATCGGTTAAAAGAATAAAAAATCCAATTACCAGGGTAACACCCCAGAAATAAAATTGCTTACTATAGTCAGTTTTAAAAGCAATGAAACTTTGTAAGACGGAATCCCCCTCTTGGTAGGTAGCCGCAAAGATGGCAGACAACCCAATCAACACTAACGCTAGATAGATCCACACTAGACTCCAGTCAATCCCTTTTGATATGGCAGGATTATTCCTCACGTCGTAAACATTTTTAATTTTGCTATTCCCCGCTCCGGTAAGTAGGTGGCTGATAAAAGGGTGACCCATTCCGGCAGTTGTTCATCAGCAGGATTTTTTCGGAAGGGAGAACTTGATCCCTGTCTGGATTGTTGCCAGGAGAACCGATCTATGTACGAACTATCTTTAGTAACCTGAAACCATTTGAAAGCGCGGATAGAATCTTCCTTATACTGTAATCGTTTAAAATAACTGGGTATTAAATTAGTAGAAGCAATTCTTGCTGAATCCAATTTGCTTTTAGCAGTTAAGGTATCCACTAAATACTTTTCCATCATCATACGAGCAATGGGCGCCGCCCACGTTGCCCCAAAGCCTGCATTTTGAACAAACACAGCTATAGCAATTCTCGGATTTTCTTTGGGGGCAAAACAAACAAACATGGAATTATCAGGAAGCTTAACTCTACGACGATCCAGTATCGTATAGTTTTCTGCCGTACCAGTCTTTGCACAAACTTCTATTCCTTCAATTTGCGCTCCTCTGGCTGTACCTACTTTTACTACATCACTCATACCTTCAATCACTTCATTAAATACAACATCCGGTATGTTAGTTAATACATTATGCCTTTTTTGAAAGGGCTGCAGCAGCGCTTCATCAGCGGGGCCCTCCCCCTCAATCTCTTTTACAAAATGCGGTGTGTAATAGTAGCCTTTATTGGCAATGATACACATCGCATTGGCCATTTGTAATGGCGTGGTTTGCATTTTATCCTGACCAATTCCTAAAGTAAGATTGGTACAAGAGGTCCAACGTCCCGCATTTTCCCTATTGTAAACCACTGTATCAGGAATACCCCCCGTATTTTCATTCGGAAGATCCACTCCTAGGCGTACACCCAATCCAAATGCATTCATATATTCTTTCCAATGCAAATAACCATCATAAACATTTCTGTATTTTGGATTATCCACCGTCAATCGATAGATATGCGTAAAGTAGGCGTTACAGGAATTGGCAATAGCTAATCTAACATTGGCTGCATGCCCACCACCCGCATGCGTACACTCTGGTTTTCCATGTCCACATAAAGTATACCTGCCTCCGCAAGGATAACCATAGGAAGCACTCACCACTTTTTCGTTCAGTGCAATCAATGCGCCCAACGGTTTATAGGTTGAGCCAGGTTCGTAACGTCCTGCAATTGCACGGTTGAGCATGGGCCCCGATACATCTAATTGCATCCGACTGAAATTCTTGCTTCCGTTTGAACCAGATAAATCATTAGGATCATAATTAGGCCCCGACACCATGGAAAGTATACCACCTGTTTTAGGATCGATAGCAACCAACCCACCTACTTTATTACTCATCAACACCTCTGCCAACTGTTGTAACTCGATATTAATATGTGTGCGCAAACTTCTTCCGGCAATAGCAGCCGTATCATATTCGCCACCCTTATAAGCCCCGACTAATCTGTTTTTATTGTCCTTGATCATGTACTGCACTCCCCGTTGTCCCATCAGGACTGATTCGTAATAAGCTTCCAACCCGGTTTTACCAATGTAATCACCTTGTCTGTAAAAATTATTGGAACGCTCAATATCACGTTTATCCGCCTCACGGATATAGCCCAATATATGAGCGGCTGCATGATATGGGTAGGTACGCAATGGACGCTCCACCAAATTGAATCCGGGAAAACGCCAGCTATTTTCTTCAAATCTTGCCTGCAGTTCTTTTGTGAGCATGGCCTTGAAAACGGAAGGACGAACGCTAGTATTTTTTACAATCGCATCCAACATACGTTTTCTAAATTCACTGGTATCGATGTTTAGCAGCCTGCAAAAATCAAGGGTATCTATTCCTTTAGCCTCAGCAGGTGTAACCATCAAATCAAAAATGATGGTATTATTTAAAATAGCCTTCCCATTTCGATCATAAATAATTCCTCGCTCGGGATATATGACTTTAGGATATACCGCATTATCCATAGCCAGTTGTTCATATCGACGATCCACCAATTGTAAATAGAATAACTGCAAAGCAATTAGCACAAAAGTGATAATCACAATTAAGCGTATTGTATTGCTACGGGATTGATTATAGACAGCCATGGATCACTATACCAAATGCAAAATAAGTTGGTAACAACGGCTTTCCAAATTTGCTTGAAAATCAGCCACCCACATTAGTTCTAAAACGAAGGCTGCGGGGAAATAATAATTCAATGGGAATAATCATTAAAAGTGAAATGGCAGTGGAGGCAAATACCTTTATCAAAAAATCACCAAAAGATCCAAAGCTCAGCCATTCCAAAAATGTCAACCAGGTGTGGTGCACCAATGTCAAAATCGTGACATATATCAAATAAGGAGCCCAAAGCAAGGACTGAGGAGAAGGTTCCCGATAATTGAACTCGCTGCTTTCTCTGGGTGCCAAAACCCCAATCAAAAAGGGGCGAAGAAAGCAAAGCCACAGACAAGCTGAGGCATGTAGACCCGGGCTTTGTAAAAAATAGTCAATCACTAACCCTGTGGCAAGTCCTATCCAGAGTAGGAAACGAGGAGATACAGAAAAGGGCAACCAAAGTAGAAAGAGAAAATAGAGAGAGGGAGAGATAAAGCGATGCAAATGGGGCATTTTATGAAGCACAAACACTTCAATAAATAAAAAAAGAAGTAACCGAATAAGGTTTCTGATTATTTCTCTCATCTACTACTCCTTTTTGCGTCCTCAATTTTTTTACGTGTTTCCTGATCCAAGGTGGTCTGCTCTGCATATTGAAGATTTTCCACCACAAATACATATTGCAGGTTATTGAATCGAGCTGCCGGCTTTACTTTCAATAAATAAAAGTTTGTACTCTTATCAATAATAATTTCGGCGATGGTACCTACAGGATAACCTGGAGGAAAATTATACGAGTATTTACTGGCCACCACCGGATCCCCCATTTTGACCGGAACGCTTTTTGGCAAACCTTTCAATAATAATAAGCCCGGATCTTTACCATCCCACTCCAGTGTACCAAAATCACCCGTTTGCTGAAGTGATACATTCACTTTTTGACGTACGTGCAATAAACTCATGACTTGTGCAAAATGCGGACTTACATGAACCACAATTCCCACAGCACTCCCATCTGCATTTAACACAGACATATTTTCTGTTATCCCATGCAGGGAACCACGATCTAACTGGATATAATTTTTTTCGCTACTCGTAGAGTTAAACACAACACTGGCAGGCCTAAAATAGTAGCGTCTGTATTGCCGCGTGGAATCTATCAATAAAGTATCAGTCACTAACCGACTAGAAGTATCTGTTGTAGCTACTTGTTGAGACAAGAGATTTAATAAAGAATCATTCACGCGATGCAACCGACGATTTTCTTCTCCTTGTAAGAAAAAGTTTTCAAAATTTTTATACCGCTTGTTGACTGCTCCCGTTAATTCGTTGGCAGTTTGTGAAAACCGCGCTTGATGAAATTGATTGAAACTATACAAAAACCAGAGTGATACGATCTGTAAAAACAGGAAAGTAAAAAAGGTAAGATAGCGACCAATAAATAGGATGACATTACGCAACGTGGTTCCGTTTTAATTACATCCTTTAACGCATAACAAATGGGTACCGATCATAATTCTTCAACGCGATACCCGTACCGCGTACCACACTTTTCAGTGGATCATCTGCCACATGCACGGGAAGTTTGATCTTGCTACTCAATCTACGATCGAGGCCACGCAGTAATGCACCTCCACCCGTAATATACAAACCACGACGATAAATATCTGCAGCTAATTCAGGCGGAGTTTGCTCCAACGCCTTTAAGATAGCTTCTTCAACTTTGAATACACTTTTATCCAACGCTTCCGCAATCTCTTGATAACTCACCATGATTTGCTTTGGAATACCCGTAACCAAGTCACGACCATTCACTGCAAAATCATCCGGAGGATTATCGATATCTTTTAAGGCAGCCCCTACTTGAATTTTAATTTGCTCCGCTGTACGTTCTCCAATCAATAAGGAATGATACCGACGCAATGCTTCCATTATATCTGCAGTGAATTCATCTCCCGCAATACGAATAGATTGATCACAAACAATACCAGCCAATGCAATCACGGTGATACCAGTTGTACCACCCCCAATATCAATGATCATGTTACCCACTGGCTCCTCTACATCAATTCCAATTCCCAACGCAGCGGCCATTGGTTCATGAATCAAATACACTTCTTTGGCCCCTGCTTGTTCAGCACTGTCTCTCACTGCACGCTTTTCTACTTCAGTGATGGAGGAAGGAATACAAATCATCATTCTCCAACTAGGTGGCAACAAAGGACGTTTAGGATAGACCAATTTGATCAACTCACGGATCATTAATTCTGCTGCGTTGAAATCAGCAATTACACCGTCACGTAATGGACGCACCGTACGTATACTCTCATGGGTTTTTTCATGCATCATCAACGCTTTCTTACCCACAGCCAATACTTCCTTTGGATTATTTCTATTTAAGGCAACAATGCTAGGCTCATTCACCACCACTTCATCGTTATGAATAATGAGCGTGTTAGCCGTGCCCAAGTCAATTGCAATCTCCTGTGTAAACCAATTAAAAAGTCCCATATTCTATCGCACCTTTTGTAGTGGGACAAAGGTGCGGGAAATTGAGAACTTCTCAAAGCCGTTTCACTGTAACTTCAGGCATGCGGATTTTAACCCGAACCGTTTGGATCTTATCACTAGTAAGCCTGGTAGCTGATGTGGCCAGCGAAATGCTATATCCCGTTATCCCGGTTTACTTGAAACAAATAGGATTTAGCGTATTATTGATTGGCACACTGGAAGGGGTGGTCAATTTTGTAGCCGGTATCAGCAAAGGAAGTTTTGGCGCCTGGAGTGATCGAAAGGGCTCCCGACTTCCGTTTGTACAATGGGGTTATTTATTAAGTGCCCTCTCCAAACCGCTGCTGGGGCTGACAAGTAGTGTCATCGGGGTATTTTTAGTACGAACCACGGATCGTTTAGGGAAAGGAGTACGCACGGCTGCTCGAGATGCCATGTTGGCCCAAGAAGCCAGCCCGGAAAATCGAGGACGGGTTTTTGGGTTTCATCGAGGAATGGACACTTTCGGAGCTGCCTTGGGCCCATTATTGGCACTCGCCTTTCTTTACGCATACCCCAGAGAATACAAAACGCTATTTCTTCTTGCCTTCATTCCCGGGATACTCTCCGTGTTGATGACCTTTTTGATTCGTGAGAAAAAATTCCCTCCGCTGGTCACTCAAAAAAAGGGGTTCCTTTCCTACTTCCATTATTGGAAAAGAGCCACTCCCAATTTTCGAAAGGTGATGCCAGGTTTTTGGATTTTTTTGCTGTTTAATAGTGCTGATTTTTTTCTGATTCTATTTACCAGAACCCTGCTGGATGGACAACATTTCAATTGGGGACAAGTGCAATTGGATGCGGATACAGCTACCATTGCTGTATATATTTTTTACAATTTGGTCTATGCCGGCAGTGCCCCATTTTTAGGTTCGCTTGCAGATAAAATGGGGTATAAGCCAGTACTAATTGGTGGCTTTTTTCTCTATGCAATGGTCTATGCCGGACTGGCAAGCAATCCGGGAATCAACGGACTACTTTTTTTATTTGGGTGCTATGGGCTTTATGCAGGGGCTACAGAAGGATTGATCAAAGCATGGATCAGTAATCAGTCGGCTACTGAGGAGCGAGGAACTGCACTTGGCTTTTTTAGTTCAACCGAAAGTATTGGAGCATTGGGTGCCAGTATACTTGCCGGATTTATCTGGAACACTTGGGGCCCAGTGGCCACCTTTATCACTACAGCAGTGGCTGCAATAATTGCAGCGGGATGGTTATGGGTTTATTTGAATTCAAACCCTATATCACGTCGGTAATACTTTCCTTCAAACTGGATAGCAGTTTGAATTGTACGGGCTGCCGCAGCAGCTTCGGTGATTGAGTTACCAAAAGCAGTTACCGTAAAAACGCGGCCACCATTGGTAATAATCTGCCCCCCTTTTTGCTGTGTACCCATGTGAAATACCATCGCAGCATTGGATAACTGATCCAGCCCCTGAATGGGAAATCCTTTTTTATAATCTTCGGGATACCCTCCGCTTACAGCCACCACGGTACAAGCCGTTCTTGGATCTGTTTTTATTGTATAATTATTCAACTCCCCGTTGGCCGCTGCTGTCAATAATTTCAGCAAATCAGATTGCAGACGGGGCATCACTACTTCTGTTTCAGGATCTCCCATTCTACAGTTATACTCAATTACAAAGGGTTCGCCCTTAACAATCATAAATCCGATAAAAATAAAACCACAATATGGAATGCCATCTTTTTGCAAACCCATAATCGTGGGCTCCACCACCCGCGTTTTTATTTTTTCCCAGAGAATGGTATCTACAAAAGGTACGGGGCTTACGGCACCCATTCCGCCCGTATTCAAGCCAGTATCTCCCTCCCCGATTCTTTTGTAATCTTTTGCCTCTGGTAATAGCACATAATGTGTACCATCTGTGAGTGCAAATACAGAGATCTCGATACCCTGTAAAAATTCTTCTACAACTACTTTTTTTCCTGCCTCTCCAAATTTGGAGGACTGTATCATTTCTTCAAAACCAAGGATTGCTTCTTGGTGTGTGTTACAAATTAAAACTCCTTTGCCAGCTGCCAACCCATCTGCTTTCAACACAATTGGTAAGGGATGTGCTTGTAAATAGGCTAACCCTTCCTGGTAATTTTCTTTCGTAAACTCTCGGTAAGATGCCGTTGGAATTCCATGCCGTTGCATAAATGCTTTGGCAAAAGCTTTACTACCCTCAAGCGCGGCACCCTGTTGTCCGGGACCAATAATTAATAAGGACTTGAGAAGCGGTTCAGCCCTTAAATACTCAACCAGCCCTTTTACCAGGGGTTCCTCCGGACCCACTACCACCATATCAATTGCGTGTTCAATACAGCAAGCACGGATGGCTTCAAAATCAGTAACACCAAATGGAAAATGCTGCCCCAACTCTTTAGTACCTGCATTACCCGGCGCTATAAATAACGATGTACAGAGAGGGCTTTGGCTGATTTTCCAAGCAAAGGCATGTTCTCTTCCTCCGGAGCCTAATAAAAGTATCCTCATGTTATAGGGCAGAAAAGTTAGTTGCGAAAGTAATTAGCCTGCGGATAATTGAGGGTTAGATAATAATCTTTATTTTGAGTGACTTTAAAGAGTACATCCTTATGCCTGCAAACGCTAACACAACGGGTCATCCTAAAGGATTGGCTGTGTTGTTTGCCACTGAAATGTGGGAACGCTTTAACTATTATGGCATGAGAGCCATCCTAGTTTTATTTTTAACAAAGGCCTTACTATTTGACAAAGCCTTTGCCTCTAACATATATGGTAGTTATACTAGCTTAGTCTACTTGACTCCTTTGTTGGGCGGCTATGTTGCAGACAGGTATTGGGGTAATCAACGTTCAATTATTGCCGGAGGCCTCTTGATGGCTTTGGGCGAATTTGTGCTTTTTTTCTGCGCCTCCATCTACCAAACTTCCTCAGAACTTTCTACGCTTTTATTTTTTACAGGACTGGGGTTTATGATTACTGGTAATGGATTTTTCAAACCCAATATTTCTGCGCTGGTTGGTCAACTCTACCCAAAAGGGGACCGGAGAACAGATTCTGCTTACACTATTTTTTACATGGGAATCAATGTAGGAGGAGCCCTGGGTCCCATCATTTGTGGTTTGGTGGGAGATACGGGCAATCCCGAAGACTTCAAATGGGCATTCTTGGCTGGTGGAATTGCTATGTTGCTAAGTGTAATGGTTCAGCTTGTTTATCATAAAAAATATGTGCTGGACCCAGATAACAACGTGTTGGGACTGACCCCGGCCAATGCACCGGCAGCTTGGATTCGTCCATTGAGTATGTTGGGCGGTCTAACCTTATTATCTGCCATTATGATTGCAGCGCTCTACATTGATACACGCGTAGTGGATTACTTAACTTATGTTTTAGTGGCCTCCCCTTTATTAATTGGTTTTATCATTTTCTCAGACAAAGCTTTGAGCACAATCGAAAAACAGCGTGTGGCAGTGATATTCAGTGTTTCCTTTTTTGTGGTGTTTTTCTGGAGTGCTTTTGAACAAGCCGGCGCCTCTCTTACCTTTTTTGCAGAAGAACAAACGCAGCGTGATTTAGGCTTTTTCAATGTACCTGCAAGTTTCTTTGCCTCATTGAACTCGATCTATGTAGTATTATTTGCGCCACTATTTGCCTGGTTATGGCTAAAGATGGGAAAAAGAGAACCCTCTTCCCCCACCAAAATGTCATTAGGACTCTTACTATTGTCACTGGGTTATTTATGGATTGCATTTGGTGTAAAAGATGTGGCAGTGGGAACAAAAGTGAGTATGATCTGGTTACTCGGCATGTATGCCTTGCATACTTGGGGTGAACTCTGTTTGTCTCCAATTGGACTTTCCCTGGTTAATAAACTAGCCCCAATAAAATTTGCTTCCTTGTTAATGGCAGTTTGGTTTTTGGCAAATGCTGCCGCTAATAAATTAGCAGGTGTGCTCAGCGCGTTATACCCTGATGGGAAAACCACCACATTCATGGGCTATGAGATGAATAATTTATATGACTTCTTCATTTTATTTGTAATCATGTCTGGAATAGCAGCGGGTATGTTATTAATACTGACACGCAAACTTCAAAAACTGATGAACAATTAATGACTTGTTCCTACCCCAATAAAATAAACCATGGCTGACCAACCCTTCAAACCCTTTATTTCACCGGAAACAAAAATGGCAGAGTTCACCCTGAAATCTATTTTAACGGGTGCTGCCTTTGGAATTATTTTCGGTGCCTCCACCGTTTACCTGGCACTCAAAGCCGGATTAACTGTTTCCGCATCAATTCCCATTGCCGTACTGGCCATTACATTGGGTAGAAAATTTTTGAAAACAACCATTCTAGAAAATAATATTATCCAAACAACAGGTTCCGCAGGAGAAAGTATAGCAGCGGGTGTAGTATTTACACTCCCTGGTTTTTTGTTTTTGAGCGAGGCGGGAAGTGCCAGCTTCTTTAATTATTTCACCATTCTAACCTTGGCTATCGTTGGAGGAATGCTGGGAACCATGATGATGATTCCACTACGTCGATCCCTGATTGTACAAGAACACAAAACCTTGCCCTATCCGGAGGGAACAGCTTGCGCTTCCGTACTTAAAGCAGGAGAAAAAGGTGGTGATTTTGCACGTACTGCCTTTTTGGGACTGGGTGTTGCATTTGGTTACGCGCTCTTACAGAAAATTTTTCATGTGATTGCCGAAGCCCCTTCATTCATGACCAGGCAAACACAAAAGTTTTTTCCATCTGCAAAAGTGAGTGGAGAAATCACACCCGAGTACCTGGGTGTAGGTTACATTATCGGACCCAAAATTGCAGGTGTATTGGTAGCGGGTGGTGTACTCAGCTGGTTTGTGTTTACCCCCTTACTTGCCAGTTTACTTAACGATAATGGAATCATTATTGCTGCGCAATTAGTAAAGCTGGGTTATTTAAAAGATGTTTCTGTATCAGGAGGACCTGGGGGTTGGAATCCGGCAACCGAACAATTTGCAGATTGGTCTGCGGCTATTTACCGCGCATATATTCGACAAATTGGTGCAGGTGCCGTTGCTGCGGGAGGATTTATCACACTCATTAAAACAATTCCTACAATCGTTTCATCAGTCAAAGGAAGTATTGGCTCACTAAAGCAATCTGGTGGTGTTGCCGCAACCACAACACGTACGGAGCAAGATCTTTCAATCAAAGTAGTTGGAATAGGTAGTTTGATTCTCATTGCTATCATCGCTTTAATGCCCAACACATTGATACCCGGTGCCAACGTAGGAAGCAAACTTTTACTGGGTTTACTGGTAATCATTTTTGGTGCTTTTTTTGTAACGGTATCCTCTCGCATTGTAGGGTTGATTGGTTCGTCCAATAATCCTATCTCCGGTATGACCATTGCAACACTGATGGGAACCTGTTTGATTTTCATTGCAGTAAAATGGACCGGGCATTTTTATGAACCCATGGCATTGGTAGTGGGTGGCATGATTTGTATTGCTGCAGCTAATGCAGGAGCTACTTCACAAGATTTAAAAACGGGTTATATAGTGGGCGCTACTCCTAAATTTCAACAGCTCTCTTTATTCATAGGGGCCATAGTTTCGTCCATTGCTATTGGTGCAACCATCAAAGTATTGGATCAGCCTACGGCAGAAATGGTAGCACAAGGAATTCAACATGTTATTGGTACTGATAAATATCCAGCACCCCAAGGAACGTTGATGGCAACGCTGATTAAAGGAATTTTATCCTTCAATCTCGATTGGCAATTTGTATTGGTTGGCGTATTCATTGCAATAGTAATGGAACTCTGTGGCATCAAAGCGCTCAGCTTTGCCATTGGAATTTACCTACCGCTCTCTACCACTTTCCCCATCTTTATTGGCGGCGCCGTACGTGGATTGGTAGAATGGAGACAGAAGCAAAAGAATATTGTAGTCAGCGCAGAGGAGGAAGACCTCGGCAAAGGAAACTTATTTGCAACAGGACTGGTGGCAGGTGGAGCATTAGCTGGCGTGCTAGTAGCAATTCTATCTTCCAAGGAAAGTGTAAGCACCACCCTTGGTAATTGGAATGCAGAACACGGCCTTAGTGAAAAAGTAGGAGAAGAGGGTTACAAATGGTTGGGCGTTGGCTTTTTTGCACTAATGGCATTGTTACTATATCGAGTGGCTATGCAACCTAACAAGAAATAAAAGGCATGTAACTTTATTCTATGCAACAACGTGTGAAAGCCTTAAAATACCTGACCCCCTTTATCTTTTTCATTGGGGCCACTATTTCATTCCAAACAACCGGATGGACCGTTTGGATCAATATGATCATTGCTTGGATACTGGTCCCGGTATTGGAGTTGGTATTCAAACCCAACCCCACTAATTTAGAAACAGCCGAGGAGGAGTTAGTAAAAAAAGATTCTTTTTACGATTGGATTTTACATCTGGTAGTCCCGCTTCAATATGTACTACTCTATCAATTTCTGGTATCGATGCAAGATCCTACACTTGACACCTGGGATCGTGTTGGAAGAATTACCGTGATGGGTATTCTTTGCGGTAGTTTTGGTATCAACGTGGCACATGAGTTGGGGCATCGAGTGAATAGATACGAGCAAACACTCGCAAAATTTTTACTGCTTACTTCTCTCTACATGCACTTTTTTACTGAGCACAATAAAGGACACCACACTCATGTAGCAACGCACCAAGATCCCAGCAGTGCTCGCAAAGGAGAATGGGTGTACCTATTTTATTTCCGAACTATTTTCATGGGATTTATCAGTGCCTGGGAAATTGCCAATGTGGAATCACGTAAAAAAAATGGAACGGCTTTATCCTGGAAAAATGAAATGATTCAATTTCAATTGATACAGGCAGCCTTTCTGTTTTTGATCTACTGGTTCTTTGGATTTTTTGTGTTGACCTGTTTTCTAGGAGCAGCCTTGATGGGTATTTTACTCCTTGAAACCGTCAATTATATTGAGCACTATGGTTTACAGCGACAACTAAAGGAAAACGGTAGATACGAACGCGCCATGCCTGTTCATTCCTGGAACAGTAATCATGTGGTGGGTCGATTAATATTGTTTGAACTGAGCCGCCACTCGGATCACCACTATTTAGCTAGTCGTAAATATCAAGTATTGCGTCATCATGATAATGCGCCTCAAATGCCCACCGGTTATCCGGGCATGATGTTGCTTTCCTTAGTTCCACCGCTGTGGTTCTCCATCATGAATCGTCGGATTGAAAAGCAGATCGCTAACAGGTAGCCCCTCAGTTGATTTTATCCATCCCCATATAGGATTGCAAACAAGCAGGTAAACGTATGCCATCGGCCTGTTGATTATTCTCCAATAAGGAAGCCATGATACGAGGCAGTGCCAATGAACTACCATTGAGGGTATGTGCCAATTGTGATTTGCCTTTTTCGTCCTTAAATCGAAGCTTAAGTCGGTTGGCTTGAAAAGATTCAAAATTGCTGACCGAACTTACTTCTAACCATTTTTGCTGCGCGGCACTATATACTTCAAAATCATACGTAAGTGCCGAAGCAAAACTCATATCACCTCCACACAAGCGAAGAATACGGTAAGGCAACTCTAGTGATTGTAATAATTGCTCCACATGTGCCACCATCTCGTCTAACACAGCGTAACTTTTTTCAGGATCTACAATCTGAACAATCTCTACTTTATCAAATTGATGTACCCGATTTAACCCACGCACATCTGCCCCAAAACTACCGGCTTCTCTTCGGAAACAAGCGGAAAAAGCAGTCATCCGAATAGGCAGTGAAGCAAACGGAACAATCTCGTCCCGGTAAATATTAGTCACCGGCACTTCAGACGTGGGAATCAAATACAAATTATCCAACAACATGTGATACATCTGCCCCTCTTTATCAGGAAGCTGACCCGTTCCATAAGCAGAAGCCTCATTAACCAGCAAAGGGGGTAAGTACTCTGTGTAACCAGCCGTGATATTGAAATCTAAAAAATATTGTACCAGGGCACGTTGTAGTTTGGCACCCTTTCCTTTGAAAAGTGGGAATCCACTTCCTGTAATTTTTGCACCCGTTTCAAAATCTACCAACTGATATTTTTTGATCAAGTCCCAATGCGGCACTGCATCAGCTGCCAAGCTGGGTTTATTACCTCCCTCGCGGACCACAACATTATCAGTGGCGGCTTTCCCATTGGGAACCTCAGCGGCAGGTAAGTTGGGTAATCGGACTAATTCTTGCTGTAGTTCCTGTTCCCGAATTGCCAATTGCTCGGCCAAGGGTTGCAAGGCTGCTTTGAAGGAAGCCACCTCCTGTTTTTTTTGTTCGGCCTCCTCTATTTGCCTCTTCCCCATTAGCATACCAATTTCTTTGGACGCACTATTTATTTTTGCTTGTAAATTGTCAGACTCCAATTGTAACTTTTTGCGCTGGTCATCCAGGCTAATAATTAAATCCACTAGTTCGGGTTGCCCAAAATACTTTTTGAGGAGACCAGTTTTTACTGCATCGGGATTTTGACGAATCTGCGGTAACGTAAGCATGAAGATAATTTGCTCAAAGATAATTGATGGCTGAACGTCAAAGTCAGTTAGGATCGACCCTTACTTATCTTTGTTTTATGCGGGCAACAGACGATTTACAATCCAGGTGGTGGCAATTAGAGAGCAAACTGGTAGAGCGATTTGGTAAAAAACCAGACTTGGAGACTATTTTATTTCTGGTTGGTGTCCAGGAATTTGGCGATATCCGCGAAAAGTTCACCAAAGAACAAAAGCAAGATCTGATGCACATAGCAGTATGCCAATTGTTATCAGAGAGTGGATATTACGAACTGGAAAAAGTAGATGAAGATGGCTGGCCACATTTTAAACAATTGAAAGCATTGCCAGCATTGAATATGGTAGAGCAGGAAAATTTTATAAAGGATCACGTGTTATTGTATTTTGAAAAAAATGAATTTTAAACCATGAAGCAAATACTACTCCTGGCACTTTCTTTTTCGCTAGCCATTCATACCCTGGCTCAAAAAGACAGTGTCGTTACAAAACGAGACAGAAAAAGAGATGTGCTTCTCGAAACCGCAATGGGTAATATCTGGATTAGACTTTCAGATGCTACGCCCCTACACCGGGATAATTTTATCAAGCTGGTAAAAATGCATTACTATGATGGCATCCTTTTTCATAGAGTTATACAAAACTTTATGATCCAATCAGGTGATCCTGATAGCCGTGGTGCAGCTCCAGGTACCCCATTGGGGGAAGGGGGTCCCAATTATGTAGTGCCCGCTGAATTTCGTCCTACACTTTTTCATAAAAAAGGAGTAATTGCGGCTGCCAGAGACAATAATCCTGAAAAATCCAGCAGTGCCAGTCAATTTTATTTGACGCAGGGAAAAATCTTCACAGAGGCGGGGCTTGATTCAGTAGAAACCTATCGTCTTAAAAGAAAAATACCCGCGGACCAACGAAAAGTGTACACGACACTGGGCGGCGTTCCGCATTTAGATCAAAACTATACAGTGTATGGGGAGATTGTAAAAGGGCTTGAAGTGGTTGATAAAATTGCAGCGGTTCCCACCAGTAAAGGAAAAGATAAAGACCGCCCGCTTCAAGACGTTGCTATAATAAAAGCCAAATTGATAAAACGTAAGAAACACTAGATAGATGTCCTGCATAATTTGTAGGTTTGTGCACTCAAAAAAATCATCCTATGAGTTACCCCTCTAACCTTCGCTATACAAAAGAACATGAATGGATCAGCCTGGATGGCAATATTGCCACCATTGGTATTACCGAATACGCGCAACGCGAATTAGGGGATATTGTATTTGTGGAAGTAGATACTATTGGTAAAAACCTGGAGGCAGGTGCTGTTTTTGGTACCGTTGAGGCAGTTAAAACTGTTTCTGATCTTTTCTTACCCGTTAGCGGAACTATCAATGAATTAAATGCTGCACTAAGTGGTGCTCCTGAGTTGGTAAACAGTGACCCTTACGGTGAAGGCTGGATGATAAAAATGACTGTTAATAACCCTGCTGATGTAGCAGCCTTACTTGACGGTGCCGGTTATGAATCATTGGTTGGATAATTTTTTGCATTGAAAAGACTGATTATTTCGTTTTCGCTGAGCCTCAGCTGGCTCTTCTTGACTACCTATCTTCTGGTAATGCCCTCCAATGGCCAAGGTGGAAAATTAATGCGATGGCTTCAGCAACTTGGTCTTGAGGAATACTTAAAAGATTTAGAAGCCGATAAAATTGTGCATGTAGGACTTTTTTTTGTGCTGGTAGCACTCTGGTGCTGGGCTGTAGCAGAGTTAAAAATTTCTTACCTCAGTAAGTTTTTATCCTTCGTCATTGTAGCGCAAACCTGGTTATTCTATGGCATTGCCATGGAGTTTGTGCAAAAATATTTACAAAATGGAAGATCGTTTGATGTTAAGGATATGATTGCCGATGGCATTGGATGTGGCTTGGCTTTGTTAGCATCTTTGCCTTTTATTCGTCGTAAACAATCGGCAGCCCCCCGGTAAAAAAGAGACCCCTGTGGAAACAGGGGTCGCAACCAAAACTAACTGCTTATGAGAAAATGAACGGTATTTATTGCGTTCACTCTTATAACGTGAATTTACGATGCAGGTTGCGGGTTAAGTGTTAAAGAAAAGAGAAGTTATTACTGTCGGGTCAGTTTTTCTGCATTCTCTGCAAATTGTAGCGCCTCTATCAACTCCTGAATATCCCCATTCAAAACAGCGTCCAGATTATAAAGTGTAAGCCCTATTCGATGATCCGTTACACGACCCTGCGGAAAATTATACGTTCTGATTTTAGCGCTGCGATCGCCCGTGCTAACCAAGCTTTTACGATGACGGGATATCTCCTCCTCTTGCTTACGAACCTGCTCTTCGTAAAGCTTAGTTCGTAGCATTTGCATAGCTTTTTCCCGGTTACCTAACTGTGAACGTTCCGTTTGACAGATCACCACGGTTCCTGTGGGAATGTGGGTTAACATTACCTTGGTTTCCACCTTGTTTACGTTCTGACCTCCAGCACCCCCACTTCGTGCTGTTTCCATTTTAACATCGGCTGGGTTTAGCTCAAAGTCAACTTCCTCCGCTTCAGGCATTACAGCCACCGTAGCAGCTGAAGTATGCACACGCCCGCTAGCCTCTGTATCGGGCACCCGCTGTACACGATGCACTCCACTTTCAAATTTCATGACACCGTAAACATCTTCCCCTACCACTTCCAGTTGTACTTCTTTGTAACCTCCTACGGTGCCCGCATTATCACTTAGTACAGCCGTTTTCCAACCTCTTCGGTCACAATAACGCATATACATACGCAATAAATCACCAGCAAAAAGACTGGCCTCGTCCCCTCCCGTTCCAGCCCTGATTTCAAGGATAGCATTCTTTTCGTCCTGAGGGTCTTTAGGAATCAATAACTGACGAATTTCCGCTTCCAGTTCCTCCTTGCGTGTTTCTAAGCCCGGGGCCTCTTCTTTAGCTAACTCCCGTAATTCCTCGTCAGAACCAGCTAATGCTTCTTTACTAAAGTCTATATCATCCAGCACACGCTTATAGGACAGATAGGTGTTCACAATTTTTTCAAGACTTCGGTACTCTTTGCTGGTTTCAGCAAATTTTTTATTGTTCCCTACAATCTCAGGATTGGTGAGCGCTACTCCAAGTTGATCAAAACGGGCTTTTATGGCTTCGAGACGGTCTAGCATAGTTATTAGGAGCGCAAAAGTAATAAGAATAAATTTGGACCATGGCCTTTTACAAATTCAAAGCTTCCCGCCTGTTTGACGGAACAAAGTTTATTGATAATAATGTGTTGGTAACAAAACAGGATGGGACCATCGAAGCCATCCTTCCAGTAGCGGAAGCCGGAGAAGATATAAAGAACCTGGAAGGAATTTTATTGCCAGGTTTGATCAATTGTCATTGTCATCTTGAATTAAGTCACTTGAAAGATGTGATTCCTCCACATACTGGTTTGATTGAATTTCTTTGTTCGGTAGTTACAAAAAGAGGGTTTGATCCAGCCATCATTCAAGCTTGTATTGACGCGGCTGAAAAAGAAATGTGGGAGAATGGCATTGTTGCGGTGGGAGATATTGGAAATACCGCAGATACCGCCGCTACCAAATCAACTAGTAAAATTTATTGGCAAAACTTTGTAGAAGTACTCAGCTTTACTGATGAAAAAGCTCCCGAACACTTTTTGCATTATCAAGAACAACAAGCTCGCCTACAAGAAGCGCTAGCACAACGCCATACCCCAAGCAGAACCACCTTAGTCCCCCACGCTCCCTATAGCATCTCCCCTAAAACATTCGAGTTAATCAATCAGCATACGGCTGGACAAATCATTTCTATTCACAACCAGGAGCATCCCGCAGAAAATGAATTGTATCAAACTGGTGGCGGTGACTACCTACGTTTATTTAAAATTTTTGGGATGGAAGCCTCTCCATTTCCAGTGACAGGTCTCACTAGTATTCAATCTGTATTACCCTATTTCAATCAGGGACAAACCATTTTTCTGATTCATAATACCTGCATGACAGATGCAGATATTAGCTGGGCCAATACCTGGGCTGCCACTAATAATATTCGACTGATCTATTGCCTTTGCATCAATGCAAATTTGTATATCGAAAATAAAGTACCACCAGTAGAATTATTGCAAGCGCACGGATGTGAAATAGTGTTAGGGACAGATAGCTATAGTAGTAATTGGGAATTGAGTATTGCTAAGGAGATACAATCAATTTGCCAGCATTTTCCTAATCTGCCACTTGAAAATATTTTACAATGGGCTACTTTGGCCGGCGCCCAAGCGCTGCAATGGGAAAATCAATTAGGTAGTTTTATAAAAGGGAAACAACCAGGAATTACTTTATTAGATCTTGAAAAAGGCCTCTCAAAACGTGTTATTTAATTTAATGCAGAACAGCAGACAAGACAGGTAAGGATTTTAAGGGACGAAATTCTTGAACGTGCTGTAAGAAATAGTATTCCATATGCTGGAGTAACTGACGACGCATCTCTTGATTCATTTTTATTTCATCCAACTCCGAGGGTTGTCTTGATTTTAGTAGTTCAGCACAACAACTTGCCTTTTTACCTTCCAGATAATTTTCGTGTAAGGGAGGGGTATTGGCGATTACAGAATCGACCAAATCAAAATAAAGCGACCCTTCCTTTGTGTGGACAATCCTAGGTGAAACACCAAAAAAATGAGTGAGATGCAAGGCAAAAAATAGGGAGAGGTTAGCCGTTATGGTGGGTGCAGCCTGATCCAAGTGAAGCAAACAGTCCTCTGTGAACTGGAATAAGGGTTGATTTTCCTCTGGTTGTTTTAAACAATGCGTGAGTAATTCCACTATAAATAAAGCCACTGCATTTTTAGTAACATCTTGAAAAATTTGCTCATACAAATGCCCCCATTGAAATTCGCGAATCCGGTTTAGCAAACGTCCATCCTTGTGGTATACCACTAAATCCAATAAAGCTGCTGGTTGAAACAAATTAGCCTTCCCGCTACTACGGCCGGTTGCAGTTCGTACTCCATTTACCAAGTAGGATTGTAGTCCAAATAATTCAGTATAAATGGTTACAATCAGGGAAGTCTCCCCGTATTTTACCGTTCGTAATACAATCCCCTTTGTTTTAAATAGTTTAGCAGACATATTTCTCGGAAAGCAAACCTATTAAATCGAACCCGATCAATTTTGCTTTTCTTTGCACGGGACAAAATTTCCAGTTATGTGGCAACGGTTTGGGCAGTTTATTTTAAAATACCGACTCCCCTTGTTAATCCTGTTAGTAGTGGTTACAGGAGGCATGGGCTACCTGGCAAGCAAAGTTGAACTAAGTTATGAGTTCACACGGGCTATCCCGTTAGATAACCCCAAATACAAATCCTATCAGGCCTTTCGTGAAAAATTTGGAGAGGACGGGAATCTATTGGTTATCGGTATTCAATCAGAACAGCTTTTAAAAGCAGGCACTTTTCAATCCTATGTACAACTACAAGAAGAGTTGAAGAAGGTGGACGGTGTTGAAGATATTCTTTCTGTTCCTGGTGCTGTAGAATTGATAAAAGATGCTGTTACCGAGCAATTAAAAGTGGTGCCGCTTTTTGACACACAGAACTTTGATCAGGGAAAAATTGATAGCAGTGTGCTGCGCCTTCGTAATCTCCCTTTTTATCAAGGCCTCTTGTACAACCCTACAACCAATGCTTATCTAATGGGACTTCGGATCAATAAGGATCTGATGAACTCCAAAAAACGAGTAGTGGTGGTGGAAAGCATTGAATCCATTGTAAGAAACTTCGAAAATAAATCTGGGATAACCACGCATTTAAGCGGATTGCCCTATATACGGAGTAAAGTAGCCATCATGATTCAGGACGAAATGAAATTTTTCCTGATCGCCTCCGTAGTGCTTTCTGCGCTGATTCTTTTACTCTTTTTCCGTTCCGTCAGCGCCATGTTATTATCGATTGCTGTGGTGGGCATCGGTGTAATTTGGAGTGTGGGAACATTAGAGTTGTTTGCATTTAAAATCAGTCTGCTCACGGCTCTCATTCCGCCATTGGTAGTAGTAATTGGAATTCCAAACTGTATTTATTTTCTCAATAAATTTCATGTTGCTTGGAATCAAACAGGTGATAAAAATCGAGCGCTTATTACCATGGTTGATAAAATGGGAGTAGTAACGCTGTTTTGTAATGTTGCTGCCGCCATTGGTTTTGCTGTGTTTGCACTAACCAGCAGCCAAATCTTAAAAGAATTTGGATTAGTAGCTGGGATCAACATCATGGCGCTGTTCTTTATCTCACTACTTTTTATCCCGGCCATTCTTAGTTACCTGCCTCCTCCCAAAACAAGACATACTCGATATTTAGATAATCCAAGATTGAACCGATGGTTATCTAGAATGGAAAACTGGTCCTTGAATCATCGGAATTTTATTTATGGCATTACAGCAGTTTGTGTTGCGTTGGCCATTGCAGGATTGTTTAGACTTAAGAGTGAAGCTTTTATTGTAGACGACCTACCAAAATCTAATTCAGTTTATACTGATTTGAAATTTTTTGAAACCCATTTCAAGGGGGTCATGCCACTGGAAATAGTAATTGATACCAAAAAGAAACAAGGTGTTACACGCAATTTGCGTAACCTGGAAGGCATTGACTCCTTATCCAAGTATTTGGCTGCTGTACCCGGCATTGCAAGGCCGCTAAGTGTAACAGAAGGATTGAAGTTTGCGAGACAAGCATTTTTTGACGGAGATCCGGCTAGTTACACCCTACCGAACAGTTATGACTTACCGGCACTGGCAAAATACCTGAGCTTCAAAGATACCACGGCACAAAAAAATTCATTGGGCAAACTAGTAGGTTCCTTTATGGACCAAAGCAAACAGCAAGCACGTATTAGTGTGAGTATGGCTGATATTGGAAGCTATCGTTTACCAGGATTATTAGATAGTATTCAACAAAAAGCTGATTCAATTTTTAACGAAGGACCAGAAAAAAAAGTAGCTATTGAATTAACAGGAACCAGTGTTACTTTTTTAGAGGGAAGTCGATTTATCATCAATGGACTCAAAGAGAGTATTTTTTGGGCCTTCTTGCTCATTAGTCTTTGCATGCTTTATCTCTTTCGCTCTGCCCAGATTCTTTTGTGCTCATTAATACCCAATATTATTCCCTTAATTATTACAGCGGGTGTAATGGGGTGGACCGGTGTGCCACTCAAACCTTCTACCGTGCTGGTATTTAGTGTGGCGCTGGGAATAGCCATCGATGTAACCATTCGTTTTTTAGTTAATTATAAACAAGAGTTACCACAACATCAACAGGATGTAAGAAGCACGGTTATTCAAACCATTTACAGCACCGGTATAAGTATCATCTATACGTCGCTGGTATTGATTGCTGGATTTGTAATTTTCTGTTTTAGCGAATTTGGTGGTACTATGGCGCTGGGTTGGCTCACTTCCTTAACACTAGTCACAGCAACACTCACTAATCTTATTCTATTACCTGCCTTACTCCTTACATTAGGTAACAAGAAGAAGTCCTGATCCGTATATCTTTGCCAGGCATAAACAACACCCGTGGAAAAATCCAATTTTGTTGATCAGATAAGAATCTATTGCCGTAGCGGACACGGGGGTGCCGGTAATAAACACTTTATGCGTAATAAATTCACGGCCATGGGTGGTCCCGATGGCGGTGATGGCGGAAGAGGAGCACATATTATCTTAAAAGGAAATCGAAACCTTTGGACACTACTCCATCTCCGTTATTATAAAAATGTACTTGCAGAAGATGGCGAAAAAGGTGGAGCTAACAATTGCCACGGAAGAGATGGAAAAGATATTATCATAGAAGTTCCACTGGGAACCATTGCAAGGGACGAAGAAACTGGCAAGCAAGAAATAGAAATACTAGAAGACGGTCAGGAAGTCATTTGGTTGCCTGGAGGAAAGGGCGGATTAGGTAATTCACATTTTGCCACTCCTACCAACCAAGCACCTGAGCATTCGCAACCTGGTTTGCCAGGCGTTGAAGGATGGAAAGTATTTGAGTTGAAAGTGTTGGCTGATGTAGGACTGGTGGGATTCCCCAATGCAGGTAAGTCTACGCTTTTGTCCGTGATAACTGCTGCAAAACCCAAAATTGCAGATTATGCTTTCACTACCATCACACCAAATTTGGGAATTATAGATTATCGGGATGGTCGTAGTTTTTGCATGGCAGATTTACCAGGTATCATTGAAGGCGCTGCAGAAGGTCGTGGCTTAGGTCATCGTTTTCTTCGTCATATTGAACGTAATGCCGCTTTACTTTTTTTAATTCCCGCCGATAGCAAAGATCATCGAAAAGAGTTTGAGATTTTAGTCAACGAATTGGAACAATATAACCCCGAGTTATTACACAAACAATTTTTAATTGCAATCAGTAAAGCGGATATGTTAGATGGCGAACTCAAAAGTGCCATCAGCAAGGAAATGCCCGAATCAGTACCGCTCTTGTTTATTTCGTCCGTAACCAACCAAGGACTCACCACCTTGAAAGATAAATTGTGGACACTTTTGAACGAACCAATCAATCAATAACTCCTACCAACCGTATCACAGGCAGCCTTGAGGAGTGAATTTGCATCAGGTGCATCCTGCCACTTTTCCCAAAACATCACACCGGCCGCAATATCTTTGGCCAGCTTTGCTTTACGTTTGACAGTGTATTGCCCATTGTAATAGATGGTGTAGTTGGTGAAACTTCCTGCGCTAACTATAGCTGAATCCAATTGCGCATTTCCACCCTGGGAAAGAATATTTCGATAAGAAAGAACTGTATTTGTTTGCGTAATGCCTGACGGTCTGCCATAAGCAGGTACCCCCAACACAGCTTTTGACGCTGGCATTCCGCGCGTATTGATCCAATAGTTCAAACAAAGATTAGCTAACGCATAATCGCTATGATGACGGTAAGGAGTGGTGGTGCTAAAATCGTCATAGGCCATGATATTAAAAAAATCAACTACGGAAAACAATTCATTACGAACTGCATCCCGAATACCTCCAGCATATTTACCTGCAGTAATGGCACAGGATAAATAATACCGACCATCACGATGCAGAGAATCTGAAAGTTCTTTCATCAGGGCTGTAAAGGTTACATCCGTTCCGTCTGAGGTAGTAGGAAATTCCCAATCCATATCCACACCATCCAGTTGTTGGGTACGTACTACATTCATGATATCACGAATAAAATTGGTACGCCCCTGCGGACTGGAGGCCATATTTTTGAAATTAGTTTTTCCATCTCCAGACCCATCATTAATACCTAATAAAATTTTTGCATTATTAGAACGCGCTTTAGCTGCCACCGCTGCTAAGCTTGCGGTGGAAGAACCCGGGGAAACTAAACTTCCAGTTGAATTAACCTGATAGAATGCATATACCACTACATTGGTCATCCTAAATTTTATATCCGGTACATCAGCAATTGATCTATAGTAAGGAAAATATCCCACTACATGATAACCAAGAGAAGTTGGATTACTAATTACAATGTAGGTGAAAGACCTAGCAGTAGGTGCACATCCGGTAGCAGGACCCGTTGTATTACGAGGTACTACATACCAGAAATAAGCAACATTGGGAGTTGAAGGAATAGTGACAGTATGCGTAGTGCCCACCACTGCATTAGCAACTAATGTAGTAGGTGAAGGCGTAGTGCCAAGATAAACATCATAACTACTGGCGGTACTCACGGTGGACCAAGATAACTGAACACTTGTAGTGGTTACAAAAGCCCCGTTGGCTGGTGCTAGCGCACTTGCACAACCCGGAACAGAAGGCGTCGGTGGCGGAGGAGTAGCGTCCTTTTTTCGACAGGTACTAAAAAATATAAGGGCGAACCCGATGATAAGCAATCTATTGATTCTCATAAGTACAGTTGAGATTCAAATTTATAGATAAATCGTAAAGAAGCAACAACTCGTTTTTCGTAGGTTTGTCCTCTAAATTTTGAATCCATGAGAAAACTATTTTTTGCTGCGGTATTATTGATTAGTGTAGTAGGTCGGGCAATGGCTGACGAGGGAATGTGGCTGCCTCTGTTGTTAGGTAAGCAAGTGTATGACGATATGGTCAAGAAAGGGCTAAAGCTGACCAAAGAACAATTATATCAAATCAACAAACCCTCACTAAAAGATGCGATCATCATTTTTGGGGGAGGATGCACGGGAGAAATTGTCAGCTCCAAGGGACTCATTTTTACCAATCACCACTGCGGTTATGATGCAATTGCCAGCGCCAGCAGTGTAGAGAAAAACTATTTGCGTGACGGGTTTTATGCAAAAACTACAGCCGAGGAAATTCAAACTTCACTTTCTATACAATTCCTACTTCGTATTGACGATGTAACTAAAGAAGTAATGGACTCCTTACAAGGACTCACTGGAACAGAGCGTTTACAAAAACAAGCTGTGGTATTAGCTGCAATCAATAAAAGATTGAGTAATGCATCAGAGAGTATTGAAACAAGAGTAAGCTCACTTTTCAAGGGTAATCAGTTTCTGGCATTTGTATACCAGCGCTATTCTGATATCAGATTAGTAGGCACCCCTCCTGAGAGTGTTGGAAAATTTGGTGGAGATACTGATAACTGGGAGTGGCCCAGACACACTGGAGACTTTTCCGTATTTCGTGTATATACCGATGCCGCTGGCAAACCTGCAAAATATAACGCTGCTAATGTTCCCTTGAAACCAAAATGGTATTTGCCTGTTTCCTTAAAGCCGTTGAAAGATGGGGACTTTGCCATGATCTGGGGTTATCCTGGAAGTACTAATCGATACGAAAGCAGCCATGGGATACGATTGGCTACTGATATCAACAATCCAACCCTGGTTAGTTTAAGAGATGTTCGCTTGAAGTATATGTTTGAAGAGATGAAAAAAGATCCAGCTGTGAAATTACAGTTGGCTTCCTCCTACGCAGGCATTGCCAACTACTGGAAATTTTTTGATGGCGAAACTAAACAGTTGTTGAAGTATGATGTAGTGGGACAAAAAAAGA
>Ga0194118_10000979_pt1 | contig 43592 bp, 53 predicted proteins | sample TA2MahsurfametaG_2_FD_148662 | JGI IMG/M metagenome (GOLD analysis project Ga0194118, IMG submission 148662) | Freshwater microbial communities from Lake Tanganyika, Tanzania - TA2015013 Mahale N5 surface | ecosystem: Environmental > Aquatic > Freshwater > Lake | place: Tanzania: Lake...
TATTTCAAAATTTTCGTGTTTAATTTTCCAGCCAATTTATAAATAAAAATCCAACTCAGTCATTTTTATTTGTGATATATACAGAATGAGACATCTCGTTCCCTTTCGGGTTTATGAATCCAAAACTACTTCTGGTTTGACCAAAAAACAGGAGGCTTTTCTAAACCGTTATACAGAAGGAACATGGAGCGTGAATACAACAACAGGTCTTGTTGACATTCAAGGGAGTTTTAATTTCTTTAATAAAGGAGCAAAAAGTTTTTTTGGAGTCAAATTTGGAAATGTCACTGGAGATTTTTTTTGTTACGGCAACCAACTCCAATCCCTGGCAGGAGCACCAAAAGAAATCACTGGTAATTTTTTTTGTTCTCAAAACGAACTCCAATCCCTGGAAGGAGCACCACAAGAAGTTGGTGGGGATTTTAATTGTACCGGCAACCAACTACAATCCCTGGAAGGAGCACCGAAGAAAGTTAATGGGAATTTTTATTGTGTCTACAACAATCTCCAATCCCTGGAAGGAGCACCAAAAGAAATAGGTGGTAAATTTTCGTGTTATATATTCCACTTAGGGCAAGGAAAATGGAACATGGAAGGATGGCTGGAAGTTCTACGAACAGGAAACGAAGAGGCAAAGAAATTGATCCTAACACTTCCAATTTTTAATCCCGCCTATTGGAATTCCAAAATTTCTGAAAATCCGGAATCAACCATTCTTGAACTTTCAGAATTTTGGGACAACATGCCAGAAAAGGTTAAAAATTCAATTCGAATTCCTTCTGATCTTAGGGACGATTTCGAGAACTTGTTGGAGCTGGTGAGAGCTGGGATCATGTGAAATAAGGGAATATATACAACATGAGACATCTAGTTCCCTTCCGAGTTTACGAATCCAAAACCTCTTCTGGTTTGACTCCAATGCAGGAGACTTTTCTGGATGGTTATACAGAAGGAACATGGAGCGTGAATACAACAACAGGTCTTGTTGACATTCAAGGGAGTTTTAATTTCTTTAATAAAGGAGCAAAAAGTTTTTTTGGAGTCAAATTTGGAAATGTCACTGGAGATTTTTTTTGTTACGGCAACAATCTCCAATCACTAGAAGGAGCACCAAAGGAAGTTAAAGGGAATTTTGATTGTTCCCACAGCCAACTCCAATCCCTGGAAGGAGCACCACAAAAAGTTGATGGGTATTTTGATTGTTACGGCAACCAACTCCAATCTTTGGAAGGAGCACCACAGAAAGTTGATGGTGATTTTAATTGTTCACTAAACCAACTCCAATCCCTGGAAGGAGCACCACGAGAAGTTCATGGGGATTTTTGGTGTTACGACAACCAACTCCAATCCCTGGAAGGGGCACCACAAAAAGTTGATGGGGATTTTAGTTGTTCCTTCAACCAACTCCAATCCCTGAAAGGAGCACCCCTGGAAGTTGGCGGGTATTTTGATTGTTCCGACAACCAACTCCAATCCCTGGAAGGAGCACCGGAGAAAGTTAATGGGTATTTTGATTGTTCCGACAACCAACTCCAATCCCTGGAAGGAGCACCGGAGAAAGTTAATGGGTATTTTGATTGTACACTAAACCAACTCCAATCTCTAGGAGGAGCACCAAAACAAATAAATGGTGAATTTGCGTGTAAAGAATTCGAATTAGGACAGGGAGAATGGAACATGGAAGGATGGCTGGAAGTTCTACGAATAGGAAGCAAAAAAGCAAAGAAACTAATCCTAACCCTTCCAATTTTTAATCCCACCTTCTGGAATTCCAAAATTTCTGAAAATCCCGAATCAACCATTCTTGAACTTTCGGAATTTTGGGACGACATGCCAGAAAAGGTTAGAAATTCAATTCAAATGCCTACGGATTTGAGGAACGATTTTGACAACTTGATGGATCTGGTGAGGAGTGGGATTTTTTAAAAAAATAACTTAGATATATAAAGAGTGAAACACTTACAACTTTTTGAATCTTTCAAAAATGAACTAGTGATGGAAGTTAGAACAATTCCAAAAAGTTCTTACTCAAATATTCCAGTCTATGATGAACTTAAGTTCATAAAAAATATGAAAATAGCCCCAGAAAAAAACATAAGATCCTCTGAGGTTATTAAAACAATGAAGGAACTTCTTTCCTCAAAGTTAGATGGAAAAATTCAAAAAATTTCTGTTATTGCTGATATCCCAACCCAAGGCAAGGGAACCCCAGAATACATAAGAGAATATATTCAAGAAGAAAAAGAAAGACTCGCACAGAAGTATTTTATGAGAACTGGTATAAAAGTTGATCCCAAGTCCAAAGAATTTGAAAGAGAATTGGAAAGAGATGGAAATGAAATAACAATTTTTTTCGATTCTGAATTCATTGTCGACAGAATTGAGAAAATTGGTTCTCAAGAATTTGTTATTGGAATTCCATATTCTTTTCGAAAGAAAGGATTTGAAGCCCCGATATCCCCAAATAATATAGAAGAAATATTTTTCACCCCTTCTAATTCTTAATTTCTTTTAAAAAACGAAATAATTGGGGTGCTGGTTTGTATGAAACCGTATATTTGCAGTAGTTCCCTTTCAAATTTATATGACCCAATCTAAAAAGAAAATTCAGGTCCTTAGTGACTTTGAGCACATTCTTAAGAGACCCACCATTTATGTTGGATCTGTCAAGATAACGGAAGAATCCATTCCTAAGGTTGAGAAAGACAAAATTTGTTTGGCCCCAAGACACATTTCAGTGGGAATGTACAAGCTCTTCGACGAAGTTTTTTCAAATTGTGTAGATGAAGCGAAGAGAATGAAGAAGCCAATGAAGTTGATTCGTATTTCTGTTGATCCAACCAAAAACAAAATCACAATAGAAGACACGGGGGAGGGATTTGTTGATGGCTCCAAAATAAACGAAAAAAGTGGGGTAAGCAATATTGAAACTGCGGTTTCTATGCTCAGAGCTGGAAGTAACTTTGACAACGATGGATTGTCCGACACTCTTATAGGAACCAATGGGATGGGGGTTAGTTTGGTGAATGCATTGTCCTCTGAGTTTTCAATTGTTTCTGCAAACAACAAAGAAGTTTACTCCCAGCAATGGTCTAATTTCAAGTCCGCAAAACCTAAAATTGAAAAAAGAACAACACAAAATTTAGGTACTTCGGTAACCTTCGTTCCATTGCACGAGATATTCGAACATTGCAAGTGGAACAAAGAAATATTGCTTTCGCTATTGATTTTAAAGAAAAGAGTTTTAGAATCAGAAGCACACACAAAAAACATTCAATTGGAATTTGTTTGGGGATCAGAGATCCATAAAATTTCGACTTCTTCTCTTCAGCAGATGTCTTTTAAAACACCTTTGGGTGAAATTTTATTTTGGGAGAAGGGGGGTGAATCCGGGTCAGTATCTTTTGTTAACAGTGCAATGTGTTCGGGGATTCACCAGAAGATCATCATGGATCAGATTGCCGATGTGTTGGAAGATTCTCTTGCCCATCACTTTTATGACTTCTGTTTTATTTTGAATTTACCTCCTGCCTTGGTCAAATTTGGAGACCAAAATAAAACCAGATTTGTCACAAAAAGAGAAGAGGTTGAGAAAATCATTTTGGAATCCTTCGAGGGATCTCTCCGAAAGTTTTATACCACACCTCTTTTCAAATCCATCAAGGAAAAGGTAGAAAGAAGGAAGAAAGATGCCGCCTTGAAAAAAATCCGCAGAGAAAAGAAGAACGTGAATGTTAAATTTTCACACAAATATTTCCCTCCAACATCCAGAATAGCAGAAAATTTATTTATCGTCGAGGGTCTTTCCGCCATGGGTTCAATTTTACAAAAAAGAAATCCATCTAGAGACGGGGTCTACGCCTTGAAGGGAAAAATAAAAAATGCCAGAAATCTATCGGATCTTTCGGACAACCGTGAAATTTTGGAGCTGATGCAAATTCTAAATTTGGATCCGGAAAATTCTAATGGAGAGTGTCCCTATGAAAAAATTGTTATTGCCACTGACCAGGATCCAGATGGTTCACACATCACATCTCTACTCATCTCTTTGTTTTATAATTGGTTTCCTTGGATTATCGACAAAAAAATGTTGAATTTTTTGGAGACTCCATTGGTAACAACCGGAGACAAATCAAAGGAATATTTTTACTCTTTAACAGAATTCAAAACAACAGCATCCCGAAAAAAACTGGCCAACGTTAGATATCTAAAAGGATTGGGCTCTTTGTCTTTGGACGATTGGGATTATGTCATGAAAAACAAAAGGGTGATAACAATCCTGAAGGACAAAAAATCAGGCCAAATGCTCGAAATGGCGTTTGGAAATTCTTCTGAACTAAGGAAGATTTGGTTGTCAAAAAAGTCATAGATTTACTGGCATGCACAGATTTGGATATTGTTGTATTAACCTCACCCTGGGAGAAGGAAAGGGATCGGATAGAGTTACGACGAATCGATCGATGGTGAAAAAAACTTTTGAAGAAAAAGGAATCCCGTTTGCATCTGAAGTTGCCTTGTTGAATTGTCTAGATCTTGTAAAAATTATAAGGTGGAACAACGAATCCGGTATTCGAATGTATAGAATGTCATCTGACATATTTCCATGGTACAGCGAGTATGAATTTTGCGATCTTCCACACTTTGAAGAAATTAAAACCGTGTTGGCCGAGGCAGGTTCTATCGCCAAGTCCGGAGATCAGAGAATTACATTTCATCCCTCTCCTTATTCTGTGTTGGCATCCCAGAAAAAAGATGTTGTTGATAAGGCAATTAAAGACTTAAGGCAACATGCAGAAATCATGGACTACATGGGACTTGACCAGACACATTTCTACCCCATCAATGTCCATGTTTACACTTCCCAACCATCAAAGGAAGAGGCGGCATCCAGATTTTGTCAAAACTTTCAAAAATTACCAGAATCCGTAAAAAAACGTTTGGTTGTTGAGAATGACGATAAAAAATCAGGATTCACCCCTGTTGAATTGCACGAACTTGTTTTTCAAAAAATAGGTGTTCCTTTGACCTACGATTACCTACACCACAGGTGCAATCCATCAGATCTGAATGAAGAACAAGCACTTTCTCTTTGTTTAAAAACCTGGCCAGATGAGATAAGCCCGATTGTTCACTATTCGGATTCAAAGAAACAATGGGAGGATTCTTCCACCAAAGAATTGGCACATTCGGATTGGATCTATGAACAGGTAAAAAATTACGGTCACGAATTTTCAATTGAATTTGAGGTAAAGATGAAGGAAAAGGCTTTATTGAAGTACCTCGATGATTTTGATGTGCAAAAATAAAAATTTAAAAATTTTTTGGCCCGAAATTTATTTTACCAATTTGAATATAATTTTGAACCCATGGAAAACACAAAAATTACTTCTGAAGACATTCAAGCTTTCCGAAATTTCGAAAATGAAATTTTAGGATTGGACTCCAAAAAAATTCGTTATAAAACTGACAAAGAAATTGAGTCACGAATTAAACTCGCAGTATTGCAAGAAAATTTTGGACCAGACCACACGGAAAGAGAAATGGAAAAATTGAATTTGACGACTTCAGATTTATCGAATCCAGAAATTTACAAACATTTGTTTCAACTTTTAGAGAATATACATTAATGTCAATTCCAAATCAAGACTCTTCTTTCACGGGGTGGGGAACCTCTTTCGAAAACCATCCACAATTTTCGGTTCTCAAATTACACATAGACCGGGCAGTTCACGATTTATATTTAGACTCTCTTCGTGAACAGTCTGAAGAATTTCTTCACATTTTTTCGGATGAACCACAAATCCAAAAATTTACAAATTCGATGTTAAAATATTGGGAAGGTGAGGAAAACTATGAAACATGCGGGGAAATTCTTCTTCTAAGGGAGTCTTTGATTCAAAAATGGAAATTCCTTCCCCAAAAAAGAAAAACCAAGATTGATCAATTAAGATCTTGGATTAAATCTACATTTTAAATTTACCGTGGACTTCTATCAAATTTTAGAAGTTGGAAGAGAAGCGTCTTCCGATGATATAAAAAAAAGTTATCGAAAATTGGCTTTAAAATATCATCCAGATAAAAATCCAGGGGACACATCGGCGGAAGCAAAATTCAAACAGATTAATGAAGCCTATGAGACTCTAGGTGATCCTGCAAAAAAGAAAGCATACGATTCTCCTAAGTGGGGTTCTCCAAACCAAGCAAATTGGGGAAATCCATTTGCAGATTTTTTCAACAACTTCAATTCAACAAATTCCTGGCACCAAAACAGAGCCCAAATTAGAAAGGGAAAAAATATTAATGCCAGATTACAAATAAATTTGGCGGATGTTTTAAAGGGTGCCCAAAAAAAAGTAACACTTTTCAAAAGATTTCCGTGTGAACCGTGCAGAGGTACGGGTGCACAAAACGCCGAGGTTTTTCCTTGTGTTCATTGTAACGGTACGGGTGTAAACAGAAAAATTGTCAACACTGGTTTTGGACAGATGGCAGTGGATGGAACTTGTTTTGCCTGTGGTGGATTTGGAGAAACTGCAAAAACACCATGTCATTCATGTTCTGGATCAGGTACAATCAGAAAAACAACACAAGTAGATATCACCGTACCTAAAGGTTCCGTCACCGGTATAAATTTCAAGATTGATGGGGGAGGTGATTATGAAAAAACCCCTTGTGATCCTGGGGATTTAATTGTTTCTGTGGAGGATATGCCACATCATTTTTACAAAAGAGATTCTTTAAATTTATATTGTGACCTTGAGGTAGATTTTTATGACGCATGTATGGGGGCGGAGGTTAAAATTCCAAATTTAGAAATCCCGGATTCCGAATATAAAATTTCAATCCCACCTGGGTCGGATCCAGGTAAAATATTAAGACTGGCAGGAAAAGGAATACCTGAATTTAATTCTGATTTCAGAGGAGACATTCTGGTAAGATTAAAATTGAAAATTCCAAAGGAATTAAATGAAACACAACGCGATTTTCTATCTACTTACAAGAAAATCTTTTTGTCATGATTGAATTTAGCTTTTTAGGTTGGGCCATCACCAGTATTTTAGTAAATGGTTCTATCTTCGATCCCCTCAGAATTTATTTACAGGTGATGTATCCGACTTTGGGAAAATTGCTGACCTGTATGCAATGTTCAGGTTTTTGGGTTGGAATTTTATTTGGTTTATTGATCGTAGCCAATCATATGGTTAACCCGTTTATGTTTCTATTGGAATACGAAGGATATCTTTACCAAATTTTATCGATTCTTTTTTCTGGATTTTGGATTAGTGGTGCAAGCGTTATTTTCAATACGTTTATTGTTTATCTTATAAAAAATTCGTCAGGAAAGATATATACAGATGGAGAAATTTAAAAAAAATCCCATCACGTGTCATCAAATATATTTACATTTTCTGAATTTTATTCACAGTTTATCGCCGAAAACCTTCTGTATATAAAGGAGGAAAAAACAATAATTCAACAGGCTTTGGGGGATTTTAGTAAAGCTGAATCTACCACTGGGGCAACCGGGTCTAGTACCGAATCCACAGCTGGAGCGACCGGAGAACAAAATTTTGGTAAAATCAAGTTCTGGGATTTATTCATGGCAACTTCCACGGGTCAAAAATTTGGAGAAGCTTTTCAAGAAAATCCAGAGTTCCTAAAGTCACTACAGAAAAGGGGAATTGTTCCAAACGATTGGACAGTTGGAGATGATGATAAGAACGAAGCGGATATAAAGGCAGACACCGAAGCAATGAATCAGGCTGGAATGTCAACCTCAACAGAAACAGAACACAAATCAAATGTACAGGCAATTGGATCTGGGGATTACAAATTTGATGACATCAAAAAGCTGACCTGGCAAGGCCTAAAATATATTTTGGAAACCCAGAGATTGGCCAGCAAAATGAATTTCAAAAAATATAATCTTATTGGTTTGAGAAATTATTTGAAGGTAAAACAGGATTATCCCAATAAATTTATTGATGCTTTGATTTTAATGGGTCCAGAAAGTAATAAAGAATTGAAAATAATGCCAGGAACAACAGTTCCTGGACCTCTCCTGAGAGTTCCAAAAGAAAGAAATAGATTGTTTGCAAGAACAAATACTTTGTTGAGCCCTAAGGGACTTGCGATCCTTCAACCCGGGGTTTATTCTTATAAAATCGGAAGCCACCGAGGTAAACCGGCATTGGTTCAAAATGGATCCGTTAAAGTTGACAGATATCCCCTTGTTGATGATATAAACCAGGCAAAGAAATTCACGACTTTTTCACCAGGTAACTCTGAAACCGGGAATTTTGGAATTTTAGTTCACCGGGCGAATGCAACCGGAACAACTTCAAATGTGGATAATTGGTCAGCAGGATGTATTGTTTTCGCAACCGCATCCGATTTAGATTATGTTATCAATAAGATGAAGAAAGACAGACAAAATACAATAGATTTAGTCTTGGGGGAAATGAACGATATTCCACAGACAGTTTTGGCATCAGCTTCGAAAATTAAAGATAACAAAACCACTTCCTCTTGATTTTTTGAATTTTCATTCTTTTTTGGGAAACATTCATTCGGCTTGAAACTTATAATTCAAAAAATATTTTGAATTCGATTTCTATTACGGAACAAATCAATACCCAATATAGGGATTATGCACTGTACGTTTTACAATCCCGTGGTATTCCAAATTTTTACGATTCTCTAACTCCGGTTCAAAGAATAATTTTAGAAAACAGTCCTTCTACATTTCATAAAACAATCGGTTTAGTTGGTGAGGTTATTCGAACCGGATTATATCACCACGGGGATTCTTCTTTGGCAGGAGCGATTTCAAAATTAGCCAGGCCATTTGGTTGTTCATTTCCCATTTTAGAAGGCGATGGATTTTTCGGATCCCCGGTCAATCCAAATCCATCCGCTCCAAGATACACGTCGGTGAGAATTAATCGAGTGATCAAGGAAATCATTTCACGGCATTCTGATTTGAACGAGCAAAACGAAGAGGGAGGTCACGACTGGCTCAACGTTGAAATACCGATTGGTTTGCTTACCCATATCATCGGCATAGCGGTGGGCTATAGAACCAATATTCTGCCGCGTAAGCTGGAGGATATTGTTGAATTTTTAGAGGGAAAAAACAAGGTACTGAAGCCTTACTTCAAGGATTTTTCCGGCAAAATTTACAAATACGAAGACCACGAAAATGTTTGGCTTCTGGAGAGCGGATTTGAGTCTAATTCCCAAAAAAAATCCATTCGAATTTTTGATTTACCTCCAGTTATGAGATTTGATTCCTTTATGGAAAAAATTGTTAGAAAATTGGAAAATCTTGGGGTAGAATACAAGTTGAACAACAACTCCCAGAGCAAATGTGACATTACCCTTTGGTTTTATAAAAGCACATCAGCAGAATTTACATCATTGTCCCAGGTGGTAAAAAAGCTAACCCAAATCTTGGTGAAGGAGGACATCGTTTTCATCAAAGACGGAGGGGTTAGACAGTTTGATTCAGTTAAATCCTATCTTGAAGAATTCAAATCACATCTTGAACACGTGAATCTCAAAAGGTTAAATCGTGACATTCAGAATTTAAATCAGGAGTTGGAGTTTCTGGAAGCAAAATTAAAATTTTTAATTTACATGAGCGGAAGCAAAAGGAAGAATGAAGAGATTTTAGAATTCCTAACGCAGTTCAACAAAACAATCTCTGCCCGTCTTTCTTCCATTCAACTCGTGAAGCTTTCGACAAATCACATCGTTGAAATCCAGGAGGAAATTAAATCCATTAAACAAAAAATCAAAACAACACAGGTGGCAATCAAAGCACAGGAAAAGGTCGTAAGACTTTTGGATATTGGCCCCGTAAAAAAAGCATCTGCAGCCTTACTTGTTGTTTCTTCACAGCCTCCAGTCAGGAATTTGCATTCCGACATTCAAATTTTCGAGGTGGAAGAAGAAACGCAAACAGAGGAAAAAGAGGAAGAATAAATTTTGGGCAAAGACGAAAACAAATCTTGGGCCCGACATACAATAAACATAAAAATTCATACACATGAAAATTAGGGTTTTAAGTACCAGCAACTTAATCGCATTTCTTAAGAAATTAAAGGTTGTAGATCGAAGCGTTCTATTGGAATTGAATGAGACAGAACTTTTTTGCAAAATTCACACCCCAGATAAATCTGTCATGAAATTTGCATCCATCCCAGTAGATCAAATTTTCGAACCGCTTGAAGGATTCGCAAAGTTGAAATGCGACAGAATTAAAATTGGTTTGATTGATGTGGGGAGATTAATGGACTGCTTCAGGTACTATCGGGCAGAAGAAGAAATCTTTTTGAATCTTGAGATTTCTAAATTGGATGGATCTTGTGTGGCTACCGAGCTCAACGTCATCTCCAATTCGTTAAAAATTAAGATCAAATGTGCAGATCTCTCTTTGCTGTCTTATGTAGAGGATTCTATCGGAGAAATGGTTCATTCAAAAGAGGATTCAGAAGCTAACTTCAAATTGTATTCTTCCGATTTTTCTTCCCTTTCTTCCTTGTGTGGCATGGAGTCTAACGCAGAAGAACTTCTTGTATTTCGAATTGAAAGGAACAATGTTAGGGTAACCGGAGATTCTTTCGACTTCAAGTTAAATATTGGAACTTCGGAAATTCAGGCGGCATCCAAGATGGATTCCTCGATTTACAAATCACATTTGAATTATGTAGATTCTGAATCATCTCACTGTTATGTTCACGACAATCGCATCGTTTTTTGTTCAGAACAGACAAAAACTTCTACCGCGATTGGTATTATCGAGAAATAAAATAGATTGGGAACAGGAATGGAATCTCAGAATTCGAGTGCGGAAGAACTAAGATTGAAAATAGAGGAGCTTACTTCCCTAAAGAATGAGCTTAAGAACGAAGAACAAGCCGTAAAGTTAACAATGAACTCCATCTATGGAGCTGTGGGAAACAATTACTTTGCTTGCTTTAATACAGATGTTGCAGAAGCTGTTACCCTTCAGGGACAAGATTTAATCAAGTATTCCGAAAAAATTATTCATAGATACTTTCATGATTTTTGGCACGACGACGTCGAGCTACACGAAAAACTAGGAGTCACCGATGTTAAGAAGGTACACCGCCCAATGGCCCTATATGGTGACACTGATAGTTTGTACGTCACATTTCAAGAAGTTGTGGCCTCCTGCAATTGGGAAGGAGACTTGAAAGAATTGATTTTAAAAATCAATGAACTCAGACTCAATGGTTATCTGGAAAAATGCTTTGAAATTTACTCAAAAAAATGGAACACGGACAACTATCAGGACTTCGAACTTGAGACCCTGTCGATCAATGCTATTTTTCTTGGCAAGAAAAAATATGTTACAAACACGGTTTACTCTGATGGGGTTGAATTCGAACCACTAACGAATATAAAAACAACGGGGGTAGAGATGATCAAGGGGGGAACGCCATCTTTCGTTCGAGAGAAACTTATGTACTTAACTAAGTTTATTTTAACAAAGGGAAGGGCTTTCAACATTAGGGAGTTCGTTACAGAGTTAAAAGGAATCAAGAAAGATTTCAAGGCCCAAGAACCCGAAAAAATTGCCTTGGCCATTTCGGTTAATAACTATGAAAAATTCATTTTGAACGACACCACTGGATTTGAGTTCGCCAAGGCAACCCCCATTCACGTTAGAGCTTCTGGTTACCACAACTACCTTCTGAACAACTCAAAGTACAAGGACAAATATCCCTTGTTAAGCAGCGGGGACAAAGTTAGATTTTACTTTGTTAAAACCAAGAATTCTCATGAAAATAACGTGTTTGCCTATGCACAAGGAAATTATCCATACGAGTATGCCCCTCCGGTGGATTTAGACGAGCAGTTCACCAAAACAATTTTAGATCCGATTAACCGGTTTATAGAAGTAATGGGTCATCATCCAATCTCTCCCAACCTTTTCATGATTAATACACTTTTCTAAAATGGGATTTCACCGTCGAACCTTGCCCTCAGTGGATGAACTCGTTCTCATCAGAGAAAAAATGGCAGATGACCAAAAATTCATGAATTTGTATTGGCACAAGCCTGACGCTATCACTGGACCCGAAGAATCCATGTCCTACATGAAACAACTAATTCAAAATGAAAAAAGAAACGAAAAAACCACTTTTGGACGAAATTGACCAAGAATTTCAAGATTACAGGCAGTTTATGTTTGAAAATGCCAACCAAATTTTGAAATTCAAATTTGAATTTATTTCAGATTCTTCTTTTACATCCGCCTTCAAATGTGAGAGGGTTCAGGAGATAATTGATTTTTTGTTGTTAGAAGAAGATTACACTAAATGTGCAGAACTTCTTAAAATAAAAAATGCTGTTGAAATCCAATATTTAACTGACATTTAGACGTAATGAGTTAAGATATATAAGGAAAAAAATTTCCACTTTTCATGGCCTTTTCTCCTGCTGTTCTTAATTTTTCAACCTTCTTGAATGAGTCCGAATCTTCGGATGGGGTGGAAATTCTCATTCTTTCTGGTACAGCAAAACCCAGCCCAACCTCGAAATCTTTCGTTGAGGAGTGCGGAAAACGCGGAATTGTTTGTAATGTGGTTGACATCAATAACATTATTCTGGAAAAAATTTATAACGGGCATGTGGTTCGGGAAGGAAAAAAGGATGGAAAAGAAATTCTAATCAAACCAGATAAAACAGCAATAATTCCTCGGAGAGGAGTTATTACAAACTCATACACCAAACAAATTATGAGGGATCTGGAAGCGGCAAGGTATTTTTGTGTTAACTCTTTGGAATCAATTGAAGTCTGCGAAAGCAAATTTCTTACCTCCCGTATTTTAGAAGATCAAGGTTTACCTGTTCCTAGATATGCATTGGTCAATGGAGAAGACAACCTAGATTCCGCATTAAAGCAAATTGGGGGTAAGTTTCCTGTTGTCATGAAATTACTGTCTGGGACCCAGGGAATTGGCGTTTCGATTGTTGATTCTTATGCTTCTTTGAAGTCTGTTTATCAGACGATAGCAAAGCTGAATCCGGAGAAGGAAATTTTGATTCAAGAAAAGATTAATTCCAATTTTGATCTCAGAATTCAGGTGATTGTTAAAAGGTTCGATCCTCTTGTATCTCAGAAAGGAAATTTTACCATTTTAGGATCGATGAAAAGAGAAGCGGTAGAAAAAGACTTCAGAACCAATTACTCTTTAGGGGGACAGGTCTCTTCATATGATATAGATGATAAGACTGCAAAACTAGCTTGCGATGCAGCAGAAGCTGTAGGAAGTCACTGGTGCGGCGTAGATATCATGATAGATGCCGAATCTCAAAAACCGTTCATTCTAGAGGTTAATTCTTCTCCCGGAACCGAAGGTATTTCTCAGGCAATTGGAAGACCTATCGTTGGTGACGTGATTGATTATGTTATTGACAAAAAAAATTGGAACTATAGCAAAATGGAAATTGGTTATCTCGAAACACTTAACATTCCTAGAATAGGAAATATGGTTGCAAAATTTGATACCGGAAACGGATCTTCTGCTTCTTCTGTACATGCAGACGAGATGGAAGAAAGGAACGGGGTTTTGTATTGGAAAATAGGGGACAACGAATTTGCAGATGAAATTATAGGTTATACAAACACTGAGATTGGAAGAGAAAAAGAAAAAAGACCAATTATATCTTTAGATATTATTCTCAACGGTGTTAAAATTAAAGACGTCAAGGTTGCTCCAACAGATAGGGTACAAAAAAGTACTCCCTTTTTGGCGAACAGAAATTTAATGAAAAGAATGGGGGTTATGGTCAATCCACACAAGGCTTTCGTAGTGACGGGTGAGATGAAAGGTTATAGACCTCTAAAAACAAAAGGAATGGCACACGGGGGGATAGAATTTGAATCATTTTAAAAAAAATAAATTATGGCAAAAGAAGAAAAATCAGAGAAAATCCAGGTTTTACTTTCTAGTGAAGATCTAGAAGAACTTGGGAAAAAGATTTCCAAACAGGCTTTAACTAAAGGAGATCCACCAGTTTCAATTTCCCACTATGTGAGAAAGCTGATCCGTAGAGACCTTGGTCGAAGTACAAGCTCAGAGGATTAATCCTCGTCAAGCCCAGCAACAAAATCTTCGAAAGAAAGTATCTTGGTACCCTTTGGGGATTTCTGTGGGGTTTCGGGTTCTTCATCAGAGTAACTTAGAGAAAAATTTTCCCCGCCATCTTCATCGTCGTCATCTTCATCATCGTCATCTTGATCGTCGTCATCTTCATCCTCTTCATCCTCTTTGTTGCTTTTCTTAAAACCGGTTTTTTCTGGTTCAATATCCATATAATATTGCATGGAAGTTTCTTCAGAATCTGATTCATCCTCAACATCATCTTCATCATCTTCATCCTCATCTTGTTCATCTTCATCTTCTTCATCCTCATCTTCATCCCCTGTATCTTCTTCTGAATTAGATTGAATGATTATTTCATCATCAGTTTCATCTTCGTCGAAATCTTCTTCCTCTAAAGTGAAATCGTCATTTGAATCTAATTCATTTGTTTCGAATTCTTCTGTCGAATCTTGGATCAAGAAATCTTTATCCTTTTCATTTTTTTCCATTATTCATTAATTTAGTTGGAATATATATATCAAAAAAAATTTGACAAATGAAAAGAATTCTAGAATTTGATGATTTTGTGTCCAATCTCTCTTTATCTCAGGTAGAACAAGATGAAATTAAAGATTTTGTTTCGAAATATGAAAAGGATATGGATTTCCAGGATGCTGGCCAATTTGATCAATCTATTGAAGATCTCACCAATGATATTATGACACATTTTAATTTTCCTGCCTCTAAAAAAGAAGATGTACAAAATTTTATCCAAAGTTTGCAGACATTATCTGACGAACTTTCAGTTATCATGTCACCCGGACCAGAAATGATTTATCGTACCAATCCAGATATGACACAAACCATTGTTGGCTGAAAAGGAACAAATATTTAAATTTTATCTAACATTTAAAAACTATTTTATGTCAAATACCAATACACTTTCAATTTTAGATTTTTATGCGGAATGGTGTGGCCCATGCCGAACGCTGAACCCGATTTTAGAAAATTTGAAATCTAAAAACCCAAATGTTGATATTGTAAAAATCAATGTTGATGAACACAAGGAAAAAGCCGCAGAATTTGGAATTAGATCCCTTCCCACTGTTTTATTTATGAAAGAAAATTCGATTTTAGAAAATGTAAAGGGGTTGAAACCTGAAGGATTTTACCAAGAACTTATTGAAAAACACACCTCGGAAACATGAGCTTTAGAGACGAGTTAAAAAATTTTCTTCAAGGAAAAGAAAGAAGTGACATTGAGGTTTCTGAAATTCGATTCACCCCAGACGGATCTGCGGTTTTTTATTTGCAGGCTGTTAGTCATCCTCCAGTTAGGTGCAAAATGTCAGTAAATAGTGAAAAATATGGTTCACCAGTTTTTTATCCAATGGTTAGATTCAACGAGAATCATTCTCCTTGGGATACAACCGTAAAAGACATGACTAACGTCTTTTCTTCTTTTCCTGGAATAGCGGGGGTTGCACATAGAACAGTCAACACCTCTTTAATTTAAGTTTAATATTATGTTTTGGGCTATCCTTTCTATTGGTTTCCTTTTCATGCTTTTAAATGAACTTGAGGATGAATGTATTGTCGGAAATTGGGAAGGAAAACTTTCGAAGTTAAATTCGAAAGAATCATGGACAAATAAATGGGCTTTGGATAAAGACAATAAACCTTTCCCTTATGTTAGTAAGTGGTACCATTTTGGAATATCGTTACCTTACAAAGAAAGGTTTCCATTTAGTTCTACATTTCTCGTATTTCTAACCGATGCCGAGCATTTATTTCAAATGGGGAAAATTTTATGTGTTAGTATAGGATTTGCAATTTTTCATCCAATTTTTGGAATAGCTTTCTTTGTTGGTCATTTAGGGGTAGGAATAGTTAAAGAAACTATTTTAAAAAAAACATCAAAGGTTAATTTATTATCACAAGAAAAGGAATTTTAAGTTCCCTTGTTCGTATATTTGGATTAGAATATTATTCAATTCAAATTAAAAATATGTCGAACATTTTTTCAGAATTTCAAAAATTCTCCTTGTCTCAAGGAATCAGTTCCTCTACTTTGGACTACTATGAGAAACAGGTTCAAAGTTCACTCACCCCATACATTCTAGAAGAAAGAGAGTTAAGGGTCACCCAAATGGACATCTTTTCTAGGCTCATGATGGACAGAATCTTGTGGGTAGCTGGTCCGGTGAGAGATTCCATGTCCACAGTGGTCCAGGCACAGCTCATGTTCCTTGATTCTGTTGATGGAAGGGACATCACGATGCACATAGATTCCCCAGGGGGATCAGTTAAAGCAGGTCTTTCTATGGTGGATGTTATGCAATACATTAAGTCTGACATTTCCACTATAAACACTGGAATGGCAGCTTCTATGGGATCGGTTCTATTGGGTGCTGGGACCAAGGGAAAAAGATTTTCTCTCCGCTTCTCTAAGGTGATGTTACACCAATCTTCTGGTGGCTTTGAAGGCAACATCCAGGACGCAAAAATAGACTTTCAAGAATGGGAGAAGGTAAACAAAATTCTTTTTGAATTGCTTGGAGATTTTTGTGGAAAGGATCCAGCAAGGGTACAGGAGGATGCAACTAGAGATTTCTGGTTAGATGCAGAAGAAGCAAAGTCATATGGCATCATTGATGGGGTAATCATAAAGAAAAAATAATTCAACCAAAAAATTATGAATGCACTCATTTTGCTCAGGGGTTTACCTGGATCTGGAAAATCAACCTTGGCCAAAACATTCGGCGGGAATCGGGTTTTTCATGTTGAAGCCGACCAATTTTTTATGGTAGATGGCGAATATAAATTTCAGTTGGACAAGTTAAAACAGGCACACGAGTGGTGTCAGGCTGTAGTCAACGATCATATGTTTTTGGATTATCCCGTGATCATCGTGTCAAACACATTTACCCAAGAATGGGAGATGGAGCCATATTTTCAAATGGCCGAAATATTCGGTTATCAGGTTTCAACCGTTATCGTGGAAAACAGACACTTTGGTGAAAATGTTCACGGGGTTCCTCCTGAAAAATTGGAGGCTATGGCAAAAAGGTTTGAGGTAAAGTTGTGAAACTTTCTCTTTCCGTAGATATATAAATTTAACTTCGGGGCTGACAGGAATCGACTGGAGGAACAAGTTCTTTGACATGATGCAGGCGGTGCTAGCTTTGGAAGCACCTAAATATCCTAAGTACTTCTCAAATGGCGAAAATCCATTTTTTGCTCTTGCTGGACTAGGTTCAGTGGAGTCGGTTGAAGTTGCCTTGGCAGCCTAAACCCCGGGAGGTGACGCCCAGGAACAGAAAGTCACGAGTGTGGGAAAAAGGGTTAGCAGTACCACAAAATTCGTCGACCACCAGTAACCCTGAGGGCTTCGGTCCAATACCCTTTAGATCGCTGTAGGGGAAGACGCTGTGGATTATCTCCTATCACAGTCAAAAAAATTAGGAGGTAAAGATTTGTCTGTTTAGAAAAATAGACTAAGCCTGTGAATGAGTTTCCAAGATCTACCTAACAGGACGGCGGTTCGAATCCGCCCAGCTCCACTATTTATTTCACATGATCCCAGCTCTCATTAGTTCCAACAAGTTGTAGAAATCGTCCCTCATATTAGAAGGAATTCGAATTGAATTTCTGATATTGTCTGGCATATCGTCCCAAAATCCCGAAAGTTCAAGAATGGTTGATTCTGGATTTTCGGAAATTTTGGAATTCCAATAGGCGGGATTAAAAATTGGAAGTGTTAGGATTAGCTTCTTTGCCTCTTCGTTTCCTGTTCGTAGAACTTCCAGCCATCCTTCCATGTTCCATTTTCCCCGGTCTAATCGGAATGGATCACAAAGAAAAAAACCATTTATTTGTTTTGGTGCTGCTTCCAGGGATTGAAGTGGGTTGCCGTTACAAAAAAATTTACCTCCAATTTTCTGCGGAGCTCCTTCCAGGGATTGGAGTTGGTTGCGGGAACAAATAAAATCCCCACCAACTTCCTGTGGTGCTCCTTCTAGCGATTGGAGTTGGTTGCAAAAACAACGAAAATCACCATCAACCTTCTGAGGTGCTCCTTTCAGGGATTGGAGTTGGTTGCCGGAACAATCAAAATCCTTAGTGACATTTCCGAACTCGACCCCAAAAAAATCTTCTGCTCCTTTTTCAAGGAAATTAAAACTCCCCCGAATGTCAACAAGACCTGTTGTTGGATTTACGCCCCAGATTCCCCATGTGTAATTATGTAGAAAAGCCTCCTGTTTTTTGGTCAAACCATAAGAGGTTTTGGATTCATAAACTCGGAAGGGAATGAGATGTCTCATCATGTATATATTCCGGTATTTCACATGATCCCGGATCTCACCAGTTCCAACAAGTTCTCAAAATCGTCCCTCAGATCTGAAGGAATTCGAATTGAATTTCTAAACTCATCTGGCAAATCGTCCCAAAATTCTGAAAGTTCAATAATTGTTGATTCGGGATTTTGGGAAATTTTGGAATTCCAGAAGTTTGAATCCAAATAGGGAAGTGTTATAATTAGTTTCTTTGCCTCTTCGGATCCATTTCTCAGAATTTCAGTCCATCCATCCATGTTCCATTTGCCCGGATCTAATTGGAATTCATTACACTGAAATTCACCACCTATTTCTTTTGGTGCTCCTTCCAGGGATTGGAGTTGGTTGAAGGAACAATTAAAATCCCCACCAACTTCCTGTGGTGCTCCTTCCAGGGATTGGAGTTGGTTGAAGGAACAATTAAAATCCCCACCAACTTCCTGTGGTGCTCCTGCCAGGGATTGGAGTTCGTTGCCGTAACAAAAAAAATCCCCATCAATTTTCCGTGGTGCTCCTGCCAGGGATTGGAGTTGGTTGCCGAAACAACTAAAACTCCAGCCAACTTCCCGTGGTGCTCCTACCAGAGATTGGAGTTTATTGGATATACAGGAAAAATTCCCATCAACTTTCTTCGGTGCTCCTTCCAGGGATTCGAGTTGGTTGTAAGAACAATTAAAATCTCCATCAACTTCCCGGGGAGCTCCTTTCAGGGATTGGAGTTCGTTTTGAGAACAAAAAAAATTACCAGTGATTTCTTTTGGTGCTCCTGCCAGGGATTGGAGTTGGTTGCCGAAACAACTAAAATCCCCGCCAACTTCCCGTGGTGCTCCTACCAGAGATTGGAGTTTATTGGATATACAGGAAAAATTCCCATCAACTTTCTTCGGTGCTCCTTCCAGGGATTGTAGTTGGTTGTAAGAACAAGTAAAATATCCATCAACTTCCCGGGGAGCTCCTTTCAGGGATTGGAGTTGATTTGAGTCACAATTAAAATTCCCAGTGACATTTTCGAATTTGACTCCAAAAAAACTTTTTTCTCCACTACCAGAGAAATCAAAACTCCCCTGAATGTCAACAAGACCTGTTGTTGGATTCACGCTCCAGGTTCCTTTTTTGTGGCGGTTCAGAAAAGATTCCTGCTCTGGAGTCAAACTATAAGAGGTTTTGGATTCGTAAACCTGAAAGGGAAGAATATGTTTCATGATTTATATATCTTGAATCCATTGTTACCACCAGAAATGCAAATCAAATCCAGTACCCGGCTTCCTTTAAAAAATATTCCCTTTTATTTCGATTTTGCCAATTTCGAATCACAAGATTTGCCATCTTGAGGTACCCAAACCTTTTGAAACGCCGAGAGTCCTGTGTAATCAAATTTGGAATGAGAAAAAACTCTTCCGGATTAAATTGACGGGAAAAAAGCCAATCTTCCGTGTGTTTCACCTCTGAATCAAATCCTCCCTTTGACCAAAAAGATTCTCTGTCCACCATGGTGAACGAACCCACGGCGAATGGTTCTTTTTGACTTATCAGGGTCGTTCCCCATCGGTTCAGACAAAACAAAATTTCAGCCTTCCAGTCTCCCTCTGTTCTTGAAACCGGTGTTGTCGACAGCAATTTGGTTTTTCCTCCCATTTTTTGAACACAGAAATCCAAATTCATGTGTGGGGTGAATGTAACATCGGCATCTAGAAATAGAACATATGGGGTCTTTGCCAGAGCAGCTCCGGCATTTCTACCTTCTGCCACCTTCCCCCCGGGTATGATCTTTAAATTCAAATTGAAAAGAAAGGCTGCCATCTTTGCTCTGGACAAGGTTAGATCAGAAGAATTACCATCTGCCAGAAAAATTTGGGTGGATCCTATCTTTTGTCTGGCCAAACTTTCCAAAGTGGCGAAAATGTACTTCTCCTCATTTTTGCAGGGAATGACAATTGTTAATTTCTCTTCCATGGGAGTACAGGGCACAATAATTTTTATCCAAAATAAGATAGGAATTGTTTTCAATCCAATCCCCAGTGTTAATATATCTGATTTTGCCAATTCTCTTCAATTCTGGATTGTGTATGTGTCCACACACCACGGTGTGACAATCCCTTTTTTCTGCCTGTCTTGACATCTCCCTTTCGAAATCGACCATAAATTTAACCGCCGCCTTGACGTTATCCTTCAGATACTTAGAAATGGATCTTTTAAATCCCATTTTTTTCAATGTTCTATCAATAACAATTGCCAAATCGTAACCCAATCCCCCCAACTGAGCAAGCCACCTCATTTTCACCACCCCGTCGTATTTGTCCCCGTGGCAGAACCAAATTCCAGATTCAATCCATTCGTCTACAATTCTGATGTTACCCAATTCCATGGGCAAATATCTTCTTAAAAATTCGTCGTGATTCCCGGCAATCCAAATGATTTCTTTATCCTTCGATAACTTCAAAAATCTTCTAATTAGTCGGGCGTGATCGTATGTAAATCTTTTGTATTTTTTGAAAAGCCAACCATCGATGATGTCCCCAACCAGGATATAACGTTGGAATGACTGATCTTTTAACAGAAGAAGAAGTTCATTGGAGGAGCAACCTTTGGATCCAATGTGGACGTCGGAAATAACAAGTGTTTTCATTCCGTGTATGTATTCCTCCGAAATTCTCTTTTCGTTAGGTAAAAATTAATTTTTTACTGTGATTACGAATAGAATGAAAATTTTCTCGAAATATATACGAAGATAAAGAAACCAAAAAATGTCAAATTTCAAAAATAGGTTCGAACAGCGTTTCAAAAATTTAAACATTCCTCAAAGTGAGCTAGACAGAATGTATAGAAGGGAGCAAGAATACCAACTTCAATTAAATTGGATATTCGAACAAGCAAATTTGAATCAAAGAGGTGCTGGATCAGCAGCTGGAGCAGGATCTGGCGTAACCCCAACCCCGACCCCGACTAGTCCAATCCCCGAAGGAAATTCTTTCTTAGGTTTTTTCAATCCAGGATCTCTCTCGGCAGTTTATGAAATGAGGATTGAACCCACAATGTATAAAGTAGTGTATGAATTTATTCACACTGTTTCTATTTCTGGAGAATCTGACATGATAGAAATCACTGGAATTTTCGAATTTGAACCTTTAGAAACCTATAAGGCCATTAAATATTTTTCAGATTCTCCTTGGACCAATGATATTTTTTCTTCTTTAAGTTCATCAACTGTGATTTTATATGGATATTCTCCAGAAGGATTAGATGTTCCTACTATATCAAGTGAACAAATTTATTTTGGGGTCAATGCTCCTGGTGTTATACCAGAATTTTCAGAACCTATCCAACCACCAGCAGTTCCTGGACCCCCATGCAATTGTACAGTGTACGGAGTTCTAAATTTAAGGAATTCTGATACTGTAATTTCATATACCACTTGTACTGGAGTTATTTCAACAATTACTATTCCGGTAAGCGAGTTAGAATATTATATCTGCTCCTGTACCCCGCCAGTTTCCGTTCCTCCGGGAAGAATAATAAACTCCATAAATGGTCCTTGCATCAGACCAGTACCACCAACGCCTTCGCCGACAAGAACACAAACACCAACACCAACACCAACTCAAACTCCAACTCAAACCCCAACCCAGACTTCTACACCAACACCAACTCAAACCCCAACTCAGACTTCTACACCAACCCAGACTTCTACACCAACACCAACTCAAACCCCAACTCAAACCCCAACCCAGACTTCTACACCAACCCAGACTTCTACACCAACTCAAACCCCAACCCAGACTTCTACACCAACCCCCACAGAATTCTACGATCCATTCACTTTTGAAATTAATACAGCAATTCCCGGGACTCCCTCCACTCAAAATCAATTTGTTTTAGTTACATCTAGCACTTATAATATGAAAATAAATTGGGGAGATGGTTCTTCTCCAATTTCATATAGTGGTACTGGAAACATAACATATACATATGCTACTTCTGGCATATACACGGTTCGAATATCAGGAATACTCCCATCGTTAAACTATGGAAATATTCCATCTGAAGGTCTTAAAATTTTAAATATCACACAATGGGGGAATATACTATGGAATAGTTTTAGTAATGCTTTTGGGGGGTGTCAAAATTTAAATGTAACAGCAACAGATTCCCCTATTTTGACAAATGTTCAATCATTACAATTTATGTTCAATGGATGTTCTAATTTAACAGGAAACAGCTATTTTAATAATTGGAATGTATCGAATGTAACAGATATGAGTTCGATGTTTTTCAATTGTATTAACTTTAATCAGCCATTAAATTTATGGGATGTATCTGATGTAACAGAAATGGATGGTATGTTTTGGAATTGTAATGACTTTAATCAGCCATTAAATTCATGGGATGTATCGAGTGTAATAAATATGTCTTCAATGTTTACACTATGCAATTCCTTCAATCAACCATTAAATTCATGGGATGTATCTAATGTAACAAATATGAATGGGATGTTCAATGGTTGTGCTATTTTCAATCAACCATTGAATAATTGGAATGTATGTAAGGTAAGTTTAATGAATTTTATGTTCAATGGTTGTTCAGAATATGACCAGGATATCTCAACCTGGAAAGTTCCTTTAATATCAAGCTCACCCTCGGGTTTTGCCACTGGTACACCTAATCAATGGTTGACCCCCAGTGAAAAACCAGGATGGGGAGTCGCATGTCCTCCAGTTTCACCATCACCAACTCCTACCCCAACTCCAACACCCACAAATACACCCACAAATACACCTACAAATACACCTACAAATACTCAGACACCAACAAATACACCTACAAATACTCAGACACCAACTCAAACCCCAACAAATACACTAACTCCTACACCAACCCCCACAATACCCCCCGATCCATTCACTTTTGAGATTAATACAGGAATTACCGGGACTTACTCCCTTCAAAATCAATTTGTTTTACGGATCGAAAACGGATTGAATTATAATATAACAATAAATTGGGGTGATGGCAATTCAATACCCTATAATTCTATGGGAGACATAACATATACTTATGCTAATCCAGGGTTATACACGGTTCAAATAACAGGAACACTCCCAACGTTGACCTACTACAAAGATCAGGATGGAGCGAACGAAGGGCTTAAAATTTTGAATATCACACAATGGGGGGATATAGTATGGGATAGTTTTTTTGGTTCTTTTTGGGGGTGTCAAAATTTAAATGTAACAGCAACAGATTCCCCTGTTTCAACAAATGTCCAACTAATGAATATGATGTTTAAAGATTGCGTTGGATTAACAGGAAACATCTATTTTAATAATTGGGATGTATCTAATGTAACAAGTATGTTTCAATTGTTTGAAGGTTGTACTTCTTTCAATCAGCCATTGAATTCATGGGATGTATCTAATGTAACAACTATGCCTCAATTGTTTGAAGGTTGCACTTCCTTCGATCAACCATTAAATTCATGGGATGTGTCAAGTGTAATAGATATGTCTTCAATGTTTAGTGGTTGTACTTCTTTCAATCGACCATTAAATTCATGGGATGTGTCAAGTGTAATAGATATGTCTTCAATGTTTAGTGGTTGTACTAATTTTTCTCAACCATTAAATTCATGGGATGTGTCAAGTGTAACAAATATGTCTTCAATGTTTGATTCATCTGGTTTCTATCATCCATTAAATCTTTGGGATGTAACTAATGTAACAAATATGTCTTCAATGTTCAAAGATAGTAATTTCGATAGTGTAATAAATTCATGGGATGTGTCGAGTGTAACAGATATGTCTTATATGTTTTATAGCATGAACTTCAATCAACTAATTGATATGTGGGATGTGTCGAATGTAACAAATATGAGCCATATGTTCGCAGAGAATGGTACTTTCAATCAAACGTTAAGTGCATGGGATGTGTCGAGTGTAACAAATATGAGTTCAATGTTCTATTATGCTGGTGATTGGAATCAATCGTTAGCTGGTTGGAATGTGTCGAATGTAACAAATATGAGTTCAATGTTCGAAGGAGCTATGGCTTTCAATTCTTCGTTAGCCAATTGGAATGTATCCAGTGTAACAGATATGTCTTCAATGTTTTCCGGTTGTATCTTTTTTAATCAGCCATTAATTAGTTGGACCCTAGGAAATGTAACAAATATGTTCGGAATGTTTTCGGGTTGTAGTGACTTTAATCAACCGTTAGCTGGTTGGGATGTATGCACTGTATCAAATATGAATTCTATGTTCAGATTTTGTTTAGATTATGACCAGGATATCTCAGATTGGCGTGTTCCTTTGATACTAATAAAACCGCCGCTATTTGACTTTAATACACCTCTTTCTTGGAGTGAAGGTGAAAAACCAGATTGGGGTGAGCCATGTTAAAGTTCAAACCTGGAAATACACCAATAAATACTTAAACTCCAGCCTAAACCACAAAAACTTTCGAAGAATACTAAATCACGAAATAATCGAAAGGGAAATGATGGGGGCTTTGCAGGAAGAAGAGGGGATGGATACAGAAACTTAGTAAAACCAGTCTGGTTTTTACATTAAAAAAATTTGTATTTTAAAAACTAACTTTCTTTCCTTAAATTTCCATCGTAGTGTTCGTATCGGTTGTGTTCTGTTGGGGTTAGCAGTAATAAACCAGGATGTATTTTGCCGGCTTTAGTTTCTTGGAAAATATATGACATCCAGGTTTGCTCATGTGGACTAGCCCACTTTGTGGTCAAGAACATCTTTTTATTTCCTATCTTGGTTACAATCTGAGGCCAATTGCAATAATAGACATCTCCGTCTACAAAAGGAATCCCTTTATGTGATCTAATATTTTTGTATTCTGTCTTAGGAGCATTAGGATCTTGTCCTATCTTCGGCAAATTTGGTTTTTCTGGAAAGTATTGATCTCTGACAGATTGTGGAACATTATACCAAGACCATTGAGTACCATTATCACCAAAGAATTCGGAATAATTCAATTTCAGAAAATCAAACCCATTTGATTTAATGATTTCTAAAGATTTTTTGTATAGATCGGGGACAAATCGATTGAAGCCATTCCTACACGTTTCTCCCGGTTTGGAAAAGAAAAACATATCGTCCTCAAAGAAAAAATAAAAATCAAAACCTTTTTCTTCTGCATCTTCTGCTATCCACTGTCTTCCTCCGCAAATTCCTAGATTATCCATCTTGACGTGGGAAAATCCATGCTCTTGACACAAATCTTCATATTCGGGCGTTGTTTTAAGATCAGTCGAGTTGTTCAAAAGAATTTTTCTTGGTTTTTGAATAAAATCTGGATCATAATCAAGCATGGATCGAATGAGTGTCCGAAATTGATTTGGACTGTTGAAACCTATAACATATAATCCACAGTTATCTGTGTCCAAATCAATAGATGGATTTGAATTTTTCGATAAAGAACCTTTTTGGAGCCTATCTTCTTTTAGATCCTCGAAAAATTTTCCAATTAAACCATTTTCTTCAATTTCATAAAATTGGAATGAATCACGGTGCCTATACAAAAGAATCGAAAAGATAGATTCCTCTGTTCCCATATATCCATCCTTTAATGTGGACATTAAAGTTTGATAGTAAATCGAATTCACCTCGGATATTGATTCTTTCGGCCCGCCGAAGAAACCCCCTCTAGCAACTAATCCCACATCATCTCCCGCATATTCGTTGATTTTTGGATAGGAAAAACCGTGAATTTCTGTGTTGGGTTTATATGGAAAACACACAAATCCAAATTTATGGAAATACTTGGGGAGCTTTTCTTGAACTCGATCGTGTGTAAAATAACCAGGATGGACAGTGTTGGACAAACCAGCATCTATCCAAAACATATGTTCAGAATCGAATGGATCCATAATTTTTGCATCGTGTAGCAAAAACATCTTAGACATCACCAAAGGGTTGTAAAATTCCAATTTGGCCTGGGTTGAGCCAGGAAGCCAAGTTGCTTGTTCTAACCAAGATGGATTATTTCTTATTTTTTGTATTAAATGAAAAAAATCTCCTTTGAACCAACTCAAATCTCTTTTGATGAAATGTGTATTTGACGGATGTCTGAATTGGAAAACAAAATTTTCCAATTCAGAATCACCAAAAATAATCATATTAGATTCGCATTTCAATAATTCTCCAAATTTTGCTAGGTAGTGGTTTTTATAATCCCTTGCCCAACCTTCATCCAGTTCATTTCTTTTGATGTTCCACAAACCGGTTACAAAAGTTGTTTTGTTTTGTGGCTGTTTCGAAACAGAATCATATTTCAACTCAAATTTACTTGTATCAGATTCTAAATTGAATTTACTGAGCAATTCTTTATGTAATTCTTCACTTATTGCTACTATATCTTGACCTGAAATTTCATAAGCGAAATTGTTATTTTCGAAAGAATCTATAATTTTTTGTTGATCTTTTGAATTCAAATTTATCCACTCCAATCTTATGACTTTCAGATTATGTTTTTGTAAATCTATTTGTTTGAATATTTGGTAATCGTGTCCCTCTGCATCGATTTTTATAACATCTATTTTATCTATAGCGTGTTTTTTTAACAAAGAATTCCAAGTTATACAATCAACATCAATCAACTCCCCATACTTTTCAACCGTAGGTCTATCGAATTCACTACCCAATCCGTTTTTTGGGGGAAACACAGCACTCATTCCATAGAAACAATTGTGAACTAACCCACTATCTATTACTTCTCTTTTAATTGTCATCATTTTAATTTTCCCATCATAATCTGAAATTGCTGAATTTTCAAATTTTCCAAATTTGATATTTGATTTTAACTTTTCAAAAAGATAAGGAACTGGTTCAACATATAATCCGTTAAAATTATACATATTAGTATAACCTATCATCTCATCAAATAGGACACCATCCATGGCACCGATATTCATCACAAAAACATCTTTTTTGTTTTGCCCTAAATAATGAAGAGATTTGTCGAAAAAATTTTCCATAATTTTTATTAATTTTTCATTTTGAATTTATATTCTTGTATAATTAATAATATTTTTTACACTCTAGTTAATTAGTTCGATAAATTTTCGAAAATTTGATAAAAGTAAATTTCATCTTCTTTGTTATATTGGGACATATCGCTTTCTTCATGATGCCACGTTGTGAATTCTATGATATTGAATAAATTAGGATTCTTATTTGCCAATAAAGTTAAAAGAAGTTCTTCGGATTCAATTAACTCAAATTTTTTCATTTCTAAAAAAACTTCAGAATAATCTTCAAACAAAGTTTTTATCAATTGGGATTTTCCACCAAAAAATCCCCCAATGATGTGGAATCTTTCTGGATAAATAAGTGGTACTCCATGTTCAGAATTATAATTACGTTCAAAAATATGATAATTTTGATTACCCCCTAAAACAACAATTTTTTCCCCAATTTTGTTTAAATTTTGAAAAATTTTTTCTGTAAATAAAATATTTGAATAAGAATTATCATATTCAAAATTTGAATCCCTAAATTTAGACGGAAAAAGACCTGAGTGAGACAAACCAGCATCAATCCAATAAATAAATTCGTAACCTTCTGACAAATGACTATTCATCCACTTAATTTTACAATGTTGGATTTCGAGACATCTGTCAATTGGTGTTTTAAATTTTTCTTTATGATTTTGAAAATATTCATGATTATCATCAGAAAAAAGATCATAAATGAAGAACCTAATTTTATTATAATTTTTTATGGTTTCGTTTTCTAACAAAATATTTTTATCTTTCTCAGTGGTGTAAACCACAATATCTTGATTCATTTTGGTTATTGTGGCTAGAGAATTTGTATAATGAATATTTCTTCCATGTCTTCCCCCAATCTTAGTCCCATATAAATTGTTGTAAACGCAAGTTACAATAAGATTTTTATTTCCAATCATCTAATTCTAAAATTTTATAAGTAAGATCTATTGCTTTTTCTAATCTCAGAAAATCTTCCCAGTATTTTCTGGCATTATTAGAAATGAAATTTAAGAAATCCAAATCATCTTTGATTTCTATGAATTTGTTTTCTATTAATTTTGCATGATGTTTTTCACCTGAATTATCAGAAATTAAATCTTCTGGTCTTTCAACTGAAATGTAATGAAAATTGGGGATAAGTGGTTTATACATTTGATTTACAAATTCAAATCTTATGATAGGAATACCCATGCTAAAATTTTCAATGTCTCTATAACAAAACTCTGCTCTTCCGGAAACAGAAAATGCTGCTTTGTAATTTAAAAGATTTTTTGCATATGGATAAAAATCCCCTATAGGAGGACCCCCATCAAAATATTTTGGGTCAAAAAGAGAAATGATTTTTCTGTGTTCTAAATGGCTACCCCAAAAACAAAATTTATCTACGAGGGTGTCTTTATTGTTTCTAATCTGAAACATCTCATCGAAATCAAAATCATTTAAAGGAAAATAAATCCACGGTGAATATTTTTCAATAAAACTAACGTCTCGCAAATGACATTGTAAATAAGATAAATTAAACTGTGATAATAAAATTTTTTTGCACTTAGGATTTGTCTGGTGATTCAAAATTGCTCCCGTTAAATCATCTGAAACTGATAAAACAACAAATTCTTGTGTTTCTTGATTTTCTATAATCATTTCACACTCTAAAAGATATGATTCACAATCTTCCGAAAGTAATTTTATCTCATATTGTCTCTGATGAGCTAGTTCATAAAAAGTGTTTTCTTGAACATTAAATCTTGTCTTTAAAATTGAAATTAACTCCAAGAAGAAAATGTTATAAAATCTATTCTTAGCAGTTACATCGTTTTGTGGAGTGTGTATAATTATTCTCGCCATTCGTTTTTACTTATAATAGGAATTTTATTTTCTTTAACACCTAGCGGGTAAAACAAAATCTCCAAGACCTGAAGTAAAATTATGTTGTATTATTGCCTTCATATTAACTCAATTATGATCTAATCTTCCTGTAATTCTTTCGCACCATCCTTTGGACTCGGAGTGAGGCCAAACTACCCAATATTTAGGTTTAATCGTTGTTTGGAATTCTCTCCAAACCTTACAATAACCATCCGGATCATTTTTCATTCTTGAAATTTCTGATTTATCAGCATCTTTCCTGAAAAGTGTCTTGTCTGTTTCATCGTGAAATGCAATAACCCAAAAATCATAGTCCTGCTCGGTTACTTGGTCGTAGTTGATATCAATACAGTGTTTGAAAATTTGGGAAAATGAATTTTTCCATTCCTCTTCGTTACCCCCAAACATTACAATTCCTGGATTGGGCGGATAATATTTGTCCAGCGTTTCCTGTTGTACTGCTCTCTTTTCAAATAAAATTCCAGCATATTCTTCGTATTCCCGTAAAGTTCTAATTGTACCAAATCCATATGGTCCGTCGTGCCCCTGCTGTTTTTCTCCGTCCATCCCAAATAACTTTCTGTTGGTTAAATGTGAAATCTGATTTTTTTCCCCCCAACTTTTGTCATCATCCCATTGTTTAGTTCTACCCTTTCTGGTATATTCGTGCCAAATAACAACTCTATGTGGATGGAATAGGTCATATCCCCATGTGTAAGCCCTAGCAGCAATTGAAATTTCCTCACCGTGGAAATAATATTCTGGATTGTGTTGTACCTCGGTAGTAAATTGGCCTAATGTGAAGGCAAAGTGTGCCGAGTAAAATCTCGAAGGAACAGGAGAATTCAAATTTTGCCAACCTGGGATTGTTTCGGGCAAAAAGAAAACTGCACCCTCTGGAATAAAACGATCGAAAGACATTCTCCAAGGTTCTTGAATTCGTGCTGCCGGATCATTTTCTGGATCGAAAGAAGAAACATAACCAGTAAGCAAAGGTTTTGGATAACCTTGCCCCTGCAGTTGTTTGATCATTTCTATTAGAGTTTGATCCCAATTGGGTGCAAATCTCATGTGTGAATCAATTTGTAGAGTGTATTCCTCTCCTGAATATTTCTGTTGTACCTGGTTCCTCGCCCAACAAACCCCTTTGCTTTCTAAATATGGAACATCAATTATTCTAAACCTTTTATTTTTTCTAAATTTATCCAAATTGTCAAATCCGTCGTCGGGGTGGAACTGTCTACAAACACCAACGATTATATTTTTAGGGTTTTTGGCATTACTTAGCATATCCTCTATCGTTTTTACCATCTCAGGATCACGATAGGATGCAATTTGTACAAAAATTCTAGGACGATTGTTACTCATTAAAATTTCATCTATTTAAATGGTGTTTATATTTAAAACACCAATTTTGTTTCTTAGAAAAAGTTTTTATTTTTTCCCCTTTTCTGGATAGGACCCAGCAATAACCCCAAAGTAATCTTTTGCTAATGGGCTTTCCTCCACAATACCGACATTGATATATTCATTTAAGATTTGTCTGGTTTCCTCTTTGGATTTCTTCAAAATATATTTGGCTATGAAATCAATGTGAACCGGAGTTCTTAACTTCGCTAGTAAAGGATCTCTTTTGCTCATGAGTTCAATTTTGAAGGTGGAAAGTGACCTTTTATTTCGCGAAGTGAAAATGAATAACCAGAATCTGAATTTTTCTGAAACATCTGCCTCATCATTTCTGCCTCGATCTCTGAGGAAAATTCTAGAACTTCCCCCTGGCTGTCCAACATAATAACTGGAACCGTTGTTCCAACTGGTGTTTTGTAATTTTTGATGATAACATAAGAGTTTGTCATGATTTGAAATTTAATTTTGTTGTAAAATATTGTTTAGTCCCACCAAGTTTTTAACCCCGATCCGTCGTAGTATTTTCCCCAGGGATCGTCTAATTCTTCTAAATTCTCCAAATTTTCTAAATTTTCTTGACCTCGTAGAATTTGAACTAATTCTTCCCATTCCTTCCTTTCCAGTTCGTCGGATCTTCTAAAAATTTTTGAATTGTGAGCCTTTTGTTGTTCAGAAAGGTCATCTTTCATTTCATATAGAGGTAATTCTGATTCCGAACCAAACCACTCTTTTTCCCCTTCAGAATCTGGGGAATAAGTGTCGAACCAGGTATTTCCCGTTTGAATTTCCCCCAATTCTTTTTCTGCCAAATGTATGTAATCGGATTTTCTGATTCTTTCCAGAATTTGTGCTGCTCTTTCCATCTTCACAATTTTTTTATCAACCCATTCTTGATCCTTAACACTTCGGGAAGACATTTTGCCCTTCATGTCTAAAATTCCAATTTCAAGCAAATAAAGAATACCGCTGTAGTCCCACCAAACGTGGCAAGAGAGAGCCTTACGAAAAATCCAAATGTTTCTAAAAAAGTTTTTGATGAAAAACCAATAATCCTCGAGAGGAGAAATAATTTTGTATCTGAATGATGCAATTAGTTCGTTGTACCAAATCTCAAACTTAGAGACGTGTGGCTTTCTAGGAAATTTAATCATGGTAATTGTATCCTCAAAAAAATTAAAAATTTCAATTTGGATAAATCTTCAAGAATTTTAGTTCAAAAATAATAAATTTTTTTCTTATTTCAAAATTTTCGTGTTTAATTTTCCAGCCAATTTATAAATAAAAATCCAACTCAGTCATTTTTATTTGTGATATATACAGAATGAGACATCTCGTTCCCTTTCGGGTTTATGAATCCAAAACTCCTTCTGGATTGACTAAAAAACAGGAGGCTTTTCTAAACCGTTATACAGAAGGAACCTGGAGCGTGAATCCAACAACAGGTCTTGTTGATATTCAGGGCGATTTTTATTGTGTTAATAGGAAAGCAAAAAGTTTTTTTGGGGTCAAATTTGGAAATGTCACTGGGGATTTTGCTTGTTACGGCAACAAACTCCAATCACTGGAAGGAGCACCACAGAAAGTTGTTGGGAATTTCGATTGTATCCGCAACGAACTACAATCACTGGAAGGAGCACCACGGGAAGTTAATGGGAATTTTTATTGTGGCTCCAACGAACTCCAATCCCTGGCAGGAGCACCACGGGAAGTTGGCGGGGATTTTTATTGTTCCGGCAACCAACTCCAATCCCTTGAAGGAGCACCAAAAGAAATAAATGGTAATTTTTATTGTGATGAATTATGGTTATATCTGGGTGAATGGAACATGGAAGGATGGCTGGAAGTTCTACGAACAGGAAACGAACAGGCAAAGAAACTAATTCTAACACTTCCAATTTTAAATCCAACCTATTGGAATTCTAGAATTTCTGAAAATCCCGAATCAACTATTCTTGAACTTTCAGAATTTTGGGACGACATGCCAGAAAAGGTTAAAAATTCAATTCGAATCCCTTCTGAACTGAGGGAAGATTTCGACAATTTGTTGGATCTGGTGAGAGCTGGGATCATGTGAAATATGGGGATATATAAATCATGAGACATCTCGTTGCCTTCCGGGTTTATGAATCCCAAACCACTTCTGGTTTGACCCCAGAGCAGGAGGCTTTCCTGAATCGTTACACAAAAGGAACCTGGAGCGTGAATCCAACAACAGGTCTTGTTGATATTCAGGGCGATTTTTATTGTGTTAATAGGAAAGCAAAAAGTTTTTTTGGGGTCAAATTTGGAAATGTCACTGGGGATTTTGATTGTTACAGCAACCAACTCAAATCCCTGGAAGGAGCTCCACGGGAAGTTCTTGGGGATTTTAATTGTTCCCGCAACCAACTCCGATCCCTGGCAGGATCACCACGGAAAGTTGGTAGGCATTTCAATTGTATGAGCAACTATCTCCAATCCCTGGAAGGAGCACCACGGGAAGTTGGTTGGGATTTTAATTGTTGCTATAACCCACTCCAATCCCTGAAAGGAGCACCACTAGAGGAAATGAATGGTTCGTTTATATGTAACGCATTCCAAATGAAGCAGGGAGAATGGAACATGAAAGGTCTGATAGAAATATTAAAAAATGGAAAAGAAGAGGCAAAGAAACTAATGCTAACACTTCCAATTTTTAATCCCAACTTCTGGAATTCCAAAATTTCTCAAAATCCGGAATTAACAATTATTGAACTTTCAGAATTTTGGGACGATTTACCATTGGGTGTTAGATGGGAAATTCGTGTGCCTCGGGATCTGAGGGACGATTTCGAGAACTTGTTGGAGCTGGTGAGAGCTGGGATCATGTGAAATATGGGGATATATACAGAATGAGATATCTCGTTCCCTTCCGAGTTTACGAATCCAAAACTACTTCTGGTTTGACCAAAAAACAGGAGGCTTTTCTAAACCGTTATACAGAAGGAACCTGGAGCGTGAATCCAACAACAGGTCTTGTTGATATTCAGGGCGGTTTTTATTTTGTTAATAAAGGAGCAAAAAGTTTTTTTGGGGTCAAATTCGGAAATGTCACTGGGGATTTTTGTTGTTACGGCAACAAACTCCAATCCCTGGCAGGAGCACCACAGAAGGTTGATGGGGGTTTTTATTGTTATTACAACCAACTCCAATCCCTGGAAGGAGCACCACAGAAAGTTGTTGGGGATTTTATTTGTTCCAACAACCGACTCCAATCCCTGAAAGGAGCACCACAGAAAGTTGATGGGGATTTTAGATGTCACTCCAACTTAATTCAATCCCTGGAAGGGGCACCACAAAAAGTTGATGGGGATTTTAGTTGTTCCCACAACCAACTCCAATCCCTGGAAGGAGCACCACAGAAAGTTGGTGGGGATTTTCATTGTGGTGCAAACCAACTCCAATCCCTGGAAGGAGCACCACAGGAAGTTAGTGGGGATTTTCATTGTGGTGCAAACCAACTCCAATCCCTGGCAGGAGCACCACAGGAAGTTAGTGGGTATTTTGATTGTTCCCGCAACAAACTCCAATCCCTGGCAGGAGCACCACAGGAAGTTGGCGGGGATTTTGATTGTTACAACAACCATCTCCAATCTTTGGAAGGAGCACCAAAGCAAATAAATGGTAAATTTAAGTGTGATGAATTCAGGTTAGATCCGGGCGAATGGAACATGGAAGGATGGCTGGAAGTTCTACGAACAGGAAAAGAAGAGGCAAAGAAATTGATTCTAACACTTCCCTATTTTGATTCAAACTTCTGGAATTCCAAAATTTCTGAAAATCCGGAATCAACCATTCTTCAACTTTCGGGATTTTGGGACGATTTGCCAGACGAGTTTAGAAATTCAATTCGAATTCCTTCAGATTTGAGGGAGGATTTTGACAACTTGTTGGATCTGGTGAGAGCTGGGATCATGTGAAATATGGGGATATATACCACAATGCATTACATCCTTAAATTCGATAAATTCGTTTTAAATGAGGGGACATCAAAAATTTACCCCTCCCGAACAGCTCCTGCTGTATGGCCAGTAAAATTGGAGGATTCTCCTAACTGGGGCATTTTGAAATCTATGGGATTCACCGAAGAAGGAATTATCCCCCGTACTGGCACTTTTATTGTCCAAGCCCCGGATGGACAAGCATATAGTTTGACTAAATCTGGATATGTTAGAACCAGCCCAACCTATATGCTAACTTATGCTGGACCAAATAACATCGATGGAATGTTTTTATATTTGATAAACAAGTATTTACCCTCATGGAAAAAGAAAATTGGGGGAAATTTGAATGATGATGATTTACAAATTTTGGCTAAGATACAACAATTAAAAGATTCGGAAGAGAAAAAACTTAATCTCCCCACCCATCCGAATCTGGATAGCGAACAAATAAAATTTTTAGATTTAGTTTGCCGGGATGATAACGATGTACCTTCGAAATGGACTTATAATAATGGGGAAATTGATGTTCAGGGTGATGTAATATTGAAAAGTGAAGTAAAACATCCTTCTTACAGAGGTATTGGTTTTTCGCCAAGAAAACACGGAATTAAATTTGGACATGTTAGAGGTGTATTTGATGCAAATTCATTGGGTCTTCGAACCATGAAAGGAATGGGATTTCCACATACTGTCGATATTTTTAGATGTTCTTATAATCAACTCCAATCCTTAGAAGGAGCACCACAGAAAGTTGGTGGGGATTTTGCATGTAATGGAAACCAACTCCAATCCTTAGAAGGAGCACCCCCGGAAGTTGGCGGGGATTTTGATTGTTTACACAACGAACTCCAATCTCTGGAAGGAGCACCACAGAAAGTTGGTGTGCATTTTAATTGTTCCGGCAACTATCTCCAATCCCTGGAAGGAGCACCACAGAAAGTTGGTGGGTTTTTTATTTGTTTCAACAACAAAGAACTGAAATCCCTGAGAGGAGCGCCAAAAGAAATAAATGGTGAATTTCGGTGCGATCAATTCCAATTAGAGGTGGGAAAATGGAATATGGAAGGATGGCTAGAAGTTCTACGAACAGGAAACGAAGAGGCAAAGAAACTAATTCTAACCCTTCCCTATTTGGATTCAAACTTCTGGAATTCCAAAATTTCCGAAAATCCCGAATCTACAATTCTTCAACTTTCGCAATTTTGGGACGACATGCCAGATGAAGTTAGAAATTCAATTCGAATTCCTCCTGATTTAAGTCACGATTTTGCCAACTTGTTGGATCTGGTGAGAGCTGGGATCATGTGAAATGTGAGGATATATACATAGCAAAATTAAATTTTAAGACATGGGGAATTCAAATCTTTACACTGCATACTTAGATTTCATCAACGAAGCAGTAAAACCGGAAGAAAGCTTCGAACAATTCTGCAAAAATCGTTTAGCGGGAGCAACCAAAATAACTGAAATGGCAAAGAAAAAAGGAGGAGATGCCATGTTGACTTTTCATCATTTTGAAGTGAAACTTCCAATTTACCAGAAGGCTTCTTCTGGTAAATTTAAATTAAGCGAGGCAAAGACAAAACTTGATTCATCAGTTTCTAAATTGAATCAATCCTTGAATTCTTCCGGAGAAATAAAAATGAATCAAGTTCAATTTCAAAAATTGGTGGGTTTAATTGAGGTTTGGGGTGAACTAATTATAAGATTCAAACAAAATTAATCTTATGACACGGTACATAAAAAAACTTAACGAATCCGAAGATCTAGAAGATTTAGATTCATTATTGGCTTCCTTCGATGATCTTATATCCGTTTTTTATGGATGGGCATTTCTATGGGAAAGCAGAACCGAAAACCCTTTGGTAGAAGTGGTTATAGCATCATCACCCAGAGAAGCATTGAGTGTTTACAGTAGCTATGGATGGTTTGGGGAGGACATAAATTATATTTTGTCTTCTGGAAAATCTATCAAATCAATTAGAGATGTTTTTGATCATCTTGTTAAACAGAAAATAATTTATAATTCTTCTATAGTTTTCGATCTGAGATTGAGAGAATCCATCGAAAAAAGAACGGGATATCTTAGAATTCCAAGAGACAACCCTTATGAAATCACCAGGGTTTTGGATCGGGTTTTTTACAATGCCGAAGAAAGATTTGATAATCAATTCTATTCTTCAAAAGCTAATTTGAATTTCACAGCAGATATTTAAAGGTTTTACCCTTTTTTTGCCTTTGCCTTTTTTGCCTGCTGATACAGAGCCTTATCGTGCATTTTTGTTGTTTTTCCTCCGGTCATAAAAGAATTTACCCTCGCGTGAGCCCATTGATCGGGGGTTGTTCCTGGTCGATGGCCAACTTTCCAGGCTGCCTTGCCACGTTTGAAAACTTGCTTCAAAATCCCAAGGGGGAATCCACTTTTTTCCGCTTTCTTTTTCAATGCTTTGTGGGCTGGAGATCCTGGATTACTAACTGAACCAGCAGCAGATCCTTCGTCCAATGAGTCCCACTCTTCCCCGGATTCTTCAAGTTCAAGAAAAACTTCATAGGCAGCCTGTTCAATTTCAAATTCGAAATCTTCATAAACAATTAAATTAGAATCGAATGAAGAATCTTCGCTTTCCCCAAACATTTCCTTGTATTTTTTCGTGTATTTGCTTTTCTTAGTCTCAACTTTTTTACCTTTACCTGCTTTCCCGCTTTCATAGTCAGCGTCCCATGGATCGTATGCAGAGGAATCTGAATCTTTCTTATCCTTGTGTTTTTCAATTTCTCTTTTCATCACTTTTGGATTTTTACTGAGGTATTGTTTCGGAATTTTCATGTTTATTTGTGTTATTTTGGGTTAAATCATTAAAGCAAAGAATATCTTTTGCGTTTGGAATTCGTGTTATTTGGGGTTCCTTTTCTTTCATCTTTCTGGCCAAAGTCAATTTTTCGTAGATTGTTTGAATTTCTTCGTAGGTGAGATTGCTTTTCTTAGAGTTGATGTCTGCCGTGCATGATACAACGTTTCCCTCTATATAACCACGATCTGAATCAATTCGATCGAAGGATCTTGAAAAGGGACCATCATCTTCGAATCTCCGGCCCGTATAATAACAGGTTGGGTGAGAAAGCAAATCCTTTACAGTCGAAAAGCTAAGGTCAAATTGTAGACCTCTGTCCTGTGCACTCTGAAAGATTTTTAACATCTTTCGTGCAACTTCTAAATCGGTAATGTGGGATGGTTTGTGAGACCTGTGTGCGGGTTTTCTTTTGCCTTTCATAGGTGAAGTTTGTTCTCCTATATATCCGGAAAGAGAACACTTCTTATTCGCGGGATGTCATCCCAGCTGGTTGTAAATGGTGGAGTTAGAAAATCACGTCTCATCTGCCAATCTTGGGATTCCGGTTCCTTAACCTTCCGAGAACGAAGGTGTTCACGCCACATTTCGATTTGTTCATGCCCTGATATGGCCAAATCCCCTAAATAAACTCCACCCTTGCGATATTTAATTTTGGAATCAAACCCATCAATGAGTAATCGTTGAACAGCAGCCCAAATTTGATCCTCGTTGTTCGTCCGTGAAAGAAACTTGTGCGCAAAACTTTTGGAATAGTAAAAATTATCCTTGTGTGGGTCGTTTGCCAGAAAAAGCACAACGTATCCCGATGACAAAGATTCAGAGTTCAACTTTGTCACCACACTTTTCGTATACAGTTCGATGGCCTTTTGAACCTCGTCAAAATCTCGGGTTCCCCTTCCAAATGTACGTGAGGTGGAAATATTTTTTCTTCTTTTAAATTTTGTCACCACATCGTGACATCTCATCCCCAGAAGTTCCTGGTGAGTTCGAAGCCCCACGACGGTCATATTTTTTTTAACCCATCCAGGAGATAAAGACATGAAATCATGAACACTAGAACAGCCCACATGGTTTAATTTCTTTTCGCTTTGTCTTCCTATACCCCATATGTCGGATAGAGAAATTTGGTGACCGTGTGTTTGAAAAAATTCGAAGGAATCTTTCATGAAATAAATCCCAGAGGAATCTTTTGCCATTTTGTTGGCCACCTTTGCCAGAGTCTTGGTGGAAGCTACACCAATAGAAATGGGAATACCGGTCCAACGCAAAACCTGAGATCTAACGTGGGTTAAAAAATTTTCCATTTCAATTGGATCCACGTGATCTAAATTCACGAATACCTCGTCTATGGAATAAATCTCTATTTGAGGTATGAAAGTTCTGATTGCTTCCACCACTCTTTCTGACATGTCTGCATACAAGGTATAGTTGGAGGATAGAAGAACAACACCTTCTTTTTGAATGAGGTCTCGAATTTTAAAAACCTTCTGCCCCATCTTAATGCCAAGCTTTTTGGCTTCCTGAGATCTGGCGATGGCGCTACCGTCATTGTTACTAAGAACCAAAACAGGTTTCCCCCTAAGAGATGGATTAAAAACCCTTTCACATGAAACATAAAAGTTATTGCAGTCTGCAAGTCCGATCCAACGGGTCATTATCTTTTAGTTCTTGTGATTACACCCCAATGTTCTTCTGGATTTCCCTCCCCGAATCGATATAAAACAAAGTGACCCAATTCGTTTACACCCACGCACATCTGTCCTTTTTTTGGTTCTGTCTTTCTATTTACCTCTATAATGTCTCCGGCTGATAACTGGGCATAGCTAATTCCCCCACCAATCCTAAAGAAGAAGGTGAAGTAAGGGTCTGGTCCTAAAGGTTCAAAATAAAGTCTATCCTGAACGTAATCTGTTGCGGGCGAAGAAAATCCAGTTGTTTTGGTTTTGATCTTTGTAAATGATTCCATAGGAAAGAACAACACCAAATATAATCAAATGGATTCAAATTTGGAGGATGAGATTCGTAAAATTTTCCCACATGGAATTCAATTCTTGTTCGTCCTGTGGGTGGGTCAAAAACAAAGTTAAAGGACCATCTCTTCCAATCTCGGTGCCAGGAATCATCGACTGCTCTAAAATGGTGTAAATTTTTTCTTCCGGGTCGAACATTCCCAACACCCCTTTGTGACCCTGCTGCATGGCCTGGTAAACAAAATTTTCTTTGGTGAATGGGATTTGAAAATTGTGGTCCCGGCATTGATATTTTCTTCCTGTTTCCGGATCTAAAAAGAAAACACCAGATTCACGAATCTTCTGACACGTAGAATCGATACCATCCCAAATATTCCGGTACATGTCTTCTGGATAAAAATGCCCTGTACAGGAAGGAGTTGTTGGATAACCTTTCCCGTGCAAATGTTTTACGGCAGAGAAAAGTCCTTCATCCAGAGTTTCATAGAAATTTGGATTCGATGGCATTTTCACAACACCAGAAAAAGGAAGACCATAGTACCAAGAATCTTCGTCATTTTGTGGCTTCAACCACGAAAAACGATGAAAAAATTTTGGGTTTACAAAAGATGGGGAAATCTTGTTAAGCAAAATATTTTGAATTTATGAAAAAAGCAAATTGTGAAATTTGTTGAACTCCGACCATCTATGGTCCAGTCCAATCCGGCCTCCATTTATCTTCTCGGTGACATCAGTTACTACCTCTTTTGTTGTCCCCTTGTCGCAGAATCCCCAAATTTTATTTTTTTGAAAGAAAAAAGCGGCTGAGGTCAATGGATATTTGGTGGCAACCAAGTCGGGATTCGCCAAAATATCATCATCCACCATCTTGTCGAACTCCTCATAATTTGATTTTCCAGTTAGCTGAATGTAACCTTTACCTGCGAATTTCCATCCATCCCCTGATGATTCGTCTCCGTTTCCCATTCTCGAAGAGTAAACCTTGTTAGCTATCTTCTGTGGGTTTTTAGCGTAGGATTCGTTCAAATCCCCGGGGAAATATTTTGGAAAAATTTGTTTGAGTCTTGCGGCAGAATAATTCAAATTTTCTCTAACGGACTTGAAGCCACCTGATTCGTGAGATGTTTGGGATAAGAAGTGAGCAAGTCTCAAATTGGTTGTCATACCAAACTTTGCCCCGAACTCTTTTATCTCATCTAGAATTTTATCCGGAACATGTCCTTTGAGTTTTTCCAAGGATAAATTTGAATTTTGGGTTGTTGCAACAACCGGTTGAGATGGTTTCGATTCAGGTGTGGGTTTATCCTGGGTAATCGGGCCAAATAATTTAACCCACGTCCCCAAAGAAACTATACCGTCCGGGGAAATACCTTTTTTTTTCTGTAACTCAATAAGTTTGCTTTCGGTTAAAGGACCAAATACTCCATCTGCCTTCAATCCCAATTTTTCTTGGAGCTTTTTCACGTCCACTCCTTTGGAACCAATTTTTAAATTCATAAAAATTTTTTCCTTTATATATTCCAAGTCACTCCATAAGATATATACTTAAAAGAAACACACGGTATGGCCTACAGAATCGTTCTTAGACAAGACACTGCCTCCAATTGGCAACAAAACAACCCAACCCTCCTGAGTGGAGAATTGGGTTTTGAGACAGACACAAATCAGCTAAAGATTGGAAATGGAACTTCTTCCTGGAACGATCTAGGTTATTTTCCCTATTCTGGATTAGATGGAAATTTCAACATTACCTCGGGGCAATTTTGGACCTCAACTTTTGCAGGAGCAACAGCTTCCATAGATTGGGATAATTCTAACGTTCAAAAAATGACCTTGGCTTCCAATACAACATTCGCCTTTTCGAATGGGGAAGACGGGGGCCAGTACGTGCTTATGTTAAAACAAGGAGCAAGCGGAGGATATGAAGTGACTTGGCCAGGATCGGTCAGCTGGCCGGGTGGATCCGGACCTACTGGTCCTGTAATGACTCAAACTGCAGACCGTTATGACATTTACAGATTTGTCCACACCGACGGAAAATATTTCGGTACCGCCGATCAAAATTATTTGTAAAACAGAAAATTTATTTTTCTGATTTCTCGGGGGAAAATCTCTTTGAAAAATTGGAGATTTGAGAACAAGATGCCATCTGTATAACCCCGAGTACTAGGGTAATCCCTGCCCATAGGCGAGGGAAAAAAACCAAACAACAAATCCAAATCACTAAACCCAAAATAAAGAGATGCAAATTTTCCTTAAATTTTTTCATGCTTGCTTTCCATATATTTTTGGGCTGCTCTACCCATCCACTGAAGGGGATCCTCTAATTTAGGTTCATACATGGAATAGCCAGAGTTTCTTGGAGTTCTAGGATCTTTGCTGCCCGTCTCGGCCAAATTCAGTCTCTCCAATTTGGAGGCAATCTGTTTTAGATATTCTGGATTTGAATACATAGGCCTTGAGTTGGCTTATATATCTTTTGCCAAATCCAATTTTTTATCCTCTGCCCTGTGATTTCACCAAGGAAATCATCTGATCAAGGGTTCTAAAGACCATCATATCCGGATCTTCTTCGTCTCTTATCCCAAATAACATTTCTCCTGCTTCTGATTTTCCAACCCCCAAAGTTCCGAGACCTTCGCAGATCAAAGGATAAAATTCATTTGGCTGGAGTTTTGACCAGATTTCTTCATAATCAAAATCATGCCATCCAAAGTCAAATGCTTCTTCGTACTGTTTGCTAAATTCTGCCATTTGTATAATTTTGTTTTTCCGGTAAGGACCCTAACATAATTCCAAGAAGAATAATTTGTTTTTCTCTGGAATTAAATTTCGAATCAGATTTAGAATCTGATTCGATATGGGATGATGAAAAATTGTATTGGCTCAAAATTGAATCAATCCCTTGAATCTGAATTAAATTTTGGTTATTTAGCACGGATTTGTTTGTGGTTTGAATCGATCAAGAATTTAATAATTTCAGCCAGATCTGTTGCAGAGTCAGAAGTAAAATCCTTTCTGAATAACTCTGGGTAATTCCAGGATTTTTCTTGTGAATCTAAAATGCTAACCCTTCCCTGGAGCCAAAGTACAAATTCTTGTAAAGTCGGCTTAGATACTATTTCTCCCCATTGGTCATAAATCTCAAGTTCATTGTTTTTATTTCTTTGAATCCCAAGATTGCATCCCTCGTGGTTGATTAAACATTTTTTTTTCATTTGGAATGTATTTTCTTCAAATATACGGAAAAAAATTCATTTGTTTCCCACGATTTTGGAATTTTATGCAATCAAATTGGAAAAAAAATTAAGATATAATTTTTATCTCATGGTCTGTCTCAATTACAACTCTTGCACCACAAGAAATCAAGGGTTTGATTTCAGTTCCAGAACCACAATAAGTGATTTTACTCGGGCCCAAAATCTCAACCTCATTGCAGTAGGTATTTTTTTTACCTTGTTTAACTGTGATAACTGGTAAATCGGTCCCTTTGGTTTTGTTGGAACGAATGTGATGTTGGTTGACGTGGATCTTAGTTTTCAATTTGATAAAGGTGCTTTAATTATTGGGTGTGATTGATTTTTTAATCTGTTCTAATAAAATATCCACCTGTTCATCCAGCTACTTATACCATGTATTTCTTTTATTGATTGGTATTCATTAAGACCAATTGTTGCGTTTGCTTCCTTTTCACCATCGGTGATTGTGATTTTAATTTGTAAATTTTCCATAACTTATATTTTTTTAATTTGATAACGGTGCTTTAATTTTTTAATTTACTAAGTGTTTTTAATGTCTTCAACAATGAATCAGGAGTTACTGAAATTGTATCTATTCCCTCTTTCACAAGAAACTCCGCAAAATCAGGAAAATCAGAAGGGCCCTGCCCACAAATACCAACCTTCGTATTTGTTTTTTTACTAATTTTAATCAGGTGGGATATTGCCCTTTTTACTGCTATGTTTCTTTCATCATAGATTGAAGATACTAAAGCAGAATCTCTATCTAAACCTAAAATCAGTTGTGTTAAATCGTTAGACCCGATTGAAAAACCATCAATATGTTTTGAAAATT
>Ga0194118_10000986_pt1 | contig 43314 bp, 43 predicted proteins | sample TA2MahsurfametaG_2_FD_148662 | JGI IMG/M metagenome (GOLD analysis project Ga0194118, IMG submission 148662) | Freshwater microbial communities from Lake Tanganyika, Tanzania - TA2015013 Mahale N5 surface | ecosystem: Environmental > Aquatic > Freshwater > Lake | place: Tanzania: Lake...
GCCTGGCGTCACGCCCTCGCGCGCAGGACCACCCGGGAGTGCCGTGCCCGCAGGACTGCCGGCCACTTCGAACAATCCGTCGCTACGCCGGGCCAATTCCGTGCTGTCAGCGCTGCGCAGCATCAGGCGGCCTACCGCCTGGCCTGGAGCATTGGAGGGGGCCGCCGGGTCGCGTGCCGTGACGTTGCCATCCGGGTTGATCGTGATGACAAAACCAGGAGGCACGTTGATGGTGTTGCCACCCTCCCCGCGCACCAGGTTCCCAATACCGGTCTCCAGGGCACCTTGAGCGTTGACCCTCAGGTCGCCCCGTCGGGTGTATGCCAAGGTTCCATCGCTGGCGCTGACGGCCAGGACTGCGCGGCCGTTGACCGCCACATCCAAAGCGCGTCCGGTGACCATGACCGCTCCACCTTCTAACCTGATGATGTCCTTGGACACCGCCCGCGGTTGAATACGAGACGAGAAGCCGGGACCCTCTGCGGTTACAGACTCCATGGCCATGTCGTAGCTGCGTTTGAAGCCCACCGTCGATATATTGGCCAATTCGTTGGCGATATGCTGACGCGCAATTGACTGCGCGGAGATGGCAGCTGCAGCAGTAAAGGCCAGGCGGTCCATTTGTCGGTGTCCTTGTTCGGCTTATGCAACTAGGGGCGGATGAGAACTTGAGGCTTCATCAGCTGCGCAGGTTGATGATGGCCTGCGTCAACGTGTTGTTGGTCTCAATGGCCTTGGCAGACGCCTGGAAGTTCCGCTGCGCAGTAATCAGGTCCACCAGTTCTTGCGTCAGGTCCACGTTCGCCCGTTCACGGGCACCCGCGCGCAAAGTACCGAAACCAGCAGATCCGGCCTCACCGTACTTCGCTGTACCCGACTTGGCACTGGCGTAGTAGCTGCTGTCGCCGATCTGGCGCAAGCCCGTAGGCGTAGCAAAGTTGGCCAGCACGATCTTGGCCAGTGACTTCTGTGTGCCGTTGGAGTAGCTGGCGCTCACCAGGCCGTCGTCGCCGATTTCCACACCGATCAGGTCACCCTCAGGGCGGCCGTTCTGGTCTTGCTTGCGCACACTAAAAGGCGACGAGAACTGGGTGGACCCGGCATAGTCGATCGAGAATTTCAGCGTGGCTCCAGAGTCACCGATCGTTGCGCTCTTGAATTTAATGGCTTCGTTGGGCGAGGAGATCTTTCCGCTGGCGTCGAAGGTCAATTCGCCGTTGTCCAGGTAAACCGGCGCGTAGAGTTCCTTCGTTTCAGCCTCGGAGAAGTCTCCAGGGTTGCTGGTTTCAAGACCGTTTCGGTCCACATACAGCGGGAATCCAGCGGCGTTGCGGGCCTGCTGCGGAATCTGCCAGGTACTGGTGCTACCCCGCGCACTGGGAACGTTGCTCAATCCCCAGATGCTGTTGGCAGTAACCTTGACAAATGAGTTGTCACCTGTAGTGCCGCTGGTAAAGGTGAAGAACTTGTTAGCCGATCCGGTAATGGCGACCTTGACACCGCTCACGGTTCTGCCGAACGTGTCGGAAAGTGCATTGATCCGGTTTTCCAGGGCTAGACGGAACTCTTCTGCGCCGTACTCGGCCTTAGGCGGAATCGTGATGATGCCGGTGACGTTGTCCACGGTCACAACGAACTGGTTGTTGGATTCGTCGACGCGAAACTTGTTGGCCAGGTTGATACCAATGATGCCGCCTTGAAGTACCGCTCCCGTCGAGGCTACACCGCGTACTGGCGTATTGGAGGCGGCCGTTGCACGCGCGGTAAAGCCGAACACCGTATTGATGACGTTGTTGACCACAGCGCCGGTACCCGTTGCGGGCGGAATTTCGATAGCGACACTCGAAGTGTCACCCGTTCTACCTGAGAAGATGGCAAACGTCCGCTTATCTTCGTCGTACCGAACTTGAATGCCGAAGCGCTGGTCAGCCACAGGCACCTTAAAGTTACCGTTCGGCAATACCTCCTCCTTGTAGTCCGCCGTGCTGGTGCCGGTCTTGTTCAGTCCTAACAAGCCCTTGCTGTCGCCTCCACCCTTGAGCGTCAGCGTCTGCGTCTTGCTCAAACCCGTTGTGTCAAATTTGATTTGCTTTGTAACCGGATCCCAAGACACGGTGACCTTCGCCGTGTTCGGTGTCACGGCCGTGTTCTTATAGTTGGCGTCGGCAAAGATTTGGGTGTTCAGCTTGCTGACCAAGCTTTCCGGAGTGATCTGGTTAGTCAAGCCGGTTTCCCAGTCGGCTGCCGTCAGCTTCAGGTGTAAGGTTGTCGGCGCTGCGGCGCTTGAGCTGTCACTGAGCACCAGCGATACCACCGTGTCCTTGGTGCCCGCTGTGGCACCTTCAAACAACTCACCGTCAAAATTCAAAAACTTTTCATCACCAAATTGACGATTGATTCGGTCCGTCATCAAACGGGCCATTTCCACGCCGGTGTACGAAGTTCCTTTTTTCCCTGCTTCCAGCAAGTCAGTAAAGTCGATTTTTTGAGCGGCTGATCCATCCACCTTCAAGTCGAAGCGTAATTGTGGGGCTGCGGCGATCACGCCGACCGACGTGGTGGCGCCAGCGGCGGGCACCAGCGTGGCTAAATCAAAACCACCTCTCCAAATGTTGTTGATTGCGGTGGGCAGTGGGTCACCCGCCGCGCTGGCCGCCACTGACGGCTGGGCATTCTTCAGGTCGTCAAGCTTGTACAGCTTGTTAATTCCGCGTGATAGCGCCTCGGGTGGAATCTTTGACTCCGGAAGTACGTTGCCGTATTTGTTGACGAACAGGCGCGACCCTCCTATTTCGCCTTGGATCAGGTTTTCTGACAGTTTTGTATTGCCAATAAACGTATGCGTCTGAAACTTGTTGAACGGGTCTGCCGGCGTCGCTACCTGCGTCTTGACGTAGTACACCGTCGCCAAATACCCTGCGCCACCCGAGTCATAGACCGTAACGGTGCTGGTCTTGCTGTATGTGGTGGGATCATCCTTGTTGAAGGCCTTGGTGATCACCGCGGCATCCGCGGGGAAGTTCAACCCCAACTGAACGGCCGTCGTTTCACGCGCATCACCACTGGTCTTGCGGGACAACTGCAGCTTGGCCAGTGAATTCAAGTTGGCCTTGCCAGACGAGTCCACCGCCGCGGCCATTAGAGACTGGCCCTGAGAGTTCACCACGTTGAAGGAATCGTCCAGCGCAAAGCTGCCGTTTCGGGTGAAGATGTCCTGCAGACCGTCTACCGACTTCAGGGGGAAGAAGCCATCACCGGTGATCGCGATGTCCAGCGAGTTTGCCGAGAACTGGATGTTGCCCTGGCTGAATTCCTGGGTCACCGCCTTCAACGACACACCCTGACCAATCACCGAAGCAGCCTTTTGCAGTGGTGAGGTCGCAAAAATGTCACCGAAGTCAGCCCGGGAGCGCTTGAAGCCGGCGGTGCCCACGTTGGCGATGTTGTTGGACGTTACCGTCAGCTGCGAGGAGGCTGCATTCAGGCCAGTCAAAGAGGTATAGAAGGACATGGTGTGCTCCGGGTCAGGGGGTCGTTGTTGTCAAGAAATTCGGGTGTTGAAGAAGCGGTGCGCGCTTAAGGGCCAGGCTTGAACAAGCCCTTGAGTGCGTCTTCTATTGCGGATGCGGGTGAGGGTGAGGATGCGGGTGCGGGTGCGGGCATAGCGCCGTTGCCGGCGCCAGAACTTACGCCAGGCAATGTGTTCAAGCCGCCGGCTACCGAGCCTGTCGGCGGCACATATGCGGCGTCGATCCGGCTGACCTGGCTCAGCGGCACGGTGGCCCCGCCCTCCACTTCAATAATCAAGTCGTCGTCGGCAGGGCTGTAGGTCACACTCTTCACAGTCATGGGCGTGCTGATGGGCGTTTGGGTGACCTTGCCCAGGCTGTTGACCGTGGCCACGATCTTGTAGGTGCCTGAAGCTGCGGGCTCGCCCTCGTCGGTGACGCCATTCCAGCTCAGCTTGAGGTCACCAGGCATTTGGCGGCCCAGGGTCTGGGTGTAAATCTTCTTGCCCTGCGCGTCGAAGACGTCCAGGCTGACGCTGTCAGCGCCCGTGGGCAAAGAAATCAAGCCATTGATGGTGCTGCCCTTTTCATAGCGCGCATTGCCCATTGGCGCCGTCACCTGCTTGCCGATCAGATTGGCCCCGCTCATGAAGCGTTCGCTCTTCATGCTCTTGACCATTGACTCCATTGAGGTCCTGATATTGGTGGTGGCCTCAAGCTGTGAAAACTGCGCCAACTGCGCCACGAATGCCTCGTTGTTCACAGGATCCAGCGGGTTTTGGTTTTGCAGCTGGGTGGTAAACAGCGTCAAGAACTCAGTCTTGCCCATCGCTTCATTGACGGGCTTGGCCGCATTTTTGACATCGCTGTAGCGCGTAATGCCCGGTAACACGGGCTGCGCAGTTTTACTGGTAGGGGTAACGGGGGTGGTGGTCATGACAAGTTCCTTCGCCGTAGGCTCAGCTGCGCATCATGTCCAGCGTGCGCATCATCAGATGCTTGGCGGTATTCACTGTTTCCACGTTGTTTTGATAAGAGCGAGCTGCGGCCATCATTTCAACCATCTCACTAACCTCGTTGACGTTGGACTGGTAGACGAAACCGTCTTTGTCAGCCAATGGGTTGTATGGGTCGAACTGGCGGCGAACCGGGGCAGGGTCCTCCACCAGCTGATCAATCTTCACGCCCCCTTTGATGTCTGGCCCGTTGCGGGTGTCAGCCTTGTTGAGCATGCTTTCGACGATGGTCTTGAACAACGGACGCCGGGCACGAAAGGCCTCTTCGGGGGTCGTGGCCACTGTTCCGGCATTGGCCAGATTGGAGGCGGTGGCGTTCATACGGGTGAGTTGCGCGTTCAGCGCGGTGCCCGCAACCCCAAAAATGTTGTCCATCATGATGAAGACCTTTGCTCACTCGCCCTTGAGGGCTCTGCGTATGCCGGAGACACGGTTTTCCAAAAAGCTCAGGGTGGCCTGAAAGTCGCCCGAGGCCTTGCCGAAGCTCGCTTGTTCAATGCTCAGCTCCACCGTATTGCCGTCGAACGAGGTGTTGAAGGGAACGCGGTACATCAGGGCGGCTTGGTCAGGCGGCATCCCGCCCTCGGTCTCGTAGTGCTTGGGCTGGGTAGCCGTCAAGGAATCGGTGCGCACCGTCTTCATCACCTGCCGAAAGTCGACGTCGCGCGCCTTGAAGCCCGGCGTGTCGGCGTTGGCGATGTTGGACGACAGCGCTTCCATGCGCTGGCCACGAAAGCGCAACGCGCGTTCATGGAGGGCGAAGTCCTTGTCGATGAAGTTCATGCTGCTGGGTCCTTTGGGTGCAATCGGGCTTGCGGTGGCTTGCTTGGGCTACTCGATGACCGGCCTATTGGCTATTCCCGAGGGGGTTATGCAGATTTCGTGCCAACGGCCATGGAGGCCCACTCGCAGTCAACAGGGCATTGATCAGGGTCAACCCGGCCTCAAGGTGTTGGGTTCGCGGTCGATTCAACTGAAGGAGGCCGATACCGGCTGCAAGTTTTTGCCGCCTGGCAAGTGGTTGCCGTTGCTGCGCTGGGCTGTGGCAACGTTGCTGCTCAGCGCGCCATCAGATGGGAAACCATGAACTGGCCCAGGCGCGCCTTGGCGTTCACATTCAGACCGGCCAGAATTGACGAGCGGGTGATGGGCGCCTGCCGCTCACGCCGCACATGCAGGTCCAAAGCCTGCGGACCGGCAATCGGCAGCGCGGCGGTCAGGCTGCGTTCTTGGCGTGCGGCCGGTGTGAGGATGGTGAGATACAGATCATCAAGACGCACCTGCCCGTCACGTCCTCTGAACTCGCGCAGTTTGGTGTCATCAAAGTAGCGGTCCACCAAGTCGAGTTGTTGCAACACCGTCAGGTTCAGGATCTCCTGCGGCTGTTGCCCGTACCCAGCACTGGCCGCTCCTCGGTCGGGGCCGCTGCAGAACTGGATGATCCCGTGGCATCGCCCGTTGCTGGCCCTGGGATTTAAACCATCACTTTCCATCAGCACCGCCTTGGCAAAGTCGTCAGGCCTGAAACCGTGCTTTCCGGCCAATGCCTCAATGCGCCCGCTCACCAGCGTGCGGTCGTTCTCCGGGATGTAGCCCAAGTCCACCGCGCGGGTTAAGGTTTGGGCCAGCAACGGGCTGGGGCCGCTGCCTGCAGGCCCAGCGGCATCGACCCTGACGATGGAGTGGGCAACCGGTGCGGGCGGCAGCGACTTGGGTGCCGGCGCCACGCTGGTTCGATTCACCACAGCCACAGTTGGCTTTGTTGTTGTCAGTGCGGTGGCCGACGCCGCAGGCAAACCCACCACTAGGCTTTGCCCCACCTGAATCCGATCGGGGTTGGCCAGGCCGTTGTCTCGAGCCACCTGCAAAGCCCAGCGGTGGGCTTCTTGAGCGGTCATGGCTTCGCGCGCGCCACCCAGGGCTGCCCAGCGGGCACGAACCAGTGACGTCAGGGTATCGCCTCGCTGCGCCGTGACCTCTGCCACAGAGGGCGCAGGCACAGGTCCCCCAGGCGCCTGATCATCTCGGCGAAGGACAGCCAACTGTCGGCTAAATGGGCTAAGCCCAGGCGCCAGGCCCGGCGCAACAGATGCAGCGGGCTGGGCTGGGGCCGTGGGCGGAACGCCGGGCGCGGCTCCGGGCCTCACCCCGGATAATGGGTCCTGTATGTCCATGGTGGCCTTGTTCTTGCTTAATCGCTTTTGAACCGCCTTGATCTGTCGAAATTTCAACAGTCCTGGAAAGTCAAGATGCAAGACCCATGCCCTACCCCCCTTGCTCCACGGCCTGTGCCGGCGCCGTGGCCTGCCCTGGTCCGGCTTAGCCTGGCGGCCTTGACCATGCTGTTGGCTTTGCTGGGTTCACAGGCACAGGCTTCAGCGGCGATCACGGATCAAGCGGCCCGTTGGCTGTCTACCCAGCTTAAAGTTCCGGCAGACCGCATCACAGTACAGGCCCCGGACCCACGCTGGCAAATGCCGCCGTGCCCCTCGGGCCCACGTTTTGACACCCCTTTCAGCAATGCCAACACGGTGCGGGTTCGCTGTGAAAGCCCGCAATGGCAGGTATTTCTGCGCGCCCAGTGGCCTGAAGACTTGGTCCCGGCCGTGGCCAGCACAACACTGCCGGCTCCGCCCAACCGAACCGAGCCCTCTTCAGCCGCCGCCAACGCAGCAGCTCGCCCGACGGCCGAGCCGCGCAGGGGCATCGTGCTCACACGCGCGGTCAACCGCGGCAGCCTGCTGTCACCGGCCTCGGCCGAGCCTACTCAAGTCCCCGCGCGCGAGGCCGATTCCCTTCTGATCGCCGATGTCCAGTTTCTGCACCAGATGGAGGCGGTACGCGACCTGCCCGCGGGGGTCCCCCTGCGCCAGACCGACATCCGCCCGGCCGTCTTGGTCCGCCAAGGGCAGTGGGTCACCATGACCGTGGGCCAAGGCACCGGCTTTACCGTCACCGTTCGCCTTGAGGCCCTGCAAGATGGGCGTCTGGGAGACCGGGTTATGCTGCGCAACACCGAGTCTGGGCGCACCGTAAGCGCTGTGGTCACCGGCATGAACGCAGCCAAAGGGGCCTGAAAATGGCGCAAGAAACATCCCAAATACCGGCTCAAGTTTGGGAAACTCGTGCCGATCCTCCCAAAGAGTAAATCCGGGAAGTGTCCCGTTAACCGTTTCCGGATGTCGGCCGCAAGGCCTAGAAAGTGAGCACCCGATGACCGATCCGATCAGCACCTACACCCGCCCCCTGGGCGTCAATGGCAACCGCACTACCGCACGCCAAGAGGCCAGCAAGGACGTGTCCGAAAGCGCCACACAGGCTGCACCGAGCACCGAGGCGGCGCCTCGTCCAGTGCAAGGCGAGCAACTGCAGCTCAGCGAAGCTGCGCGCCGCTCCATGGCCGACCCTGGCTTCGACCGCGCCAAGGTCGACGCCATCAAGACGGCCCTGCGTGAAGGCACCTACCCATTGGATTCGCGCAAGATGGCCGAGAGCTTTGTGGCCTTGGAGCGACTCATCGACAACTGAGCCTTGGTCCGCTGTCGCGCCCTTCTGATCTATGACCAGCCCCGCCTTGTCCCCCAGCAACATCCCAGCGGCCGAAGCCCTGGTGGAACAGCTGCACTCACTGCTCGAGTCCGAGTTTGAGCAGCTCAAAAGTGGCGAGGTCGACACACTTGACGAGGTTCAGAACCGCAAATCGCTGCTGCTGGAGCAGCTGGCGCAGCTTGCACCAGGCCACGCCGTGGGCGAAGAGCCGATACCGCAGACCTGGAAGCCCTTTGCCGAAAAGGCCCGTGCCTGCCGGTTGCTGCACCAGCGCAATGAAATTTTGGTATCGCGCAAGCTGGACGCCGTGCGCGGCGCACTGACTGCTCTGCAGGTCTCGGCTGAAGGCCTTATCGACGAAACCTACGACCGCAAGGGACGCCTGTCTTGGGGCGCCGGGCACCGTCGCATGCCCCAAAGCGCCTATCCAGGCATTTGATCGTCGGCGCTGCCGCTGGCCTTTTCGTCGCCTGGCTGCATCCCGCGCAACCAATACACCCAAGACAACACAACCGCCACGGCGGTGTAAAGCTCGGCTGGAATTTCTTGCTCCAAGTCCACGCGTGACAGCAAGGCCACAAGTTGTGTGTCTTGCGCGATCCAAATGCCTTGCTCTTGGGCCCTGCGAATGATGGCTTGGGCCAGTTCGCCCTCGCCCCGGGCCACCACCACCGGCGCCGGGTTCTGCCCATATTCCAGCGCAACCGCCTGCAAGCGCGAGGCACTGCGCCGCCCCATGCGACCAGCCGCATCAGATCCTGGCGGTGATGGGGGCAAGGCTGGTGGGCTCATGTCTTGGCACCGCTGTTGGCCCAGGCCATCTCTTCAGGCTCTGGCGCGCCGGCGACGATCTCCAGTGCCGCCAAGGCCAAGCCGCTTTGGCTGAGGTGCAAGCGCAGCTCGCGCGATTGTTCTCGGGCTTGCTGAGCCACCTCCGGGCGCAGCGCCCACATGGTCATGGCCACGCGCCGGTCATGCGCCACCTGGGTACGCAGCCACAAGGGCCCCAGTCCGCTGTAAGCTGAGTGCACATCCACCACAAATGGAGGGGGGTCCTCTTCACGCTTGGCGCGTTCGCGGAACAAACGCAGGGCCACCGGCCCAGCATCAGCGAAGGGAATCACCATCGAAAGTAAAAGCTGGCCCTGCATCTGGGCCGTCAGGCTATCGAGCTGCGAACGCTCCAAGGTGTCGATTGCCCGGCTTAGGCGGACTTCTGCCGCACCCATTGCACCCGACAGGCCGCGCTGAAGTCGTCGCAAGGCCACCTTCAGGTCTTGGTCCAAGCCGGCAGCTCCGGCCAAGAGTGCCGCCTCGGTACCCAGCCCACTGCGGGCCATGGCCTGCTGCAAAGCGCCCGGGCTTAGTTGCGCCATGCGAGGCAAGTTGCCACCCAAGAGATCCAATAGCCGGGCCAAGGGCGAAGGGGATGCAGAGGGTGGCTCGGACGGCGGCTCATCTGCTTGGGGACTCAGCAAGTCTTTAAGGGCCTGCATGAGCGCAGCCCAAGCCGGCGCTTGTTGCATCAGCCGGGCCAACTCAGCCGATGCACCTTGGGGCAAGGCCAAGGCTCCGCCAGGCTCTGCTGGAGGTGCGAGAGAGGCGCCGGGCAACAAGCCCTGCGCCAGGGCGAAGGCTTGCCCAAGGCTGTAGCTTGATGCGTTGGTGCTGGCACCCATGGGCGTCGACGCTCCGTAGGCCGAGCCCCTCAGCGATCCGTTGGCTGCAAGGCCACCGCTGAGCTCATCAGCCCCGGTCGCTGCACGCGCCTGCGACGGGCCAGCCGAGGCCGTGGCGCCTTGGGGGCCCTGTTGCGGTGGGGCCGGGGCAGCCTTAGAGGGTGCTGCGTTCGGCGCGGTTTTCGCCGGGCGCAGCTGAATGAAGCCCCCGGGCATCAGCAACGCGACCAGGTCCTGCACGCTGCCCGGCGCCCAGCGCCATTGCGAGGGCAGGGGGAAGGCTTCCAGTGCGCGTGGTAAGCCGCTGCGCTGGCCCGCAGGCCACAAGACCGAGAAGGCCGAGCCCTCCTTGTCGACTACGCCATGCACCACCTGACCATTGCGCAAGCCCAGCAAGCGGGCCTGCTCGGCATTGATCAGGGGGCCACGCCCTTCGAGAAAAACAGGGTCTAGACGCTGCCCCGGCCCCACCGGGTCCAGCGGCTGCATCACGGGTAGCGGACCCAGCCCCGGCGTGCGCCGGTGGTCGCAGATGCTGCACCACGTTCTTCGGCCTCGGCCTGAGGGGCAGCCATCGGAGCGCCCATGACCTTTCCGAACGCGTGTTGAGCCTGGTCTTGGGTGGAGGGCAGTTGCAATCGTGCGCCGGCAACCAAACGAAAGCCAGCGCCAGGTACAAACGCCTGGGGGTTGGCCTGGCGCACGAGTTCGCGCATCACTTCAACACGCAAAGGCGAGCTGGCCAGGTGTTGCCGCAACAGGGTATCCAGGCTCTGGCCACGGGCCACGGTCACCACCATCCGCTCCTGCGCCGATGCAGGCGAACCTGTGGATGACGGCGCGGGACTGCTGCTCACGGGGACTTCGCGCAAGGCCGGGTCGGCGCGGCCCACCTGTGAACTCAAGAGGGTCTGAAGGGCCGCTTGTGCTGCCGCACTGGCGCTGGGGCCTGTGCTGGGGCTCGTGCTGGGGCTGGAGTTGGGGCTTGTATTGGGGCTGATGCTAGAGCTTACAGCGCTTCCAGCGGTTGAGGCCGCACTTGGCGTTGGGCTTGGAGTCGGCACCTGACTGGCAGGCTGCGCTGGCACGGTTGCTGCGGCGGGGCTTGGATCGGCCGTCGTTGCGCCGACTGGTGGGTTGGCGTGCGCCGGACCCGACGAGAGCACCACCGAGGCGGCCAGGGCCATCACGCCGAGCATGCGGACAGCCCTTTGGTGGTGGGCCTGCTGCAAGGCCCAAGCGCCTCCATGCAGGCCACTGTGTGTCGTCATTTCACCGCTTCCTGTCGACTTCCCAGCAGGGAAGCCCCGAAGGGCATGGCCAGCCAGTTCTGAGCAGAGTCTAAGGACAGTCGCGGACCCGCCACCTGGCGCGCCTGCGCGCGCTGGCCCTGCACCTGTTGTACCTCCAATAGGGCCAAATGGGCAGCTGATTCAGGCTCCAACAGGCGGCGCGGGACATGGCGTGCATCCACCAGCACCAGGCGATCGCCAGGCCGCAACCCAGCGTCTTGGCCCGCCATCAAAAGCACTTGGCCGTCGCCGTGGCTGCGGGCTTCATAGACCAGGGGCTCGCAGTCCAAGGTCCCTTGTAATACCTGCCAGCGATGGGTCAACTCGGCCAACAGGCGCTGACGTACGTCGTCGCTCCACTGACGCGTAGGCCGACGTAAGGCTACTGCCACAGCGGGCAACTGGCTGATGTGCTGCCACAAGGGTGCCTCTCCGTTTCGCGCAAGCATCCATTCCAACTGAATCGTCATGGCTTGACGGTCGGGTTCGGCCCAGCCCGCCCACTCCCGCGCACGCGACTCCCACTGCACGAGCCGTGCGCCCGCCGCAGAGGCTCCCCAACCCTGCACCACCCGTACCCGTACCTGCAGCATCAAGGGCGCACGCGGCTCAGGGGCCGACCACAGGGCCTCTTCATACCGGTTGCGTGCCGGCATCAACTGCGGCGTGTCTAGCGCGGAGCCCTCGGCCTGGGCGCGGGCGCGCAAGGAGGACCCTACCAAATGCGCCGCCTGCGCCGCAAGGGCCCCAAACTGTGGATCAGACGAAGGCATCACCTCCACCCGTAAGCCCATAGGATGGCGCCACGATTCATCGGCTGCGGGGTCGCGGCAAACGGGCTGTTTGGATAGGCGATCGGCCTTGCTGGCCGCTGCCACATCCACCACGGCCGTGGGCGATTCGTTACCCATGTACTCGACCACCCGCACGCCGCGTACCTGCATGTCGGTCCGGAACTGACTGGCTTCCATCAATTCGCCGCGCTCATTGATCCAAGACGTGGCGCTCACCCGCGTGTTGGATCCCATGGCCTTCTCAATCAAGGCGTTTCGAATGGCCTGCAGCTGCGTTTCTGCGCTCGAACGAGGCTGCTGCGCCCAGGTTGCGCCAACGCTGCAGCAGGCCACCAAGATGAGTAGAGCACGAAGCATGATGGGCTCTGAGCTTAACGCTTGCGCGATGCGACTTGGGTCAGATAGAGCGCGCGCAGATCGCGCACGATGGCACGGTCCAGCGACAGCGTGGTTTCATAGGTATCCTCGCCCACCGGGGTGATGCTGACCACGGAAGCCCCGTGGATAACACCCTCGACACGCGCACGGAAGGTGTCGCTGAGCACGGTCATATCGGCTACTGTGGTGGTGGCATCTAGGTACTGGCCATATACCTGTTCGGTCAGTGAACGATACGCATCGAGCTTGGAAGCACGAATAGCCATCAGACGTTGTTGTGCGGGATTGCGGTGATTTTGCACCGCAATGACGGCATAACCCGTGGCGGTAATCGTCTCGCGCTTTTCAACAATTGGCGAGATCAAACTGGCTGGGCCCTGAGCCCGGCCAGCCTCACCGGCGTCCAAGGTCTGCTCGGGTGCCAACACTTGCCACGGCGCCCGCAGCGTCACCAGTTGCCCGGGGCCTGCGCAAGCAGACAAGGTCAACGCCGCAGCCGCCCAGGCCGCTCCAGCGACGATTCGCCATCCCTTGCTCATTGCAATTCTCCTGTTGATGATTGGCCGCGCCGGCTGCACTGTGCAAGCCACCGCCTCTACGGGTGAATCGACTTCAACAGGCCAATCTTGAACCGCCCGCGTACCACCTTTGTCTCAAGTTTGTCCAAGACAGATGTGCTGCCCATCAGGGGAACCCCTTGTGTTGATTCCGTCCAGTCTTGGTTGACTTAAGACCGTTTGTGAGTAAATTCTTGATAGAGCGCTGTGAGCACCCCCAAACGTGTTGTCATCCCCCCCACAGTTGATCGGCAGCGGCCCCACCATGGGGGCCCTACGGCGCTTGATTGCCACGGTAGCGCGGTCGCAAACCACCGTCTTGATCACCGGGGAAAGCGGCACTGGCAAGGAACTCATTGCTCGGGCCCTGCACGAGGCCTCCAATCGGCGCTTGGGCCGGTTTGTGACCATCAACTGCGGCGCGATCCCTCGCGAGTTGATCGAGAGCGAACTTTTTGGGCACCGCAAGGGGGCGTTCACCGGCGCGGTGGTCGACCGTGTTGGCCGCTTTGAGCAGGCCCACGGCGGCACCATTTTCCTGGACGAGATTGGCGACTTGGCGCTGGACATGCAGGTCAAGCTGTTGCGGGTGCTGCAGGAACGCGTGGTGGACCCGGTGGGCTCGATGCAATCCACCCCGATTGATGTCCGCGTGGTGGCGGCCACCCACCGCGACCTTGAGGCCGAGGTCTTGGCTGGGCGCTTTCGGGAAGACCTCTACTACCGCCTCAACGTAATGCCGCTGGCCTCGCCCGCGCTGCGCGACCGCTCGGAGGACGTCCCAGAGTTGCTCAGCCACCACGCCAGCCGACTAGCGCCGGACGGGTGCGCCCCCATCACCTTTGACCAAGGCACGCTAGATGCCCTTCAAGCGTACGTATGGCCCGGCAATGTGCGTGAACTGTCCAACTTGGTGGACCGGTTCACCACCCTGTTCAGCGGCCGCTGCGTGAGCCTGCGCGACATTCCCCTGCCCATGCTGCCCAGGGGCTTGCACGCGGCCCAGGAATGTCTGGCGCTGCAGGCGCATAGCACCCCGGTCGTCTACAACCTGATGAGCCCTGCGGCCGCCCAGGCTGGTGGCAAAGTTCTGCCGCACGATCCTGCCGATCGGATGGTCGATTCAGGCGACGCCGCGGGCTTGAACAGCGGCGTGGCCACCGATGTGGAGCAGTCCATTTTGATGGCCCAAGGCGGGCCCACCGTGGTACTGCCCCCGCAAGGCCTGTCGCTCAAGGACCACCTGGCCGAAACCGAGCGCAGCCTCCTGGAGCAGGCCCTGGCCCGCTCGGGCGGCAATGTGTCTCAGACGGCACGGCTCTTGCAAATTCAGCGCACCACGCTGATCGAAAAGCTGAACAAGTACGCCATGCGCGCAGCCTGACTGGGGGGTGCAGCAGGCGGTTGCCTGGCTGGCCACCAGCAGCCCTGATCGCCAGGTGGCTGTGGTCCCCAAGCCGCCGGGGGTCCCTAAACTCCCCTATGATGGCCTGATTCTTGCGTTCCACGGGGTGGCGGCGTCGATTTGCCGTCAAGTGGTCCTGCCCGGGGTTAGCCCGTCAGCTCGGAGAATTTCATGTTTGCGATCATTGGCATCGTGGTTTTGATGGTGTGCGTGTTCGGTGGTTTCATTATTGCCGGCGGGAGCATGAAGCCCATCATCAAGGCCGCACCAATTGAGACCTTCATCATTGCAGGCGCCGGCGTGGGCGCCATGCTGATCGGCAACAGCTTGGACGTCATCAAAGGCGTGGCCGGCGGCGTGGGCCGCGTTTTCAAGGGTCCAAAGTACAAGAAGGATGACTACCTGAGCATCATCTTCATCGTCGCCAAGATCCTCAAGACCCTCAAAACCGAGGGTGCCGTAGCACTTGAAGCCCACATCGAAAGTCCTGAGGGCAGCGCCATTTTTGGTGAGTATCCAGCCCTGCTCAAAGACCATTCGCTGTTGCACTTCATCACCGACACCATCCGCTTGATGGTGGTGTCATCCAGCAGCCTGTCCCCTTATGCGGTGGAAGAGGTGATGGACACTGCGATCAAGACCCACCATCATGCAGAACTCAAGGCTGCAGACGCACTGGCTTCGCTGTCCGGCGCCTTGCCTGCGCTGGGTATCGTGGCCTGCGTGCTGGGTGTGGTGAAGACCATGGACAACATCGACCAGCCGCCTCCGGTGCTTGGTGGACTCATTGGTGGCGCCCTGGTGGGTACCTTCCTGGGTGTGTTCTTCGCTTACGGCCTGGTCGACCCCATGGCCAACCGGCTCAAGCAGATCATCGACGACGAAGGCGAGATCTACCACGTGGTCAAGCAGCTCATCGTGGGCACCCTGCACGGCCACCCCATGCCACTGATCATCGAGGCCGCCCGCGTGTCGATCAGCCACGAAAAGCAACCCTCCTTCTCTGAAGTCTTCGACGGGATGCGGGGCAAGTAATCCATGGCCGAAGTTGCCGAAAGCCAAGCGCCAGAAAAGCTTGAGGGGGCTGCTGCGGCAGCCCCCGAAGCAGCCCCGGGCGGCGCCAATACCGACCAGCCCCAGCCCAGCGCTACGCCGGCGGCCGAGGCGACCCCGGAAGGCGAGGGCAATGTTGCGCCCATCATCGTCAAAAAGATCGTGGGCGGCCACGGTGGTGCCCACGGCGGCGCATGGAAAATCGCGCTGGCCGACATGATGACGGCCATGATGGCCTTCTTCCTGCTGATGTGGCTTCTGGGCGCAAGCGAGGAAGACAAACGTAAATCGGCAGCAGACTTCCTGCGGCCATCTACTTCTCACAGCATTGTTGAATTCGGAAGGAACTCCGGCTCCGGCGGCATCCTGGGCGGTCAGTCCATCATCAACCCGGAGGCTTTGCCAGCACCGCCCCGCCAGACGGCCATGATGGAGCGCCTGACGCCTCGGTCCGAGGGGGGACCCACGGAAAACAACCCGGCCGACCGTACAGGTTCAGGCAACCTGGATGAAGATGCCAAGCGCAAGGAAGCGCAGGAAAGACAGGAAGAGGATAACTTTGACAAACTCGAGCGCGAGCTCAAGCAGAAGTTGGCCCAAAGCAAGCGCCTCGAGAACGTCAAGGATCAGGTGCAGTTCACTCGCGAGAAAGACGGCCTGCGCATCGATATCATCGATAAGGCCGACTTCTCGATGTTCAGCCTGGGCACCTCCAAGTTGTTGCCCAGGTCTGAAGCGCTGGTGGCCGAAGTGGCCGTCGCAGTGGCCAAACTCGACAACAAGCTCGCCGTGCGTGGCCACACCGACAGTATTCCCTTTGGCCCAGGTGATGACCGCAGCAACTGGTCACTGTCGGCTGAGCGCGCCGAATCCACCCGTGCAGCGCTGGAAAGGCGCAATATCCCAGCCAGCCGATTTGCCAAGATCGAAGGCGTGGCCGACACCATGCCGTTCAACTCGCGTGACCCTGCTGATCCGCGTAACCGCCGCATCAGCGTGACGGTGCTGCACAACAACTGAAGCAACCAAGAAAAAGGGCGCGGTGCACCGCGCCCCATGCCCCTTCGCGCAGCGGCGCAGGCTTCAACGAGAGGCTGCGGGAGTGGCAGCAGGCGCTGTTGCGTCGGCCGCAGGCGGCTGCGGACGCGGGTATTGCACCGTGCGCGGCGGTGCAGGGGCCACTGCTACCGGCCCCTTGGCTGTAGGCGCCGTACCGGCTGCCTTGGCCGCTTCGAGATAGCGTTCGCGCTGCAAAACGACCAGTGCCTCGACATCACGCTTGAGGGCGCCAAGGTTCTCCTGTTGGCCCTGCATGGCCTTGACTTCATCGGCCATCTTCTTGACCGCGTTGCCTTGGGCAGCCACACGCGAGTCGATGGACTGAACCTGCTGCATCAGGGCAGCGGTTCGGGCCTGAACTTCTTTGGCTGTGGCCTGGGGCACTTGGGTCACCAAGCCTTGAGACGCCTTGCTGGCTTCTTCCAGGTTGTTTGTCAACTTGGCCTGCAGCTGTGCAAACGCATCTTGCTTGACCTGCATCTCAGCCAAACTGTCATTGAGCAGGGTCAGGCTCTCCAGGCCGGCGTTCATTTCCACATAGCGCTTGCCCACGGCCAACAAGGTGGTGTCGAGCTTGGCCATGCGGCTGGCGACCTGGGTCACCACAGCGGCCGTGAGCACAACCCCGGCTACTGCGATGCCGCCGGCGATACCCAAGGCAAGCGTGTTGTGCTTGCGCGCGCGGGCCAGTTCAGCCTCCAGTGCCGTTTGGGTCTCCAATAACTTGGCGCCAGCCGCAGCACCCGCAGCAGCGGAGCGGTTGGCCAATTCAGCAGCGTCCAGCACCAGCCCCGACAGGGTGTCGATCTTCTGCGCTGCAGCCGAGCTGGCCACCGCCTGCATAGCCGACTCGGTGGCCAGCAGGGACAGTCGCTCCAGTTCCCCTTCTAAGCTGGCTCCTCTGGGTGAGCCTTCCACGGCTGTGCGTTCATCGACTTCGGGCTCGGCCATCTCGGGGTTGGCCACCGAAGCTGGATCGGCCTGTGGGTGCGACGCCTGCGGCGCGAAATCGGCCCCTTCGGCCACCGGGGCCGGGGCCTCGGTGGTGGAGGAAGCGGACTCCTTGGCCGCACCGGGCAGCTCTGCAGCCGCAGCCGGAGGCTCTTGCTGGGGCACGGGCGTTTGGGCTTGTTCGCTCATGATGATCTCCTCTTAAATAGACTGCGCGGGGCTTTTTCAGGGGCGGTCTGTTCGGCCACGTCGGCCGCGCTGGAGGGCCGGTCCTGCGGGCCCACGCGACCCTCAAAGGCCGTTACGGTCTTGAGGGTGTTTGAATTCAGGTCGGCCAAAGCCGACAGGCGCTGCTCGATAGCGCTCGCTGCAGCGGGTGCGTGTAGCGCACCTAGGCTCTCCTGCTTAGGCGTAAAGACAGCATTCACAGCTTTGCGGCCAGCCAAATGTCGAACCTCGGTGCTGGAACCATCGCTAACGTCGGCACGCCGACGCAATGAAGCCTGTTGGCGCTGCGGCGCTGCGTCAGCGCCGGGCACCGAGGATGGCGAGTGCCCAGCGGCCGACCGCAAGCGCGGGCCTGCGGGGCCTGCCGAGGGCGCTAGGGCCGAGGTTGCGCCCGGCGCCACCGACACCCGGTGCGGGACTTCCTGCCGCAACACTCCGGGCTTGCCAGGGTTTGAGGGCTCGCTCATGATCGCTTACCCTGAATCACACTGGGCGCGCGAGCGTCGTCGAGCAACTCCACAGTCTCAGGCACTGGGCGCCGCAGTGGGTTGTTTGGTGATGCATTTGTGTCCGGTTTGGTCTGCCACCACGCAACGGTTGTTGCGCCCAGCAACATCATCAAGCAACCCAGGCCCCATTTCCAACGCGCCTGCACCGGCGCCAGACTCAAGATACGGGAACCGACCGATTGGGCTACCCGCCAGACGCGACGGGCAGCATCCTTGGCGCGATCTCGCCGAATCGCCGTCACGGTCAGGAGGCTCGCGACCGCGGGCTGGACGTGCTTTGATGAGGGGCGTTGGGCCTCGGTCAAGTCCCAATGGTGCAGACCAGATCCCCAACGTGTGCGCAAAGCCTGCGTCTGGTCCGAGACGGCATCGCGGGCGCACAGCAGCAGCAGGCGCACGCTTGTACCCGGGAAGCCCTGCACCATGCTCATCAGCAGGTTGACCTCGGGCCAGTCTAGGCGACTGGTCAAGCGCACCACCCACAACGTCAGCCCTTCATTAGGGCTGCGGTCGCGCCGGGCGTGGTCTAAAGGCAAAGCGGCCACCCTCTCATTGAAGCGTTGCAAGAGCGACTCGCTGTTGGACGCCGACAAGATCTCCAGTTTGATCCCAGACACCTGGCGCAGATGGCGGCCCAGCACGCGCGAAACGCTTTCGAGCTCTTCCGTGTGGGAACAGGTGATCATGGCGCTGCGGTTTGCTTTGCACAGGGCTTGCAACAGGGTCGCAAACCCGTCCTGTAAGGCTTCGGGCAGCCGAGCCAGCTCTCGGTTACCAGGTATGGCCAGCGCACTCATGCTGCAACTCCTTGCTCGCCCTGGCGTTGGCCTTGGGCATCAAACCACATCGAACGAGGCACACGCGGCACGGGGCGCAGCACCTGAGCTTGGCCCGGCCGTACATCAGACAGGCTGTAAACGTAGGCAATGACCTGGGCCACCGCGAAGTAAAGCTCTTCGGGTACCGGGTGTTCCACTTCGGTGGTGAAGTACAGGGCACGCGCAAGGGGCGCCGCTTCAAACACCACCACACCGTGTTGGGCCCCTTCTTCGCGGATGCGCTGGGCCAGATGATCAATTCCCTTGGCAACCAGCATCGGTGGCGCATCGACAGTAGGGTCATAAGACAAGGCCACCGCAAAGTGTTCGGGATTGGTGATGATGACATCTGCATCTTTAACCCGGCGCATCATCTTGGCCATCGCAATCTCACGTTGGCGAGCCTTGATCCTGCCGCGCACTTCGGGAGAGACCTCGGCCTCCTTCATTTCATCCCGGATCTCCTGCTTGGTCATGCGCATGCTGCGCGTGAACTGGTAGCGCTGCAGCGGGACATCAATAGCGGCTATCAGCAAGAGTGCGAGGGTTAGCCAAAGGGCAGCATCTATCAGCAGTTTGCCCGTTGCGGCCAAAGCCGGCTCTAGTCCCATGCGACCTAACATGGCCAACTCTTCTTTATGCGACAGCAGTACCGAGACCAGCACACCGCCAACCAAGGTGAACTTCAGCATCGCCTTTCCCAACTCAATCAGGGCGCGAGAACCAAACATACGCTTGAGTCCTGCAACCGGATTGAGCTTATCGAAGTGCGGCATCGCTGCCCGTGCGGAGAATAGGAAGCCACCCGTCACAGTCGACGAGACAAAGGCGACCACCAAGGTGACGAGCATGACGGGCATGGCATAGCCCAGCCCAGCCAATAACTGCGCTGCACTTTCAAAGAGCATTGCCTCTGGCGTCGTCAACGCCTTGCGGTCCACTGATAACGCGCCCTTGAACAAGGCCGTGATCCCGCTGACGAACCAAGCCCCTGACAGGCCGAGCATGATCACCGAGACTATCGTCACAGCCGCAGCTGGAAGGTCGGCCGAACGGGCCACGCGACCTTCATCACGCGCCTTCTGCAGACGTCGCGCGGTGGGTTCTTCACTGCGTTGAGCTGCGGACTCGGCCATTACTGAACTCCCAGGAGGTTATCCAAGACCCCGAAAGCCCGCACCCACATCCACTGCAGGCGCAATCCGATGCTTTCCATGGTGAGGACACAGGCCAGGATGCCCGCGATCATCATGGCTGGAAAACCCACCGCAAAGACATTCAAACTCGGCGCCGCACGGGTAACCACGCCCAATCCGGTATTGATCAACAGCAGCACCGCCATGACCGGCAGCGACACCAAGAGTGCGCCGGTAAAAATCATGCTGCTCCAGGCGATCAGCTTGCCCCAGGTTTCCTGATTCAACAGAGATTGACCAATTGGAACAGCTGAAAAGCTTTTGAGCAGCAAACTCAGCAGCAGCAAATGTCCACCGGTCCCTACGAAAATCAATAACGCCATGATCAACAAAAACTGCGACAAGATCGGCACATTTCCCAAAGTGGGATCGATCAGTGTGGCCATGGACAGGCCGATGGCGTTGGACAGTGCCTGCCCCGCTGTCACAACGGCAGCTACCACCACCTGGAGGGTCAAGCCCATCAGGCAGCCGATAAAAATCTGGTTCACGATCTCCACCAGTCCGGGCGCCGACATGGGGTCAATCACCGGCCACTCGACCAAGGGGTAAATAAACCAGGTGAGGGCCAGGGCTGCCAACACGCGTATGCGCCGCGGCACGGATGCAATGGAAAACAAAGGTGCGGTCAGCAACAGGGCCGAGATGCGCAGCATCGGCCACATGAAGGTGTAGAACCGGTCAACAATGTCTGCCGCCAGAAGGTCCATATCACGATGTACCGCTTGTCAGACGCGTGCTTGGCCTCATTGGAAGAGGCCGGGGATGCGCGCAAAGATGTTACGGAAATAGTCCACCAGGGTGGCTATCTGCCAGGATCCCACCACCGCTAGGGAAGCAGCCATTGCCACCACCTTTGGAATGAAGCTCAAGGTCATTTCATTAATGGAGGTGGCTGCCTGAAAAATACCGACCGTCACACCCACCACCAACGCCACGACCAGTAGCGGCGCAGAAACCAGCACCGTGATCCACAGCGCGTAGCGGGCCAGTTCAATGACGGTGATAGTGTCCACGAGCGAAGTCCACGTATTTCGCGGTTGGCAACAATGTCAAGACATTACAAAGCTGGCGGCCAAGGAGCCCATGATCAATCCCCACCCGTCCACCAGAACAAACAACATCAGCTTGAAAGGCATTGAAATCATCATGGGCGAAAGCATCATCATGCCCATGGACATGAGTACGCTGGAAACGATCAGATCGATCACCACAAAGGGGATATAAATCAAAAAGCCGATGGTGAAAGCGCTCTTGAGCTCCGAGATGATGAAGGCTGGCACCAAACTGGTGAACGGCACTTCGGACGGGGACGCAACCTCTCGTTTACGGGAGATTTCCATGAACGCAGCCAGGTCGTCTTCGCGGGTCTGCGCCAGCATGAAGGCACGGATGGGTTTTTCAGCAGCAGACAAGGCTTGCTGAGCACTGACCTTGTTATCCATATAGGGTACGGCGGCGTCTCGGTACACCGAGGTCAGCACCGGCGACATGATGAACAGCGACAGGAACAGGGCCAGACCGACCAAAACCGTATTAGGCGGTGTTTGACCCGTACCAAGGGCTTGGCGCAGCAGCGACAGCACCACGATGATGCGCACAAAAGAGGTCATCATCAGCAACAAAGACGGCAACAACGTCAGGGCCGTCATCAAGGCTAAGAGCTGCAGCGTCAGGCTGTACTGGGTTCCCCCAGTGGTGGCCTTCACATTGACCATGGGGATGCCTTGTTGGGCTACAGCCATCAAAGGGACGATACACACCAAGGCGGTGAGGACGCGTGGCAGCCAACGCAGGAGTCGATCAGCCAGCGTCACAGCAGGTGCTCCCGCGTGCCAGTTGCAGTCACCCCGCTGCCAAGGGTCGAACCCGCTGAGGCCGATGCGGCGCCCGTGCCCGGGGTAAGCCGGTCAAACAAGGTAAAGCCATCGGGGGCGATACCGACCAAGATCTCCCGGTCATCCAGGCGTAACAGGGCCAACTTCTGGCGCGACCCCACCGTCAGTACCTCGACCACACTCAAGCGCCGGGCCACAGGGCGAAGGCCTTGCAAACCCTTGATACCCTGCATGCGGCGTAGCAGCCAAAGCAACGCCACCAGCAGCACGATCACCAGCACAAAGTTGCCCGCAAGGGCCACCCAATCCAGTGATGCAACGGTCGGCGCGGCGTTCATGGTCTTCAGAGCCCCTTCATGCGTTCAGCCGCCGGTGCCACGCGGGTCAGGCGCACGCCGTAGCGCTCTCCCACCAAGACAATTTCACCCTGCGCAATGACGGTCTCGTTGATCAACAAATCTAGTGGCTCACCGGCCAAGCGGTCGAGTTCGACCACGCTGCCTTGGGTCAGGCGCAGCAAGTCCTTGATCTTGATCTGTGCGCGCCCCACTTCAATGGCCACCGTAACCGCTACGTTTTGGATCATTTCGCGGTTGATTTGGCGCAGTTCCTCGGGGCTTTGTTCAGCCGCCGCGTCGATATCAGTGGTACTCATTGCAGCTCCTGTCGGTAAGAAAGGTGTGGGCGCTGGCGACGATCAGATCTGACCGGGCCTGAGTGCGCGGCGTATCTGCACCGCGGTTTGGGTACCCAAAGCACCCACGGTGGCGTGGTAGGCAGGTACCTTGTTGACCGTCACGGTGGCCATATCGGGTTTTCGGAAGAAGAAGGTTTCCCCAGGGGTCAGGCTTTCAAGCTGCTGCAGGCTGAATTCAAGCTTGCCCATCGTGGCGCGAATCTCCACTTTCGAATCTCCCAGGGCATCCTTGAGCTCTTCGCGCCAACTCTTGTCTGACTCTTCATTACCGTCACCGCTCTGTACCCGGCTGCGCAAGAGTTCGCGCACGGGCTTCAGGGACGCATACGGGTAGACCACATCAATGAAGCTCTTGTGTTCGCTGCCTTCGGCCTCAAAACGGTTGAGTACCACCAGATCTGATTCATCGGCGATTTGTGCGAACTGCGGGTTGATTTCCGAGCTGACCACCTCAAATTCCATGGGCATCAGCGGCGACCACGCTTCACGCAGCGAGCGGAAGAGGATGTCCAGGATCAGCCTGATGATTCGGCTTTCAGTGGGGGTGAACAGGCGTCCAGGGGGTAACTGCACCACCGTTTTACCGAATCCGCCGAAGAAGCTGTCGAGCGAAGAGAAAATCATGCCCGGCTCAATCACCACAGTGGAATAGCCCCGCAGAGCTTTGACCCGGACCACGTTAACCGACAGCGGTGGCACGAGGTCTTGCAGATAGGTTCCGAACTTCAGAATGCGCGCGTGCGTAGGGTTTATCCGCGGACTGGTGCGCAGCACCTCGAGCATGCCCAGGCGAAATAGCCGGATGAACCGCTCGTTGATCATGTCGATCGACGCGAGGTTCACCCCGAGGCTGCTGTCCTCGCTGGCCAGGTCATGCTTGCGCACCCGAGCGCTGGTGTTGAAACCGGTGTCAACCGCAACCGAGCCGTCGGCCACGCCTTCAGCCAGTGCCTCAAGCTCAGCTTCGCTTAACAAATTACCGCTGGGAGCGCTCATGCTCGCCCTCACTGCACGATGAAGCTCGTAAAGTGGACGGCGTCAATGCCGCCAAAGTCCTCGTACTGCGTCAACACGCGGTTGGCTTCATCCTTGAGCTTCTCAGCCAGCTCCTTGCGGAACTCGGGCCGGTTGACATCAGCTTCGGTGTATTGGCGCATCACATCCAGCAGCGCGCCGCGAACTGCGAACTCGTGCTTCTCGACGTTTTGGAAGACCCGCTCGTCGTAGCTGGTCATGAAAGCAATCTGGATCTGCATGACCTTTCGGGTTCCCGTCAGATTGCTCAGCAGTTCCTTTTCCATCTGCTTGTAGGTGTACTCGAAGCGAACCAGTTCAGGCGTGTTTTTCTTCACACGATCTGGCTTGGCGGCCTTGGCATCCTGGGCGGCTTTGCCGTCTTTGCCGGCCGCTGCATCACCTTCTTTGGCGGCAGCTTCAGCGCCTTCGAGTTCTTGCTCGGCCGAAGCCACGGCCTTCTTGCTGAAAAAGCCACTGAAGAACAGTGTGGCACCCACGGTGCCGCCGATCAGCAGCAGCACTACCAGCACCAGCAGCAAAATCTTGAGGATCGGTTTCTTGGGCTTCTCTTCGACTTCAGTCTCTTCGGCGGTGGCCATGTGGGGACCTCATCAGGTGGACTAGATCAGGATATCCACCGCTCCCGGTCGAGCGCTCCGCCCCGTTCGATCTGACTCGACCTGGGTCGTCGCACCGACCGTTTGCTCGTCACCGACCTCTTCGTTCAAGGCCAATGCCGTTGGATTATCCGGCTGCCCAGGTGTCGGATTTCCGCGATCGCGGCCGCTCCAACCCCCAGACACCCAGACAGAAGCAAGGTCCATGCCTGAAGCACCGACAGCCTCTCGAAGCCTCGGTAAGCTGTCCTGTATCAAAGCCTGTGTGGCGCCATGGGCCACCTGGAATTGGGCCTCCAGGCGTTGTCCGCGCATCTGCAGATCGATGTCAATCGGCCCCAGGTGCTGTGGCGCGACAGTTAGACGAATCTTCCACTCACCTTTGTCAATCTGGGCCAACAGGCGCGTGGCCAAGGCTTCGACCAGGCGCTTGCTCAAGGCTTCATGGCCCTGCTCCAACTGCTCGCGCAGGTCCAAGGGCTGCGCGTCCACCTGCCTAAGGACGGGGTCTGACTTCTGAGTCGGCGTTGACGAGTCCACCAAGGGCAAGGCGCCGGGCGGCAAAGCCCCAGAGAGATCCTGTGCTGGGCCCGGTAACCCGTCAGGCGCGGGGACCGCAGCGGTGCTCAGCGCCGCCGCAGCCCCCAGCGTGCGAGGGTCTCGGGGGCCGACCAGGGAAGCCGAGGCAAGCTGCGCCTGCAGGGCCCACCACGCTGCAGCCACCGTGGGCGCTCCAGCGGTTGCCGCACTGCCAACAGACGCCGCACGAACGGCGTTGGCTGTAGAGCCCGCTGCACCCATGGCGCTGCGGACAGCCTCAATCCGCCCCCCATCTTCGCTGAAGGCTTGAAGCGCTTCGGCCGAGGGTGAGGCTGTTTTTGCAGCAGCAGATTGCACATGCTGTGCGATCGGCTTACCGCTTGGGCTGTATTGAGCATCGCCACCAACCCTCAGCACACGGGCTGAAAGGCCTTCAGTTCCTTGCGCCTGGGCAGAGCCTTCAACCACGACCGCACCCGCCAACGGTGACGAAGGCAGCGAAAGGCCAGAAACGGGCGCACCCTTCACGCCGCTACCCTGGATCGGTGCACCCGATACCGCGGGCTTTACGCCCGCAGGGTTCATGCTGTAGGCAAACCGTCCTGGTAACCCAGGCATCCGGGCATCAGACGCCAGCGCCGTTGTCATGGACTCCGGCACCATCTCTGCGCCTTGGCTGCCGTGTGTAATGGCCGGCTCAGCGGGGTCGGCGCCGAACATCCGGCGCAGGGCATGGGCATCAAATCCTTGCGCGGCAGCAAAGGCGCGCAAACTCTCGTCGCTGGCCGCTGGTTGGCCCGCCGTGATCACAGCCAGTTGTGGGCTAAGCTGCCAAGCCACCAGGGCTGGCACGGCCAGCAGCGCGGCCTCCGCGTAGGCGGGCTGTTCTTGAGTCCGGCCGCCAGGGGCTGATGTCACGTCTACAGGGCGGGAGGCCTGGCGGCCCCCAATCTCCCGTGCTGCCAAGGCCTGCACAGCCGACCGGTTCTCCAATTCAGAAGCTGTCCGTCCAGCACTTATCAGACCCTCATGACGGGCTGCAGCGCGCTGCTCGGCACCTTCTGCAACCGGTAGATCATGATCCGGTATTCGCACCGCAGCTGCAGTGCGCTGCTCGGCACCTTCTGCAACCCGTAGATCATGATCCGGTATTCGCACCGCAGCTGCAGTGCGCTGCTCGGCACCTTCTGCAACCGGTAGATCATGATCCGGTATTCGCACCTCAGCTGCAGCGCGCTGCTCGGCACCTTCTGCAACCGGTAGATCATGATCCGGTATTCGCACCTGCCCCGGCGCTACGTCAGCCCCAGGGGACTCCGCCAGGGGCATCGAATGGGTGGGGATTCCTTCCGCGCCGGCATCACTCAGCCCATCCCGCAGCAAGGCGGCCCACTGGAGGGACAGCCCAGCGGCAATTTCTTGCCGCTCGACCAGGCCCTGTGCAGCCAAGGCCGCGGGGGGTTCTATCGCTTCGGGCGAACCAAGTGTCCTGGTGGCCACGGATGCGACACCCGCCTTCTGCACCTGTCCCAACACCGCCGCGAACCCCCCCGAGGGTGAGGCTGGCTGTTCACCGGTTCGCATGGCTGACTCAGCCCCTTCAACAGCTGAAACCGCCGCAACCAAGCCGCCTGCGGGCATGGCACCGGATAGAGGGGTCAACGCGGTGTCAGGAACAGGGTTCATGGGGCAATAGACCTTGCAGGTGAATCAAAACCCACCACTCGAGCACTGGCCCGGCGGCAGACCCCCGATGTTTAGCAAGATTCGTGACCGGACAAGCTTTGCCGATCACGCCAACGAGCAGGTGGCCGGCGGCGCCAGCCTGCCGCCTATGGCACGCCGCTTGCTTGACACGGGTATGTCCACCCTCACCCTGTCGTCCCTCCGACAGTCTCTGAGCCGTTTTGATACCTCGGGGCTGGGGATCCCCTTGCTGGTGTTCGTCATCATGGCGATGCTGGTGCTGCCCCTGCCCGCTTGGTTGCTGGATGTGTTGTTCACCTTCAACATCATCAGCTCCTTGGCGATCATTCTCATTGCCATCAGCACCCGCAAGCCACTCGAGTTTTCGGTCTTTCCCTCGCTGCTGCTCTTGGCCACCATGTTGCGCCTGGCGCTAAACGTAGCCTCGACCCGGGTGATCCTGGTCAGTGGCCATGAAGGACAGGAGGCTGCCGGAAAGGTGATCGCGGCATTCGGCGAGTTCGTCATCGCTGGAAACTACGTGGTGGGCTTCATCGTCTTCATCATCCTAATGATCATCAACTTTGTGGTGATCACCAAGGGTGCCGGCCGCGTCTCCGAGGTCAATGCACGCTTTACCTTGGACGCCATGCCTGGTAAACAGATGGCCATTGATGCCGACCTGAATGCCGGCATCATCGACAAGACAACCGCCAACAAGCGGCGCGAGGAACTTGGACAAGAGGCCGACTTTTTCGGTTCGATGGACGGTGCATCCAAGTTCGTCAGCGGAGACGCGATCGCCGGCCTGTTGATCCTGCTGATCAACATCGTCGGCGGCCTAGCCATCGGTATCGTGCAGCACAACCTGTCACCGGCTGATGCAGGCCGCATCTACACCCTATTGACGATCGGCGATGGTCTGGCCGCCCAGATCCCCGCTCTCTTCCTGTCCCTGGCTACTGCCATCATCGTCACCCGCGTGACCACCAGCGAAACGATGACCGAGCAAGCCGTCAACCAGCTTAACAACCCCTATGCCTTGTTTGTGTCAGCTGCAATTGTGTTCATGTTGGGCTTGGTGCCCGGCATGCCCCATCTGGTCTTCTTTGTGCTGGCAGCCGGCACGGCCGGGGTGGCGTGGCTGGCCCTGCGGGGTCGAGCGCAAGATGAAGCCAGCGCAGCTGAGGCTGCCAAACCCGTCGTTGACGGCCCCAAGGAATTGGACTGGAACGACCTGGACCAGGTGGACCTCATCGGCCTGGAGATCGGCTATGGCCTGCTGCCGCTGGTGAACGCCGAAACCGGTGGTCAACTGATGCAGCGGGTCAAGGGCGTGCGCAAGAAACTGTCGGCCGAGCTTGGCTTCTTGGTGCAACCGGTGCGCATCCGTGATGCCTTGAGCCTGGAACCCGACAGCTATCAGATCGTTCTCAACGGTGTGGTCCGCGGCCGCGCCGAGGTCAAGATGGGCAAGGAGTTGGCGATCAACCCCGGCCGCATCTACGGACAAGTCGACGGCGAAGCCACCAAAGAGCCTGCATTCGGTTTGGATGCCGTGTGGATCGACCCTGCGCAGCGCGAATACGCGCGCTCCATGGGCTACACCGTGGTCGATCCGGCAACCGCTATCGCTACCCACCTGAACAAGGTGCTGCGCGAAAACGCTGCTGATCTGCTGAGCCACGACGAGGTCCAGCAACTGCTGGATAAGCTTGCCGCGCGTGCGCCCAAACTGGTTGAAGACCTCACCCCCGCCAAACTTTCGCTGGGCATCATCACCCGCACCTTGCAACAGTTGTTGAGTGAATCGGTATCGATCCGCGACATGCGCAGCATTGCTGAAGCGCTAACCGAGGCCAGCGGTCGCACCCAGGAACCCGAACAGCTGGCCGCGCAGGTACGGCCCAAAATCGGCCGCATGATCATGCAGACCCTGATCGACCCTCAAGACACGCTGTCGGCGATGACCTTGGACCCTGCACTCGAACAGATGCTGCACAACGTGTCGCAGCACAGCCAGCCCGGTCAAGGCCTCATGCTCGAACCCGGCTTGGCCGACCGCCTGTTCCGTGCCTTACGCGACGGCGCACAATCGGTCGAAGAACAAGGACACCCCGCCGTGCTGGTGGTTTCACCCGGCGTGCGCCCCTGGCTGGCCCGCATGGTGCGTCACCGCATCAACGACCTCACCGTGCTGTCTTACAGCGAAATACCGGAAGACCAAGCCGTCAAGGTGATCTACACCGTGACCGCGGACGTCTCCGCTTGAACCGATCTCACCGCCTGGACAGGAGAAGCCCACCATGAAACTCCAACGCATTCTGGCCAAGGACTCCCGCAGCGCCAATGAACAGGCCATCGCCAAATATGGCCGTGACGTGCTGGTGGTCTCCAACAACCGTGTCAACGGCATGACCGAGCTGATCGTGGCAGTGGATGTTGAACCCGAAAAAATGCCCCCGCCGGTGATGCCCCACGGCGGCGGCGAACCCTTTGAGTCTGCCCTGCGCCAGCAGCTGCAGTCGCCCAACGCCGACGGGGAACCGCGGGGCACCGAGCCTGAAGCCGGCCAAGCCCTCGCCGGATTGCAAGCGTTCGTACCAGCCCAGATGGCCCTAATGCAGGCGGCCCAACGGGCTGCGGCCCAATCCCTGGGACAAACCGAACCCCTGCGGCCCGCTTCCATGTCTATGAAGGCCGCCGATCCCACCGCAAAGGGCCCGCACCCGGTTCTGCAGCAAAGCATGCGCTACGGGCACCGTTTCAGCCTCAGCAGCCAAGCAGGGATGCCGCCAGCCGCTATGCCCTTGGCCCATCTCACGGCGTGCAACGTGCTGACATCCCTGGCCCCAGCAAGCACCTCCGCCAGCGAACTGCGGGTTGCAACGCAAGAGGAGCACGCCGAGTTGGACGCCGCCTATCAGCCGACGTCAGCGGCAACTGTCAACACCGACAGGGCCCATACCTTGACCGACCTGATTCGCCAGGAGATCGCTCAACTGCGCAAGGAAATGCGCATGGGTCAACAATTACAGGCCTGGGCTGCCCAGGGCCCCGCGCACCGCTGGAACGAGGCGCTGGCCGATGTGGGTGTGTCCACCACGCTGCGGGCGCTTTTGATGTCCGGCTTATCCAACGACTTCGATGACAAACAAGCCTTAGCGGCCATCGAAGCACAGATGGCGGAAAACCTGCCGAGCCTGAAGGCCCAGCGCGGTCGCCGATCGTCCGGTCCGGCTTGGACGGGCGGAGTTCACCTGCTCAGCGGGCCTGGCGGCGGTGGCAAGACCTCGATGGCAGCTCGGCTAGCCCACGAGGCCTCCAAGCGTTTGGGTGTGGACAAGGTGGTCCTGATCAGCTGGAACGACAACCGTACCGGGGCCTGGGGCCAGCTTCAACTGTGGGCATCCCGCATCGGCGTCAGTGCGTTTCGGGCTGCAGACTCCGCCACACTGGACTTGCTGCTGCAGGAGCACCGTGGCAGCCTGGTCATTGTGGACAGCGGACTCAGCCAGCCCGATATTCTGAATGCGGCCATTCGGGGCCTACAGGCCAGCCATCACCTGGTCATGCCAGCCGACGCCAATGCCGCCACCTTGCGCCGCTGGGTGGGCGAACAGGCTCCCAGCTGGACCGATGTGCTGGTCACTCGGCTGGATGAATCAGCCCAACCCTGGCCGCTGCTGCAAGCCTGCTGTGAACACCAGCTTTGTCCAACAATGGCCAGTGACGGCAGCGGGCTGACTCAGCTGCGCCTACCCTACGATGCAAATGCCCTGCTGAAGCATGGCATGGGAACAGTGGCTCACATGTTGGGCGCAGGAGCCGAACGCCTTGGTGTTGACGGGCACGACACCAGCTCCTGCCTGGACATTCCCACCATCGACCGCATCACCACAACGGTGCCGCCCCGACAAGCGGGCCGCAGTGGCCGCAGCACCACCACCAAGGGGTCGCCCGCCAAAGGCCCGGCCAAAGGGGCGGTGGCCCGTAACCCATCCCCGACCTCGCTGACCAAACGCAAGGTGCCGCGCAGCAAGCAGGGAGCTTCACATGCCTGATGCAGCCGGCTCCAAGCCGGTGGAAGTTTTCGGCGTGGCCAGCGGAAAGGGCGGCGTGGGCAAGACCACGGTGTCCACCAACCTGTCGGTGGCGCTTTGCCAAATGGGCTGGCAGGTTTTGCTACTGGATGCCGACCTCGGCTTGGCTAACGCCCAGTTGGCCCTGGGCGTACGGGCCGAGTTCAATCTCAGCCATGTCACTGCAGGCCAAAAGCGCTTGGCCGAGATCATGGTGCCGGTTCGCCCTGGTCTGCAGCTGATTCCCGGCGCCTCGGGAGTGCGCAGCATGGCTGCGTTGAGTGTCGACCAGACCGAGGCCTTGATCCACACATTTGAGCAGATCGAGACTGCCCCAGACTGCCTGGTGGTCGACGTGGCAGCGGGCATCTCGCCGGGCGTACTGTCCTTCATGGGGGCATGTACCAGACGCATGGTGGTGGTCAAGGACGACCCTTCCTCGATTGCTGACGCATACGGAATCATCAAGGTCATGCACCAAGACCAAGGGCTGCAGGAAATTTATCTGGTGTGCAACCAAGTGCAAAGCGAGGCCCATGGGCAGCAACTGCACCAGCGCTTGGCCGACGTGTGCAGGCGCTTCATTGGGCTTGAATTGCCTTATCTGGGGTCGATCGAGGCCGACGAACTGGTGCTCGATGCCCACCGCAAGTACCAGCCGGTGGTGGAGTTCGCGCCGGGCAGTGCCGCAGCACGAGACTACCGCCGCCTGGCACACGCCATCACCGAGTGGCCTGCGCCCCAGGGTGTGGCCGTACGCCGGTTTTTCATGAACCGCCGGGCGCGGGGGTTCACAGCCGCCGCCGGCACCGCTCAGAGGTGAGCCCATGAATGCAGCCATCGAACTTTACGGGGCGACTGCAGCCGCCATGTCCCTGCAGAATCGTGACGCCTTGGTTCTGGCCAACCAGGGTATGGTCCGCCGGGTTGCCCTGCATCTGAAGACCCGCATCCCCCCGGTCATTGACGTCGACGAGCTCATCCAAGTGGGCATGATGGGTTTGTTGGAAGCGACCAACACCTACGACCCGACCAAAGGTGTGGAATTTGATAACTTTGCCCATGCCCGGGTTCGGGGCGCCATGCTCGATGAGGTTCGGCGGCTGTCCGCCCTGCCCCGCTCGGCTGTGGCCTTCAACCGCCAGCAATCCGAAGCCACCCAGGCCTTGGCCAACCGGCTGGGCCGTCGCCCCAACGACCGGGAGCTGGCCGAGCACATGGGGCTGTCGATTGAGGAGTACCACAAGGAGCGGAGTCAGGCCCGGCTGTTTGAGACCCATTCCATTGAGGACATGACCGAGGAAGTCCTGGCCATGCCCGACACCGCCATGCAGCGGCCTGACGAGGCGGTGGAGGAATCCCAGTTCATTGATGCGGTCTCGGCAGCGATAGATTCGCTACCCGAGCGAGAACGATTGATAATTAGCCTCTATTACGTGGAAGAGCTCAACCTCAAGGAGATAGCCGCTGTTTTGGGGGTGAGCGAGTCCCGTGTGAGCCAGCTGCTATCCTCCGTGGTGAAAAAGTTGCGCTCCGATTTAAAGGTGGGTCCGGGCGGGAGATGAACCGGGCTTTGTGCGATTTCGGCCTCCGCATGCCCTATGTTCAGTTTTTTCCAGAAAGAGACCCCCGAGCAGCTCAAGGCGCAGGCCAAGGCCCTCTATGAGAAAGCCTCTGCCCTGAAGTCCACAAGCCGAGAAACGGCCAGTATGCGCGTGCGCATCGCGCTGTTGGCCAAGGCGCATCTGGACAGCGTTTTCATCGAGGGCGCTGAGCGCACCGGCACCTGGCAAGAGGTGTGCATGATGGCCATTGCCAATGGCCAGGAAAAGCCTGCGCCCCCAACACCGAGCTATTTCCACCTCGTCAAGACGCAGGGCGCTGACCACCACGCCTACACCTGGATACCGGAAGACCTCACAGATGAGGTGTTCAACATCGGCGCGAATTACCAGACGGTCAAAATCGACGCTCAGCAGTCCATCGCTATGGTCCAGCGTATTGCGGACGAAATCTGCCAGAAGGACCTGAAGCTTGATGCGCCCTTCAAGGCGCTTCAGTTTCTTCGTGACGAGTTAGAAGCAGCCGGCGAAACGGTGAATATTCCGCCCGGAGGGGGCATTGCGGCACCCGGCGCAGACAGCGACTCTGAGGATTACGGGAAATCCAAGCCCGGGGCAGCCGGCAGTTGATGATCACCTTCCTCACCGTTGTGGCAGCCGCGGTGTTGGCGCTGCTGGTGGTCGTGATATACCTCAACGACCGCGTCAATGAGCTCGAGCGCCGCACTGGGTCGGGCCTGCCCACGGGGGGGTCGGCGGCGGGCGCAGGCGATGACAACACCTGGCGCGGTTTGACCGGCAAGCGGCTGTGGGATGCCATGTCGGGTAAAAAGGGCATCACACCCCTGGCCGATGCAGACTTGGTCGCCTTGCGCGTCACCTACGAAAGCGTGCTGTCCCAGCATATTGAAAACCTCTTTCGCTCAGGCCAGTCCGACGCCCGACGCGGCTCCGCGGTACAGCCTACTGCAGTCAAAACTCTGGCCTCGCCCCGTGGGACGGTGCAATCGTGGATACCACTGAACCATGCCAACGCGCTATACCGGGCAGGCATCGACTCGACCAAGGCTGACATTTATGAAACCGAGCGGGCCCGAATGACACTCGACGACACCGCACAGGTGCTGTACGCCCAAACCGGGCTCACGCTGACACAGCCGTTTTCCGACCTGTTGCTGGGCAATGGAGACTCGCTGGCCCCAGCAGCTACGCCCGAAGCGTTGCCGGTCCCCGAGGCTGCAACCGACGCCTTGGCTGCAGCGGGTCTTCCGGCCGTTGTCGACGCCGGCATCTCCACGGCAATGGGAGTCCCAAGCCCCCCAACCGGGAAGTTCGGGGCCAGCAGTACGGGCGCAACGGCGGCAAGCCCACCGAGCACACCCGTTGGTAGCGGTGGGGCCAATGGACCCGCTGGCCACCAGCCACCGGCCACCCCTAGGGGCTAGGGGAACCGAGCCCAGCCCACCTCAAGTTCTGGGCACCTAATCCGATCTTCTGTCCAAGTAATCAGGTAACCGCACACTTGGAAGGACATCAGATGAATGCCCAACGCGCGCTCAAGAGCTACGGTAGCGTCAAGGTGGTGGCTGGCGTAGCCACCGCAAACAACGTCGAGCTAATCATGATGCTGTTTGATGGCCTGATCGAGAGCCTGAGCTTGGCCCGCGGCCATATCCAGCACGGTTCGATTGAGCTCAAGAATCGAGCCTTGCAGCGTGCCTCCCGCATTGTGCTGGGCCTACAAAATGCACTGGACCAAGAGCGTGGGGGAGACCTGGCCCGCAACTTGGCCGATTTGTACAACTATGTGGTTCGGCGCATCATCGACATCAACGCACACAACGACCTGCAGGCCTTGGATGAAATATCGTCAATGATGATCGATATTCGCAACGCATGGCAGCAGGTACCTGCGCTGGTGCCCGCCCCGGGCGTGCCCGTGCGCATGGCCAGCTGATCGGGTTCTGTTTCAGGCTTCGCTTTGGCCCAGCCGGGTCAGCCAGTGACGCTGCACGCTGGCCGCGTCCATCTGCTGCTGCAGACTGCGTTCTTGCGCTTGATGGGCTTGGGCCCGCGCGCCGTTGGCCACAGTGCGTGCCTTAAGCACCTCCGCTTCCGCGCGGTCTAGGCGCTGTCGGCATTGCGCTTCGTGGGCCTGCGCTGCCAGCAGCTCGCGACCCACCCGCTCTTGCAAGGCCAAGAGCTGTGTCAGCGTGTGCCGTAAGGCGGTGGTTTGGTGCACCTGGTGATTCCCCGCCTGGGTAGACCGTTGCTGTTGGCCATACTCCAGGTACAGGGCCTGCAGGCGTTGCAAATGGGCCTGCAACCTTCGGGTGTCGCTGCAGGCCGTGCGCCACTGCCGAGCACAAGCATCCCGAACCTCGGTGGCCCGGGTTTCCAAGAAGTTCCACAGCTCGGTACGGGTCATGAGGTTCCGATCAAGGATTACCGACCAGGGCTACAAGATCGGCGCGGGTCTGGTCAAGGTCCACCCGTTGGTGCATATCCTGCTGCAGGAACGCCTTCAAGCGTTCGTGCAGACGAATGGCTTCATCCAGTTCTGGGTTCGTACCCGCCTGATAGGCCCCAACCTGGATCAGTTCCGCGTTGGTCTGATACAAGCTCCAAAGTCGGCGCATCCGGTTGGCCACCCGCCAGTCATCCGGGCTCAATAAGTCCTGCATCACCCGCGAGATTGAGCCGTTGAGGTCAATCGCAGGATAGTGGGCTGCATCGGCCAGCCGGCGAGACAACATGACTTGTCCGTCCAGAGAAGCGCGCGCAATGTCCACCACCGGGTCTTGGGCGTCGTCACCTTCGGCCAGCACGGTGTACAGCGCAGTAATCGATCCATGGCCACCGCACCCCACGCCACCACGTTCAATCAGGTTGGGCAGCAAGGAAAACACCGAAGGCGGATATCCTTTTGAGGTGGGTGGCTCCCCCACGGCCAAGCCGATTTCCCGCTGGGCGTGCGCCACCCTGGTGAGGCTGTCGATGAGCATGAGCACGCTTAGGCCCTGCGCGCGGAAGTATTCAGCAATGGCATGTGTGAGGTGTGTCGCCTTCAAGCGCATGACCGGCGATACATTGGCTGGTGCAGCCACTACCACGGAGCGGCTCAAGCCCTCTTCGCCTAAAGTCTCGGTAATGAAGGACTGCACCTCGCGTCCACGTTCACCGACCAGGCCAATCACCACCACGTCAGCTTGCGTGAAGCGGGTAAGCATGCCTAGCAGGACACTCTTGCCCACACCTGAGCCTGCGACCAAGCCCAGGCGCTGCCCACGGCCGATGGTCAACAGGCCGTTGATGGCCTTAACACCCACGTCCAGCGGCTCATGGATGGTCCCACGGTTCAGGGGGTTCAGGGCATCGCCCAGCAGAGGAACAGATTCGTAGCACACGGGGTTCGGGGCGCCGTCCAGCGCCTGGCCACGCCCATCCACCACCCGCCCCAACAGGGCCGGCCCCACCTTGACCTCTGCACGGTGCTCGAGCAGGCGCACCCTAGCGCCCGGCCCCACCCCATGAGGTTCAGAGTAAGGCATCAGATACAGGGTTTGGTCGTTGAACCCAACCACCTCTGCTTCCAAGCGATCGCCAAAGGCCCCCACTACCTCGCACAAAGCCCCCACGGGCGCCATCAGGCCTTTGGCGTGCAGGGTCATGCCCACCAGGCGGATCAGGCGGCCAGTGCGCTGAGGCTCCAGGGCGCGCACGCGGTCCAGCGTGCGGGTTACCTCGTCGGCAAAGTCAAGCATCGGCGCCCCCGGCTTCCGCAGCCTTTTGCAGCTGGGTTTCGTCTTGCTGCCACTGCAGAGACTGAATCCGCAGGTCTTGAACAATAGAGGCCAGTCGGTGTTGGATGAGATCTTCCACCATCGAGGCGTCGCTGCGTGCGCGTACCGAGCCCCGAGCCAGCTCAGGGTCTTCCACCCAGTTCACCCGTTGGCGCATGGCCGCGTCGACGGGCAAGCCTGTAGCTGGGTCATCCCAGGCGTGTTGCAAGAGCGCCAAGTCCTGTGGGTGCAGCTCAACCGTCAAAGGGGCTTGCTCACCAGCCTGCAGGGCCTGCACACAGCGGCGCACCAGTTCGTCGACCACGCGAGGCGACACACTCAACTCTTGGCGTACCAACTCCATGGCCAGATGCAAGGACAAGCGTTTGAGCGGCTCAAATCGCGTGGCGGCATCGTCGGGCAGCAGCAGGGGCTGCAGGGCACGAGAAAGCGACTCTAGGAGTAACACGGTATCTCGGGATTGGCCTGCAACGCCTGGGTCAGAGCCTGCCACTGAACCTTCTGGGGTCAGACGGTCACGCTCGCGAGCCAGACCGGGGTGACCATCGCCGAGGTCAGCCGCTGCACTGGCAGCGTCAGCGGTAACCTGAGCCAATCCCTCTTCAAAGCCTTCACGGTAACGCTGCTCTAACAAAGCCTGTACCTCGGCAGGCCACGCCGTGGGCTCTACGGCCGGTAGATGTACCCCCGGTGGCTCAGCTCTGCTGTCTACATTCCCTTCTGCCCGCTCGCCATCCGTCTCTGCCGAGCCATCGACCATCGCTTGCATGGCCTCAGGGGCCAGCGGTATGGCCAGCAGGGGATCAGGCGCAAAGCCCGCGCGAACCGGGGCGAACAGAGCCTGCACATCAAAGCCACCCTGGCTGGGTTTGGGAGCAGCTCGGCCCAGCAATGGGTCGGCCATGAACACAGCACTACTCATGGAGTCTTGTCCCTCGCTTTACACAAAGTCGTCACCACGACCAGCCAGCATCAGCTCGCCAGCGTCAGATAGCTTGCGCGCAATCCGCATAATGGTCTTTTGCGCATCTTCCACGTCGGTGATGCGCAGCGGGCCCTTGGCCTCCATGTCGTCGATGAACATCGAGCGCGCACGGGAAGACATATTGGAGAGGAACTTCTCCTTGACCTCATCATTGGCGCCCTTGAGCGCCACCATCAACATATCGGGCTCTACATTGCGCGACAGCGTCTGAATAGAACGGTTGTCGCATCCGGCCAAATTGTCGAAGGTAAACATATTGTCCTGGATCTTGAGCATCAAGTCGGGATCGATCTTCTCCAGGCCGCCCATGATCTGAGCCTCCAGGTCGGTCTTGACGAAGTTCATGATCTTGGCCGCACTCTTGACACCACCGAAGCTCGAACTCTTGGCCGACGAATTATTCGAGAACTGCTGCTTCATGATGGCCTCGAGCTCGCCCATAGCCGAAGGCTGTACCGTCTCCAAGCTGGCGATGCGTTGCATGATTTCCGATCGCGCGCCGCCGGGCAGGAAAGCCAAGACGTCGGCAGCCACGTCATATTCCAAAACACTCAAGATGATGGCGATCACCTGGGGATGTTCGCCGCGAATCATGTCAGCTATCGAGCGTGCGTCCATCCACTGCAGGATTTCCAGCCCACGGCTGCCCTGCCCTGGCAAGATCCGACCCAACACCGAAGCCGCTTTGTCTTCACCCAAAGCGCGTTTGAACACCTTTTCCACATAGTCGGTGGTGCCCAAGCCCAGACTGGTTTGCTTCTTGAGCAACATGACGAACTCATCGAGTACGAAGTTCACCGCTTCCTGCGACAGGTCGGCCACCGAAACCATGGCAGCCCCCACGGCCTGTACCTCTTTGGGATTCATATAGCGCAAGATTTCGGAAGCCTGCTGCTCACCAAGCAGCAGCATCAGTACGGCTGCGCGTTGGGTACTGGACAAGGCTTCAAGTTCGAGTTTGAGCGCCTCGGTCATGATCGGCCCGATATCCAGCGCTGTGACCACATCCGCTTGCTTGGTATCAGCTGCTGCTGCGCCGTCTTTGGGCGCGTCCTTGACTTCCGCTTTGGTTGCCATGGTGGTGCTCTCCTGCTACTTGGTCTGCTGGGTGGGTCTGAAAAGCCTCAGCCCAGCTTGATCATGTTCTTGAGTACGCTGGCCACTCGCCCAGAGTCTTCGGCCACCAGCATCCGGATCAAGGCCACCTTATCGTCGTAGGTGTTGGCGGTATCCAGCATCTCAGCAGAAATAGCGCTCTTCTTGGGCTTGAGCTTGGCTTTGATTTCTTCCAGGGTCTCGCCCTCGCCGATTTGAATCATCTTCATGTCCTCTTCGGAGAGCTCTCCATCGCCCAAGACCTTCTGCTCATCGCCCTGTGCTGCCAGCGGCTCGTTGGCCTTGATCATCGACTTGACCACCGGCCGAGCGATCACAAGCAGGAAGACCAAGAAGCCCAGCGCCACCAGACTACTGTTGATCATGTTCTGTATGGTGCTGTCCTGCCACCATGGAGCGCCCGTGTCCATCACCGGAGGCGGGCCAAACTTGGCCAGAATCAGATTCACCACGTCGCCGCGCGTGTCGTCATAGCCCACCACACCACGCACCAGGCTGAGCATGCGCTCAACCTCCTCGGGCGAATACCCTGCAGGGGTAGCACCGTCAGCACCGGGCTGCGGCTCGCGCTCATTGATCACTACGGAAACGCTCAGGCGCTCAACCTTACCCGTCGCATTGCGCACATGGCGCACGGTGCGGTCAAGTTCGTAATTGCGCGTGCTGCGCGAGGACTGCGTAGCAGAGTTAGGCGCAGCAGGCGCGTTTGGGGTGGCCTCTGTGCCGTCGGGTGCGCGGTTGCTCAGGGAACCAGGAACTCCTGCACTGTTCGCTGCCGCATTGCGCTCTTCGCTGAGCACCTCTGAGCGAGTACGCGGACCCTTTTCGCGGGTATCGAAATCTTCGGTGGTGCTTTCCACATGGGTAAAGTCCAGCGACAAATTGACCTGCGAACGCACATTGGTCTCGCCCACGATCGGGGAGAGGATCGCCATGATGCGCTCGCGATAGGTTTCTTCAAGCTGATGCTTGTGCATGGCCTGTGCCGTGGTCAAGCCCAGCTTGCCCTCCAAAGACGAATCAGTCAGCAGCTTGCCCATATTGTCGACCACCGTCACGGCTTCGGGCATCAGGTAGGGTACGCTCGCCGATACCAGGTGCACGATGGCCTGCACCTGCTTGGGAGAAATCGAGCGCCCTGGGTACGGCGAAACCACCACCGAAGCCTTGGGTGCCACGCGGTCACGTACAAATACGCTTTGCTTGGGGGTGGCCAGGTGCACACGAGCGGCCTGGATGCTGCCAATCTGCAGCACGCTGCGCGCAAGCTCCTGCTCCATAGCGGCGTTGTAGCGCACCTGCTCCATGAACTGGCTGGTGGTCATTGAAGTGGAATCCTTCAAGCCCTCAATGCCCGTAGTTCCCTGCTTGGGAATACCCTGGGCAGCCAGCAGCATACGGGCCTCGTGGAAGCGGTCAGCGGGCACCTTGAGTTGGCCGCTGCTCGGATCAATCTGGGGCTTGAAGTTAGCCGTCTTTAGCGCCTCATACGCCGCCTGCTGATCGGCTTCCATCATGCCCGGCATCACATTGCGATAGGGCGTGGACTGCATCCAGGCGTAGTACAGGCCAAAAACCATCAATACCGCCAGGACCGCAATCAAAGGCAAGGCCCGCTTGACTGCCGGTTGCGACAACACCCGATCAAGGTTGGCTCGAATGCCGGCCAGACCCGCTGGTGCAGGCGTGCTGACGGCACCACCCGGAAGCACGGCAAGTTCAGTACCGGTCTTCAATGGCGTGGCGCCGGATTCTGTCGTCATGGCCGGTCCAGTGGTTAGGGCCGTGTTCATAGCGCCTTCATCCGAAACCTGTTCCAGACCGGGGGTGTTGGGGTTGAGAGTCGCGGTGGCCATGCTGGTCCTCTGGTTTTCGATACAGACGTGCGCGTGTGGGCTTCAGTTTGGGAATGACCGGGGTTAGACCGGCATGTTCAGTATGTCTTCGTAGGCCTTCATGACCTTGTTGCGCACCTGCAGCGTGGTCTCAAAAGCCAACGAGGCCTTCTGCATCTGAATCACCACATCAGTCAGGGCAACGGGCTCACCCATTTCATAGGCTTCGCGCAAGCCTTTGGCCTTTTGCTGTGCCGCATTGACCTGGTCAAGTGCGCGCTCCACAGCGGCACCGAACCCGGGCGCAGCGGGCGCAGCGGGCGCAGCGGGCTGTTGCAGGCCGGGTATGGGTGCACCCAAGCCCTGCAGCCCACCAGCAGCTTCGTTTTGATAGGCGGCCATGGTCCGCAGCATCGACTGGATACTCGCAGCAGAGGTGGCGTTTTCGATCATGTTGACTCCCCTTCAGTTGGCCGCCTCAGCGGTCATCATGCCCAGGTCTCGCATCTGGGCGAGCTTGTAGCGCAGCGTGCGGGGGCTGATGCCCAGCACGCGGGCAGCAGCCTCTCGGCTGTTGGTGTTACGAATCGCGTCCAGAATGACGCGCAGCTCGCTGTGCCGAACGGCCCACTGCAGACCTGCAGTTGCAGGCGGTTCAGCGGCGCCCGTTGGGTTGGCGCGCAGGTGCTCAGGCACAAGGTGTTCAGCCGCTGGATCGGCACGCTGGTCTTTAGCCAGCGCCCAAGCATCCGCCACACGAGTGACGACAGGCGGCGCTGCGCTGGACGTACCCGTGGTGCTGTGATCCTCCCCCCACGCCGGTGGTGTTGGCGTTGGCGGGTTCTGCCCGCTGGCGGCATCCCATGGCGCAGGCACAGGGGCCGATACGGTTGGCACAGGGACGCTGTCAACGGCAAACACGTCGTCGTCGAACAGCAGGTGGTCTTCGGTCAGCGTCCGGTCTGGGCACAGCACCAACGCACGCTGAATCACATTGCCCAATTCCCGGACATTGCCAGGCCAGTGGTAGGCCAGCAGACGGCGTCGTGCTTCGTCGGTGATGCGGTAGGGCAGACCTGGCGTACCGTGCTGCTGCAGCACATAAGCTGCCAGGGGCAGGATATCCATGGGGCGCTGGGCCAGCGGCAGCACCCTCAGGGTGAAGGTGCTGATGCGAAAGTACAGATCTTCTCGGAACTCGCGCTTCAGCATCGCCTGTTTAAGGTCCTTGTTCGTGGCGGCCACGATGCGCAAATCCACCGTGATGCTGCGGCTACCCCCGAGCCGAGTGATGCAGCGCTCTTGCAGCACGCGCAGCAAGCGCGTCTGAAGGTGTAGGGGCATTTCTCCGATTTCATCGAGGAAAACCGTGCCGCCCTGGGCGCGCTCGAACACGCCCTGGTGGTCGCGTACCGCGCCGCTGAAGGCGCCCTTTTCGTGACCGAAGAGCATGTCTTCGATCAGCTGCTCCGGCAAGGCGCCGCAGTTCAAGCTGACAAAGGGCCCACCCGCACGCGGCGAGGCTTCGTGCAGCACACGGGCCAGCACTTCCTTGCCGGCCCCGGTCGGCCCAATGAGCAAGGCGCTGACTTCGGTCTGCGCCACCTTCTGCGCCAGGGCCAGCAGCTGCTGGCTGGCGGGGTCCACAAACACCACGCTCCGCGGTCGGGCAGGCGCTGCAGCGCAGACCAAGGCAGTGCCCACCGGCTCCCAGGCTTCGGGGCTCCAGTCCTGCGTTGAAATCACATGGTCGGCGCCCAGGCGCGTGGCCTGCGCAGCCAGGTCCACGCGGTGAGGCGGCACGCGGCACACCACCGGCAGGCGTCGACCGGGCATCTGCGCCAGGGTCAAACATTCCTGTAGCATGTCAACACCGTGCTCCACCCGGACCACGAGAACCTGCACATGCACCAGTGAGGTGATGAGCTGGCTGGGGTCTAGCAGGTGGCGGGCATCAAACCCCAGAGCGACAACGCGGGCCTGCTCGGCGGTATCGGTCGGACCGGTGGGGTCGATCCAGGCGACTCGTATGGGGGGTGTGCTCGCAGGCATAGTGGTGTCGGTTTAACGGTTGACCCACCACCGGCAAGCAACTGCCATGCCAACACGGCAAGTGATCGCCGAAAAGCGGCAAGTCCCTGTTTAAAAACGGATTTAGGCCAGCGGGTGGGCCGTGCCGTTTTTTTGACGATGGGTGACCCCCCGCCCAAGCGCGCGACCCTGCTGCCCCGCATCAGCATCGGGGCGGCCATGAAAAAGGCCGCTGGTCAGCGGCCTTATCGAAGATGAATAGCGAAGCTTGAGTAGCTGTTCAGCCCGTGGCTCGCCGGCGTTCACTCAAGGCAACCACCGTGGAGTCTGCCGCTTCGGACCTCGGGGACCCAACAGCCTCTACTGCCCTTGGGTGCATCTGCCTTACGCGCTCCCAAGCTCGCGCTCGATCCGGCGCGTGCACGCGCAGATGCAGCGGCGGACCTGCTGAGTAACCCAAACGGATGTTGAATTCAAAAGCTTCGTAGGTCGATGCCATCGGGCACTCCACCAGTTGCGCAAACACGCGCCAAGTGGTCGAAAGTATCACAAGGCGAAATGCCTGCCAAGAGGCAACGTGCCCCGGAACACCCGGGGTTTCCCTGCAATTCGCGGTACCGCGCCGGGATGGACACCTCGTTGGAACGAACCGCGCGCCCGAAGGCGCGTCTTTGCTGGGTAACTGGCGCAGCGGACTTGAACCTGTTCAAGGCGGTGTGACAGCCCCGCTGTGGGTGCAGCAGCGCTCAGCTGGCGGCCATGGGTTTGGGCCGAAGCTTGGGCGCCACCAGGGGCGGCGCCAGCGGGTCATCACGGCAAGAAATGTGTTCGGTGACGATTCAACGCGGCAAAACGCGAGCGGCCAGCGCCAGCGCTGAGTTACCCCGGTTCATTAAGGACAAGTTTGACGACTTCTTCGAGCATGGTCTCTTGACACACGGCTTCCTGCGGCTGCGCTGCGGCGGCTGCGGCCACGATAAACTGTGGGGCTTCAGCGGCAAGGGCTGCTGCGTGCTGGTCGAGGATATGGGGCAGACCAAGCTGGCCGAACTCGATGCCAACGGCGGGCAATTGCGCACGCTGCAGCCACTACAGGCGGTTTGTGGCCCAGACCCTCGGTCAATCCGAGCATCAGCCCGATCACCTGTGTAGCCCTCGCTCTTGCTGGGGCTGCGTGACTTGGCATTCGGCAGGACAGTCAGAGCGTCTGCGGCCTGCCTGCGTGGAAGTTTACTTGTTCAAGGGAGAAGGCATGAACTTTGGCTTTCTGGTCTCAAAGGCGTCCGACAACGTGACACGCCCTTCGATACGGGTTCTGTGGGTAGCGGCCTTGGTTTGCTCCACTGCAGCGCAGGCTTCAGACGGCTCATGCATCAGCGCGGGACGGCTTAACAGTGACGGGCGCTGGGCGCCGCAGTTCCAGGCGGTGCGCTTGCTTGACGAGGCGGGCCGCACACTTGCCACGCGCAGCAAGACCGATCTGTCGCGGGTTCGAGGTGTGGAGCTGAGCGA
>Ga0194118_10000991_pt1 | contig 43241 bp, 46 predicted proteins | sample TA2MahsurfametaG_2_FD_148662 | JGI IMG/M metagenome (GOLD analysis project Ga0194118, IMG submission 148662) | Freshwater microbial communities from Lake Tanganyika, Tanzania - TA2015013 Mahale N5 surface | ecosystem: Environmental > Aquatic > Freshwater > Lake | place: Tanzania: Lake...
TCGGTTGCGTAGCGGTTTGGCGAGCCCTCGCCGGCCACTTCCACCACCGATTCGGGTGAACGGGTCTGCTTACGCGTGCTGTAATGCAGATTCATGTTGCGGATGTCATCCACCGCCACATCCATATCGCCCTCGGCGTCGATATGGGCGCTCAAGTTATCCAGACGCCGGGCTTGGCCGGTGGCGTGTTGATTCGAATCGAGATAACGGCCGATCGCAAGATCCCCCGCGCTGTAGAGCAGTGCGCCGTCGCGGTTGGTGATGTGCTCAGCACCGATATCCAGCCGCGATCGGGCGGCGATTACCGGTGCTGCACGAGCTGCAGCACTATCGGCAGCACTATCGGCTTCATTGGTGACGGTATCTGCCTCCAGCGCGATATGGTCACCATAGATACGGCCAGTGCCGCGGTTGTTAATGGTCGCGCTCTTTAACAGCACGTCACCACCATTGATCAGGCCGGTGTTGTTGATCTCTGCCTTGCTTTGCAGAGATACGCTGTTGGCTGCTTGGATGCTGCCACGGTTGTCGATACCCACCGTCGTGATATCCACCCGCCCAGCGCTATCAATCTCACCGGTCACCTCCAGCTTGCCCGCTGCGGTGATATGAATCTCGGACGCGTCACCACCCAGTTTCCCTGCATGTCGCACACCGACACCAGCCTCCGTGCCAATTAACCAGATCTTGCCCGCGTACATGCCACCCAGCGCGCTGACATCAAGCGCAAATGCAGGCTTATTCTCATCAGTAGCAACGGCACTTGTTTGCAGATCGCTCGCGCGAATCTCATTACTGCCCGTCACCACGTTCAGCTGACGCGCGCGGAGCGCAGCATTCACCTGCACCGCACGCGCCAGCACCTCGGTGAAGTCAGCGCTGTTGGCATCCAGCCCGTCACCGTTAAAGCGCACCGTACCGCGTCGTAACAGATAGCTATCCAGGTTGCCGCTAGCGCCATACTGCGGCACGCCCGTGGTTATCGTCGCGCGGCTGGCATTGATGAAGCCGCAGCCGTCGCAGCTTATGCCTGACGGGTTGGCAACCACCACTTGCGCACGTTGCCCGGCCACCTCGACATAGCCGTGCAACAAGCTGGGGTTGCTGGAATTAACCTCATTAACAATGACCGATGCTGGCTTATCGAGCAACGGATTAGCCTGCACCCAGCCGCCCAGCGCTGTTTGCGTGGCCTGATGTGCATTGTTCAGAATCGCGCCATGGCTGTGCACATCAAACTGGCTATACACATTACGCGATACGCCACCGGCAGTCGGCGTTTGTATATGCACCAACGGCACACCGTTAGCCGCGCTACTGACGATGGCTTGATGATTAGCCGGTGCCGCTGCATCAGGAATAATCTGGGCGTGCGCAACAACAGGTAGCAGCTTCGCTAAAAGCGTTGCCGGTAATAGCGTCGATCGTAATGACAACGGTAGCGTTGGCAATAGCAGGCTAGGCATAGTCAGCGTGCGTAGCATCGCTAGTGCCGGATGCAGTGCAGCGGCCGCGCTACCGGCAAACACGCGTATTCTTCCAGCAGCACTGTGGCTACGCGCTATTTCGCCAACCGCCATCAACAAGCCGCGTGCGCGGTTAAACACTAAGCGATAGCAATGCTGATTCATGTCAGGCTCTCTGATTCAGTAGAGGGAGATGTGTTTGAAATGACGTGATCTGAACTCAGCTCAACCGGTCGCGCCGCATACCACGCATCGGCTTCGACGCGATTGAGCGCAATGCCGTGACAGCGCTTAATGCGCGACCCTCGCTCAACACCGCGGTGGTGCAAATAGCGCATGCAATGCATTGTGAAAAGTTCTCTTTGCAGCAAACGCCAAATAGATGCGGTGTGACCGAATGGCGCTATCCAGTCGATAACCCACTGACGGTCGCCACTGTTCCAGTCAGCAGGCGATATTGCCGCGTGCGGCCCATTGACATAGGTCTGCTCGGCGGCTGCAGAAAAATTAGCCCATGACGCATAGAACACTGGGCGACCATTTTCAGAAGCGAGTAGAAATTGTCGGTACGAGATTGGCGGCAACAGCAAAGTCGATAGCCATTTGATGGGCGCCTCGCGTCGCGTACGCGCTTGCATCCAAAGCCAGGTTGCTGCGCCAAAAACCTCGGTTTCGCGCCATTCTTGTTGCAGCACGCCAGGGGCGATCACATCAAAGGTGGGGGTAGAGGCAAAGCGCATCCTTGTCCCCTCAGTACGACCAGCTGAGACTGAAGCCAAGGTTCAGTCCATGCGTTGAGAAACCGGCTGGTGCAGAGAGCGCGCGACCAGCAAACAGGTCATACGTCACACCGTGTGCACCGCCGCGCATTCCGAATGCCAAGCCGGCGAGGTGCTTACCTAAGAGTTGTTCGCTGTGACGACCATACACCTCGCCATAGTCAAGACCGAGATAAGCTTCTTGTCCTGAGCCGCCGAGTGATATGCCAAGGTCGTTGCGCAGCAGCCAGCCACGATCTGCCGAAAGCATGCGTTGCTCATCAAAGCCACGCACCGAGAAACGGCTGCCGATGCTGAATCTGTCTTGCGGTAGCAGCGGTGTCCAGGCGTGTTGCGCGCGCACTGCGAGTGTGTAGCGCAAGCGCTGTTCTGCGACCACAAACGGCTGGTTATAGATACCGCCAACTTGCAGAATATGTGGACGCGTGCTGCCTTCAACTGCTTCGTTCAGTGGTGGGCGATCACCCTTCAGGCTGATACCTTGCCGATATCCTGCATTCAGATCCAGCGTCGCATTACCTAGTAGTTGACGATGTGTTACGCCTGCCTCAAAGCCACCTACTTGACGCCGCTGTACCGCGATCTCGAGGTCATCAACAAAATTTCGCGATTGCTTTGCCCATGCACTCAGATAAGCGACCGTCCTGCTGTTTGCGTCGCGCGCCAATACGCGCGATAGCTTCAGCTCTTGATTCGCGCTCTCACCACTAAAGACCAAGGTGCTGAATGTACCAGCCACTGCTTGTTGATACTGACTGCTACCCGCGGTGGCGCCGAGCAGCCAATATCTGAATGGCAGTGAATAATGCACCGTGTTGCCGCTGGTACCACGTGGGCCGGGCGTTTGCTCAAACAAGCTACGATTGAGACTGACATAGAAAAGATCATTTAATGTCAGTGCATGGTCATACGATATCGTCAAGCCACCTTCGCAGCGCCCCGTAGACTCAAGCCCTGAGTTGTCAGCGTATACATTGAACCGAAACGGAAAACGCTGACGCCACTGAATCACGATGTCACTGTACCCAGCCGCACATCGCCACCATTGGCGGGCTCGATCCGAATATCAGCCTCCGTGGTCGGCACGCGTTTTAAATTCTCCAGCGCTTGCTCAATCGCTCGCAGATTGAGTAAATCACCCGTCTGCATCGGTATCGCATTCGCGATCGTTGCCCGGGTTGATGTGTTCTCTGCAAAACGTATGGCGTGTACACGCCCCGGAATCAGTGTCACGGTTAGTGCGCCGTGTGTCAGATCTTGCGGCCCCGCCAGCACGCGCGTCGTGACATAACCGCGCCGTGACAGCTCATTTTGTAGTCGTCGTATAGTGATGCCGATCCCAGTGCTGCCGATGCAGCTACCGGTCACCGCATCACGTGAACCATCAGCGGCGTAATTAGCGACCTCGGTGATATCAGTGAAGCGATCAGCCGTCTCGCCCACCAAAGCAATGCGGCTGATGATAAAGCACGGTGATTCGTTTGCGGGTAGTCGGGGCGGTTGAGCAGCCAATGAAGGCTGCAGCTGAATATCAGGGCGAGATTCAAGTTGCTGCCGCAATTGAGTCGCTTGCTCCTGCTGACGCAGCAGCTGGGTCTCATCCCGTTGAGCAGCGGCTGGCGCTTGTGCCCTTGCGGAAGAAAATAAAGATGCAGCGTACAGCGCGCTGCATGTAAACGGAAATCTGCGTATTCAACAATCTAGAAGACAGTGGCTTACACCCTCTCGTCGACACAATCATCAATGCAGCATCAACAGAAGGATCGCGACTGTTTCTTATGCAGAAAAATTAAAAAGATGATCAGAAATAAAATCTCTAAAAATTGGCTTGAGTTGTTGTATTCAGGAGAAACTACCGACAGCAAAGAGCGAATAACTTGAGTGAGTTTTCGATCAGCGAACACGCAATACGCAAAGTACTTAGTCGATCGATTGTGTCGCCTTGAAGTGTTGGTAGCCGTTCATGCGTAACTCGCAAGCAGGGCAGCGTCCGCATCCATAGCCCCACGCATGTAACTGCGAACGCTCGCCGAGATAGCAGGTGTGTGTCTCAGTGCGAATCAAATCGATCAGCGCCTCTCCGCCAAGCTGATCGGCCAGCCGCCATGTGGCTGCTTTATCCAACCACATCAATGGTGTTTCAATACTGACGCGCGACCCCATGCCAAGTTGCAGAGCAGATTGCAAGGCGCGCAGCGTCTCGTCGCGACAATCCGGGTAGCCAGAGAAGTCGGTTTCGCACATGCCACCGACCAGTACCGTCATGCCGCGGCGATACGCTAATGCTGCTGCTAGTGTCAGAAAAAGTAAATTTCGTCCCGGGACAAAAGTATTCGGCAAGCCGTTGGCTTGCATCGCGATTTCGCTGTCTCGTGTGAGCGCAGTCTCGGATACTTCACCCAGCACTGATAAATCCAATACATGATCGTCCCCGAGCCGTGCCGCCCATTCATCCGACAAGCCGCGTATGCGGTGCCGTATGGTGGGCCGCACTGCAAGTTCGATCGCATGGCGCTGACCATAGTCGAAGCCCAGTGTCTCAACACGCGCGTAGCGCGATAGCGCCCAAGCGAGGCAGGTGGTGGAATCCTGGCCACCCGAAAATAGAATGAGAGCTGCTTGGTCTGAAAGCTTCATTGATTAACTCAGTAGATTTGCTTGGGTGCGTTGGTGATATCAAAAAAGCGTAATGCAACACGCGTTATCGCAAACATCATCGTCAGCGCTGGCTTATAGCGCGTGCCTATTTTGCGCTAATTTTTATGAGCGATAGCTCGACCCGATTACCGTTTTTATCTTCATGCAGTAGGCGCACCGGGTACCAGTATCGATCCGGCGCAAGCCAAAGATCGAACTGCTTATCAAAGCTCTGCGCGCCGGGAATAACCGACAAACGCCAGGTAGTTACCTCGCCATCGGGCAGCTTTAGATTTTCTTTGCCGCTGATCTTGATGCGCCACGCATCCACGCCTCGGGCGCTGGCCACCAACATCTCCATATTCAGTCCGGGTTCGAATTTACCGGGGTCGCCGCGGCCGAGTGAGGCCAGTTGCCAGATCCAGCTACCACGATCTTGCTCGCCGCCGTTGCTTGGGATGGTGGCGGTCGACGCAGAAAAGCTGATCAGTTTGGATTGATGCTGAAAATGCGTGTTGGTCTCCGACCGACCAAAGCGCTTTTCTACATAAAGGTTGGGTGCGATACCCAAGCTGCCAAATTCGCCTTCGCTGCGGTTTTTTGCTAGCGTGAATAGCAGTGCGGTAATTTCGGTTTCGAGTGAGTAGCGTTGCCCGTCATGGCGCCATTGCATCGTGCCACTGCCGCTCAAGCTTCGTCCGTCTTTACGCATGCCGACTGCGCTGAAGCGCAACTCGGCCGGCGGCGGCGGGTTCGCCTTGTCAAACAGCGCATTGACATTCGGCAGCGCCGCCTCCTGGCTGCCGGCTACCTCGGGGGCGGCGGCAGCCGTAGCAGTGGCGGGCGGCTCGGCGGAAGCCTGCGGCTCGGTGGCGGTTGATGGCGTGCTGTCAGCAGGCAGCGCGCTGCTGGTGGTCGGTGCCGGCGCGGTAGTGGTTGATGCAGGCTCGGGCACCGCGGCCTTGACGGCAACTTCAGACGAAGGACTTTGGCTGGGCGCTGGCTTATCAACTACCTCGGCGGGCGTTGCAGGTGGTTTGGGCGGTGTCTCGCCAGTCAATGCGTTGGGCTTGGTCGGCGCGGCGGGTTTGCGTGGTGGCGGCACCTGCTGCGATTGTGGTCGCAGCAAAGACACGCTGATGGCATGATCATCATTATCGTCGTCGTCAAAAAACGCGATACTTTGCAGCTGCTCATTTAGCCAATGCAGTGCCAGCAGATGCGCCAGCAGCGTCAAGAGCAGCATAACCACGACCAGCGACCAACGACGCGAGGGTCGAACAGGCAGATGTTCAGACGCAGAAGAAGCGAGCATGAGCCTAGTGTAATGGTTTGCCGGGTGGTTTGAGCGAAGTCGTTGCGCTCTGCTGCACTAGCCTCCTGCTGAGCGCGATCTGCTAACCTAAACCATTCTCGCAAGACCATCACAAGGAGCCAGACCATGTCCCATCAGCAGCCGCATGATTACTCGGGCGCCAACCCGATGGGAGATACGCTGGCCTTTGTAAAGCAGCTGTGGTCCGGCATGAAAATCCCCGGCATGAGCATTCCCTCGCTGTCGCCTGAGGATATTGACAAGCAAATCGCTGACCTGAAAGCGGTCGAGTCTTGGCTGCAGGTGAATATGAACATGCTGCGAAGCTCGATTCAAGCGCTGGAGGTGCAAAGCGCTACGCTGAATGCGCTTCGCTCGATGGGCGAGAGCTTTGCCAAAGCCGCTGCAGGTGCAAGTGCGAGCAGCATGAGTGGTATGAGCAGTGCCGGCGAATCGGATGAAAAACCATCATTCGATTCACCTTTTCAGTCGCCGTTCCAGTCTTCTTTTCAGTCGCCTTTTCAGTCACCTTTTCAGTCGTCGTTCCAGTCACCATTTCAAGCACAGTCGGCGACACCTGCCGAATCTACCGAACCTACCGAGCCGAGCGCGCAGCCTGCGTCAGTGCAGACATCGGCAGCAGATCCAGCCGCGATGGCCGCACCGTTCGCTAATGCGGCAGTCTGGTGGAGCGCGATGCAAGAGCAATTTTCGAATGTAGTGAATCAGGCGATGCAGCAAGCAACACCGGCGGAGGCGACATCTGCCAAGCTGACAGCGCCGAAAAAACACGCCAAGCCTGAAGCGCCTGCAACACACAAACACACGCCCAAGCAGACGCAGAAAGATTCACCTAAGCGGACTAGTGGCGCGGCGAAGAGCGTATCGTCAGCGGCATCAAGCGGTGCACAAAAAGATATAAAAATAGACGCAAAGAAAGACGTAAAGAAAGACGTCAAAAAGGGTGCGCAGAAAAGTTTGCAGAAAAAGTCATCAAAAAGCGTGTCGAGCAGTGCATCGCATCGCTCAAGCGGCAGCGCACCTGATCACCCAGGCCGAGACGCGGACACACCTAACGCAAAATAAGTGACTAACGACGGTCCGCTTCGTAACTTTGTTCACTCAGGCCGAGAAGCAGATCGAGTCGCAGGCCGAGACGCGGACACACCTAACGCAAAATGAGCGCGCAACGACAGTCAGCTTCGCGCTCTGGTTTTTAGCCAGCGCATTAGGCCACCGACGACAGGGAGTTTTTCATACAGCTCTTCGGCGGCATCCCAGTAGTCCCGGTGGTAGGCAACACGACCATCTGAAACAAAACGCAGATGGCTCGCGCCGCGTATGCACTGCGCTTCGGTTGAGAAGCGCTTCATATGAAATAAAAAATCCCAGGTCAGGAAGGCGTGATCGTCGTGTGCCATGCTATGCGTGACCACAAACCGTGGCCTATCCAGCTGCTCGAACATATGGCTGAAAATATGACGTACCGGCTCTATGCCACGCACCTCATTAAACGGATCTTTGAACCACACATCTTCGGTGTAGATCTGTGGCAGCGTGTGTGTGTTGTCAGGACTGATCGTCTGAAAGAAATCAATCACGCGCTGTAAATCATCTAGGTGCTTCATAGCCCGGTGACCTTGTGAATCAACCAAAAATACCAGCGGTAGGGTAGTAGCTGCGCAAAGCGTAACCAGTTGGTAAAGCGACGCGGAAAGTGAATATGAAATTCGCCGCGCTCTATGCCGTGCACAATATTCTCTGCGGCTTCTTGCGCACTGATCAGCGCAGGCATCTCGAAATCATTTTGCTGAGTGGCCGGTGTGTCGACAAAGCCGGGGTTGATCAGGTAGATGCCAACGCCCTTGTCATGCACATCCAGATACAGGGTTTCTGCCAAGTTAATCAGCGCCGCTTTGGTCGGGCCGTAGCCTAGCGCGCGTGGCAGACCGCCAAACCCTGCCACCGAAGACACAATCCCGATGCCACCGCTGCCCTGTGCCAGTAGCGTCGGCATCACCGCATCAATCGCATGGAACACCGATCGCAGGTTCACATCCAGCATCTGCTCGACGGCAGGTATATCTATCGCGTCTGCGCGCATCTCGCGGTAAACACCCGCGACCAGTAGCACCAGATCAAGCCCTTGCCACTCCGACAGCAGTCGATCACGCGCGTGTAACAGCTGCATACGGTCAGTGACATCCAGCGGCAATACCAAAGCCTGCCCACCGCTTGCAGCAAGCGCCTGTAGCGCTGCCTCATTGCGAGCGGATAAGGCGACGCGCGCACCGAGCGAGAGCAGGTGCTTGGCAGTGGCGGCGCCGATGCCAGTGGATGCGCCAACTACCCATACACGCAAGCCACGCCAATGGGTCACTTTCGGGTTCATGGCAGAGCGTTTACCAATGCGTTTACGGTAGCGAGCAAAACCATCATGATTCAAGGCTCACGTTTGCGAAACGATAGCGTGACCTCGCCGAGCCGGAAGCCGAATTTGCTCATCACCGCGCGGTTCAGCATGACCTTATCGTCCATCATGTACATCCAGTCGTCAAAGCTGACATGGTAGGTGGTGCCATCGACCGGTAAGGCCAGTGTATAACGCCAGTTGAATGCATTACCGCCGGTAGCGCCAGTCGCTTCACCAATGACATCCGAAGCGGTACCGGTGTAGCGATTGTCACCGACTTTTTTTAGTGTCCATACCCGGCGCTGCTTGGTGCCGTCAGAATAGGTGAAATGTTCATCGAGCGTTCCGGTATCACCCTCCCAGGTGCAGTCCATCACGACCGTGAAGCGTTTCACTACCTTGCCGCCACGGTCTTGAAATATTCCCCAGGCATCCACGGTGCCATTGAAATACGATTTCAAATCCAGCTTGGGTTGTTCAGCGGCGTAGTCAGCAGGTTGTAGTGTTGCACCACAACCCGCCAGCACGAGTGCGGCAAAAATATACACGCCCACCAGTAGTGTGCGCCAACCAGATGTCCACATACACATTTCTCCTTTTAGATATCCGTTAAAGGCGCTCGCCACAGCACCAGCGCTGCACAGGTTTTTAGAGCACAGGGCAGCACAGCGTAGGCGAGTGTTAGCGCTGGTAGGGCCCCCGCTTCAGTCGTGCCTGGCGTGTAACCGAGCCAACCCAAAAAAGGCAGCGAGATGCCTGCTGCGAGCGCGAGGTTCATTTTCGTGATCCAGCTCCACAAACCGAAGTAACTGCCTTCATGCTCACCAACGTGGCCCGCGCTGCCAATCACACCGGCCAGCAGAGCGGGTGGGAGCGCGAGATCCGCGCCCAGTGCTGCGCCGGTCAGCACGCAAATAACCGCGAATGGCAGCATCGCTCCGGCAGCTAATTGCGCCGTCCATAAGAAAGCAAGCACTGCGAGCAGTATCGCTAACAGCCAGGCACGTGACTCACCGATACGCGCCGCCAGCCGTGTCCAAAGCGGTAGCGCTAACGCGGCCGAGAGAAAATACAGCAATAAAAATAATGGTGCTTGATTCGGTAGTAACAAACGATCCGACACAAAAAACAAAAACAAAGTCGCGGGCACTGCTGCCGCAGTACCGTTAATAGCGTAGATGGTAAACAGCCAGCGAAAACGCACCTGCTGCAGTGGCAGCAACCAATGGCCCGCTTGTGTGGATTCAATTAAGGCGACAGTGCGTGGTGCTTGTCGAAGCAGCAAAAAAGCAGTGAGCAAGAGCGCGATCACAAAGCTGATACACAAACCAGTACGCCCTGCCAGTGGTGGCAAGATCGCCGCCATCACCACACCGGCTAGTGCGCAGCCTTCGCGCAAAGCGGTGAGTCGCGTGCGCTCGCCACGCTGCTGCGTCAGGCGCGCGCCCCAGCTATTGTGTGCAATGGTGGCAATCGAGTAGCCAAGATAAACCAGAATCAGGCTCGCGCCGAACCATACCACCAAGGCATCGGGCGTCAGCGTTGGCGGCAGCATCAGCGCCGCAAATCCGATTACCAGGAAAGGCAGTGACAGCAGAATAAAGTTTGCATAGCCGCCTGAGCGCGCACCATCCATCCAACGCCCGAGTGGCGGATCAATCAATGCATCCAGGGTACGTGCCGCGAGTAGTAAGGTGCCCACGGTGGCCAACGACATGCCGAGCTGCGCCGCATACAGTTGCGGCACCATCACGTAAATAGGTAGCGCGACCAGCGCCAGCGGAAAACCGAAGGCGCCGTACGCAAATAGCTGCGCACGGGTAAACGACATCACCGACCGAGCAGCGCGGTACGCAACTTTGGCGCCGTCGTTTTGGGATGCAACCAGATCGCAAAAAAGGCGGGGCCAAACTCTGGATCGGCAATCTCACCAATTGCCACCCCGTTACGAAAAAAACGAGTCGCTTGGCCTGGCTGATAGAGCCCGGTGAGTTGTGTTGTGCTGTCGACGTTCGGAAAAACCTGCCTCATCGCCTCACCCCAGGCTTTGTGCTGAGCTGCGCTGCCGATGCCTAGTTTTTTCATTTCATCGATGCTGGCGTCGGCGATGCGCTTTCCGTCCAGGCTGCGCGCATAGTTGAGCTCAAGCGCGAGCGGCGCGCGTTGCCATGTCTCTGGATTGAAGTTGCTACGGTCTACCCACAACGAGGCATCGTACAGTTTTAGTCCAAGCCAGCGGAAGCTACCGCTACCCATCACCGAGGCCTCGGGCAGCATCTGTTTCACCGCAGCGGCATTAGCGACTGCAGTACGCGGCGTGGTCGACAGCACAATCAGCACGGCGCTCGGCAGCGACAGCAACAAAAGCCATAGCAACAGCGCGCGACGCACGCCAAAGCGTATCAGCATCGTTTTCAAGGTTTGCGTAGCGTGAACTGGAACAGATCGATATTGTGCTCGCGGAAGCCGGCCTCGCAGTACGCAAGATAAAACTGCCAGGTGCGGATGAAGCGCTCGTCAAAGCCTTGCGCTCTCACTTCGGGTAACACGGCGTTGAAGGACTGATGCCACTGCGCCAGTGTGTGTGCATAGTCGAGGCCGAAGGCAAACGCGTCTACCACTTCCAGCCCGTGTCTTTCAGCATGCTCACGGAACACGCGCGGTGACGGCAGCATGCCGCCCGGGAAAATATACTGCTGGATGAAGTCACTTCCCTTGCGGTAGCGCTCGAACAGCGCATCATCAATCGTGATGGTTTGTATGCAGGCGTGCGCGCCTGACTTCAGCCGCGCTGCAACCGTGCTGAAGTAGCTGTCCCAGTACTGCTCGCCCACTGCTTCAAACATCTCGATTGAGGCAATACCGTCGAACTCACCCGTGGCATCACGATAATCCTGCAGCCGGAGTTCAGCGCGCTTGCCTACGCCGGCTTGTTGCAGACGCTGCTCGGCAAACGCCAGCTGCTCGGTAGAGATGGTCAGCCCGGTCAGGTGCATGCCCTTGCCTGTGGCGAGTTCGGCAAAGCCGCCCCAGCCGCAGCCAATCTCGAGCAAGCGCGCGCCTTCGCTCACGTGTAACTCTGAAAGAATGCGCGCGTACTTCGCCTGCTGCGCTTCCTGCAGGCTCATGCTGGGTGTAGTGAACAGCGCGCTGGAGTAGGTCATCGACGGATCCAGCCACAGACGATAAAACGCATTACCGATATCGTAGTGCGCGTGAATATTGCGGCGGCTTCCGGTTTTGGAGTTACGGTTGAACAGGTGACGGACTCGATACAGCAAGCCACCCCACCAGCTGCCGTAGATCGCCTCTTCCAACGCATTACGATTACGCACCAGCAGCTGAAGGAGTGTGGCCAGATCATCGGTTTGCCAGTCACCGGCAATAAAACTCTCGGCGAAGCCGATGTCACCCGACTTCATCGCTGCCATGCAGGGCTTCCAGTTATTCAGACGCAGCGCAACTGGGGCATCAGCCTCGCCAAACTGCAGCACGCTACCATCCGGGCAGGTGAGTCGTAACGCGCCATGCTGAATTCGGCGCAGCATTTGCAGTAATACCCGCGCTTGCGGCGGCATGGGAATAGCGGCTGTATCGTGCGAGGGCGGTTGCGACGCCAGCTCCAGGCTGACACTAAGTGATTTGTTCATCGGCTAAGCGCTTTCTGTGGTGGGTGTGGTTTGCTGAAAAAAGGTACGCGCTTGATAAAGAGCCTTAGCGCTTGCCAGTGAATACGGGCAATCACGCCAAAGCTCATCAGCGGATAGCGTAAAAACGCTTGCGCTGCGCGTACATCATTTAACGCGTGTAACTTGCCGCTTACACTGGTCAGTAGCAAGGGACCTTGTACATCGTGATACTCGATGCGTGCCACTATACGCTCTGTACTGGCGCCTTCTTGTTGATGTGATGTGCGCATGAAGCGAAAGCGGTAGCTTCCATCCACGGCACAAAACGGTGAGACATGAAACACTTTGCTGGCAGTGTGCGACTGCCCCCATTGCATCGGCCCGCCGGTGTCCAGCAAATAGCAGTGGCGCTCGCCGAAGGTATTGTTGACCTCGCACACAATGGCGCGCAGCGCGCCATCGTGGCGATGACAAAACCAGAATGACACCGGGTTAAACACATACCCCAGCACGCGCGGAAACGTTTGCAGCCACACTTCGCCGTCAGCATCGGTAATGCGTTCGTCGCGCAGCAATGCGTCTACCCACTGCAGCAGTGGCGTTTTTCCGTCGCCATGATCGCGGTCATGAAACGACAGCAGATTAAATCGATTGCGTGAGCACAGCTTACTGCTCAAGTCACGATCGCCGAGGGTGCGCAGCGGCAGCATCAGGGTGAAAACGCCATAGCTGAACGTGTTTGCCGCTGGCCGCAGCCGCTGATGGCGGACTGAGCCCATGCTGAGCATTACGGCGTTTGTGTCCATCGCGGTCATCTGTAGCGCAACAGCCTTATGCGGCTTGCTTCACCGGCGTGTCGGCCAGTGCGGCAATCGCCGCGGCCACCGACAGCCCGGATTTAAGACCATCTTCATGAAAGCCGTAGCCTGTCCATGCACCCGCAAACCAGGTGTTGCGCGTTCCTTGCAGCGCCAGCAGTTTCTGCTGCGCGTTTACTGCTGGCCCATCGAATACCGGATGCGCATAATCAAAGCGCGCCAGAACTTTGGCAGGGTCAGGCGCGTGTATCGGGTTGAGCGAAACAATCACGGGCGATTTAACGGGTAGCGGCTGTAGCTTATTCAGCAAGTAGTGCACGCACACGCGTGATTCACCCGGGCCGGTGCTCTCGTAGTTCCATGCCGACCAGGCCTTGCGTGATTCGGGCAAGCAGCGAGCGTCGGTATGCAATATAGCCTGATTCGGCTGGTAGCCTACTGCTGACAACACTACGCGTTCTGTGTCGCTTGCATCATGCAGTAACTGCAGCGACTGATCGCTGTGCGCGGCCAGCACCGCATGGTCAAACAACTGCACGCCACGCGAAGATTCGATACGCACCTGATAGCTTGTGCCAAGCGGCACGCGGCGCACCGAAGTCACCGGCGTGTTCAGATAGCGCTGCGAAATAGCCTCCAGCATTTTCTGCACATAGTGACGCGCGCCGCCGGTCACGGTGTGCCACTGCGGGCGGTTACTCACCTGAATTAATCCGTGGTTGTGACAGAAGCGCACGAAGGTCGCCATAGGAAACGCCAGCATCTGCTCGGTGGGGCATGACCAGATACATCCAGCCATGGGTAACAGATACCAATCGCGGAACTCGGCGCTGTAGCGGTGTGCATCCAGAAATTCGCCCAGCGGAATCTCATCCATGGCGCCCGCTGTCAGCGCCATCTCGGTAGTTTGTTGATTGAAGCGCATGATGTCGCGCAGCATGCGCCAGAAGCGCGGCGATAACAAATTGCGTCGCTGCGCAAACACCGTATCAAGATTACTACCTGCCCACTCCAGCGTGCGCGCACCCACTGATGAAGACATCGGCATCTTCACGGCGAACGACATATCACTGGCGCTGGTGTGAACTTTCAGCTGCTCAAACAGGCGCACCAGATTCGGATACGTGCGATGGTTAAACACCAAAAAACCCGTGTCCACCCCGAAGCGCTGATCGTCGATGTCAACATCTACCGTGTGGGTATGCCCGCCGAAGTAATCACCGGCTTCAAACAGCGACACCTCATGCCCGCCGCATGACAATTGCCAAGCGGCAGACAGTCCGGAAATACCGGATCCAACGACTGCGATTTTCATGTCGATTCCTGACAATCAAGAATAAAAATACTGCGACGCCCGACAGGTAGTGACTAGGATCGGGGGGGAAGGTCACCCTGGCGTGCCGCCAGCGCAAAGCCGGGAGGCGTCACAGCAAAAAGCTTTGCGCTACTGTGGTCCGAGCGCTTTTTCGAGTGCGCTGACGAATGATTTGTCGTCAGGCCGTGTCATGCTGCCAAAACTGCCGACCAGTTTGCCATCGCGGTCGATCAGGTATTTATTGAAATTCCAAGAGGGCTCTTTCGCGCCTGCCTTGGTCAGCGCGGTAAACAAAGGATTCGCGTCTTTGCCTTTCACCGAGCTTTTCGAGAACATCGGAAACTTCACACCGTAGGTGTTATGGCAGAAGTCTGCGATTTTCTTGTTGTCGTCGGGCTCCTGCGAAAAATCATTCGAAGGAAAGCCCAACACCACCAAACCTTTTTCTTTGTACTTGGCGTACAGCTTCTCAAGGCCATCGTACTGCGAGGTGAATCCGCAATAGCTTGCGGTGTTTACCACCACCACCGCTTTGCCGGCATACTGGCACAAATCCTGTTGTGCCTCGTCTTGCAGGCGATTGAACTTATGATTCAGCAGCGCCGGGCAGTTGGCCGCAGACGCATACACAGGTAACAGAGCTGACAGCACTATAATCGACGACGCGATCGGCTTGAAGCGCAGAGTCAGAGGAGTTTTCATCGCTTTGACACCTATAGAAGTAATCCCAATTTCTCGAGTCTAGCTTACTTTGAAAAATCTTTCCGGAGACTGAAAAATCGCTGCTAGGGGGTAGCCAGCGATGCTATGTATTCGGTCGCCATCTTCTGCCGCTATCGATAGTATCTTTTGTGTCAAATCAGCATCGAAATCAAGCGAGTCGATCCGCTCAATGCCGCCCACGCGAGGGTGCCTCTGCGTGCCGGACCTTGCGGCTGTTAACACCGTAATCGCAAGCCCGGCCAACGATCTACCCGATAATCTACCCAGCAATCTACCCATGCCAATGAGCTAATCAGGCCATAGCGCGGGTCTATCAAAGAAGGACATGATGCGACATTTAATCTTGGTACTGGGTGACCAGCTCAGCTTGGCAAGCCCGGCCTTATCCGACTTCGACCCCGCGCAAGATGCCGTGCTGATGATCGAGGCCGACAGCGAGGCCACCGCAGTCTGGTCGCACAAAGCCCGCATTGTGATGTTTTTATCCGCGATGCGGCATTTTGCCGAGCAAGTCCGCGCGCGCGGCTGGCCTATCGACTATATCGCGCTGAGCGATCAAACCGATACCTCGTTCGCTGCGCGATTGGCCGATGAGTTGCAGCGTCATCGCCCGCACGCGCTTAAGTTACTCGAGGCGGGTGAATTCCGAATGACTCAGTTAATTGCCCAGACCTGCAAAGCGGCGCAGGTAGCGTGTCACTGGGTCGACGACACGCATTTTCTTTGCAGCCGCACTGAATTCGCCGTGTGGGCGAAAAACAAGCGTGAACTGCGCATGGAGTTTTTTTATCGAGAGATGCGCAAGCGCCACCAAGTACTGATGCAAGCGGGCGAGCCCGTGGGTGGGCAATGGAATTTTGATGTTGAAAATCGCAGCAGCTATCCAAAAAAAACCGGGCCCGGTCAGATACCGCTGCCCGCTGCTTTTGCACCAGACGCGCTAACCGAGGCGGTGATCGCGGAAGTTGAGCAGCGGTTTCCCGATCACCCAGGTACGGCCCGCCATTTCTTTTGGCCGGTGACGCGTGCGCAGGCGCTAGTCGCACTGGATAATTTCATTCGCGATCGTCTGCTTAATTTTGGCAAGTACCAAGATGCGATGTGGACCAACACGCCCGCGGGTTGGCACTCACTGCTCTCAGCAGCGCTTAATCTGCACTTACTCGATCCACGCGAGGTGATTGCGGCGGCAGAGCAGGCCTACCACCAGGGCACTGCGCCACTCGAAGCCGTCGAAGGCTTTATTCGTCAGATATTGGGTTGGCGCGAATTCATTCGCGGTGTGTACTGGCTTGATATGCCTGGCATGCGCGCGGCGAATCACTACGGTCACCAGCGAGATTTACCGCGCTGGTTTTGGACCGGCGAGACCCAGATGGCTTGCGTACGCGACTCCTTGCAGCAGACGCTGGCGTACGGCTACGCGCATCATATTCAGCGGCTGATGGTGACCGGCAATTTCGCGCTGTTGGCGGAGCTATCACCGCAGCAGGTCGAGGATTGGTACCTTGCGATTTATGTTGATGCGATTGAATGGGTTGAGCTACCCAACACGGCCGGCATGGCACTTCACGCCTGTGGCCCGCGCTTTACCAGCAAGCCCTATGTCGCCAGCGGCGCCTACATCCATCGGCAAAGTAATTACTGCAGCGGCTGCCGCTACGACCCCGCGCAACGTACCGGGGATCAGGCTTGCCCGTTCACCACCTTGTACTGGCACTTCATCGACAAGCACGCCAAGGCGCTCGGCAGTAACCCGCGTACTGCGCTGATGGCAAAAAATCTGACTCGGCTCAGCGACGCCGAGCGCGCCGCTGTATTTAAGCGGGCGGGCATGATGCTGCAGAATCTGGATGCTCTCTGATAGCAAATTGAAAATTTATAGCTGAGCCCTGAGCGCTTGTCATTGACGCGCAATCGTCGTCAAGCATTATTGATAAAATCGCGGCAATTTCTTGGCTTAGCTGGACTTTTCGCATGCTGTACCCCGAGCTTTTCCGATCTCTTGAGCAAGTTCGCTGGAACATGGAAACTGATATTCCGTGGGATCAGTTCGATGCCGACAAGCTGTCGGATGAACAGGCGCGCACCATCAAGATGAACGCCATCACCGAGTGGGCCGCGCTGCCGGCGACCGAGATGTTTTTGCGTGATAACCGCAACGACAGTGATTTTTCTGCGTTTATGTCGGTGTGGTTTTTCGAAGAGCAAAAGCACGCGCTGGTGCTGATGGAATACCTGCGCCGCTTTCGCCCCGACCTGCACCCCACCGAAGAAGAGCTGCACAAGGTGCGTTTTGAATTTGATCCGGCGCCGCCGCTCGAAACGCTGATGCTGCATTTCTGCGGCGAGGTTCGGTTAAACCATTGGTATCGCTGTGCAGCCGAATGGCATACCGAGCCGGTCATCAAGCATATTTACAAAACCATCAGCCAGGACGAAGCACGTCATGGCGGTGCGTATTTGCGTTACATGAAAAAAGCACTGACAGAGTTTGGCGATAACGCGCGTGCCGCGTTCGCCAAAATTGGCGTGTTGATGGCGTCAGCGCGGCGCACCGAGAAACCCTTGCATCCGACCAATCTGCACGTTAATCAATCACTATTCCCGAATGACACGGTGCAAAGCCGTTTGCCTGATCCGCAGTGGCTGGAAGCCTGGCTCGACAAACAAATCAAGTTTGACGATCAGTGGGAAACCAAAGTCGTTGATCGCATCCTGCACAATTTGTCGCTGCTGTTTGAGCGCAGCTTTACCAGTGTGCAGGAATTGAATCGCTACCGGAAGGAAGCCCTGGCTCGGCTTGCGCCCACTTAGTCGCCTTCTTTAAGAGACGGCTGGCGTTACTGTTCGCCCGTGAATGATGCGCACTCGCTTGCACGCCGGTGCGATTGCGCGGGCGAACTGGTTCTTGTTTTACTGTTTGCTCTACTCTTTGTGATGCTGATGATGGTCGTGGTGCTCATGCGTCTCGCCCTTCTTCATCGGCATTTTCATATCCACGACGTCTACCGTGGTTTCGATTTTGCCGGCCTTGCGAAAGTTTAGGGTGAGGGAAAATTTTTCACCTGCCGTGAGTGGCTTTTTCAAACCCATCAGCATGATGTGAATCCCGCTACCGGGTTTCATGTCGAGTCGCTGGCCCGCTTTCAGTTCGAGTTGATCCAGCGCGCGCATTTTCATCACATCGCCTTCCACGGTCATGGTGTGGATTTCAACGCGTGAAGCTGCCGGCGAGCTGCCTGACAGCAGTACATCGTCGGACCCTTTGTTTTCAATCTGCAGAAAAGCCGCACCATTCGGCATTTTGCCGACGGTGGCGCGCGCTACTGCTTTGTCGATGACGAGTGATTGCGCATGTGCAGTGCCGATCAGACTGAGCAGTAATAGTGCGCAGGCGCGCCAAAGAATTTTGTTCATGAATGCTCCGAAACAAAAATGTAAAAACGGGATTATAGGCTCAAGCACCACCCGCAAAATTGTGGTGGCGCCAAGCCTCGAACACAACCACGGCCACGGCGTTCGATAAATTCAGGCTGCGATTATCAGGCCGCATCGGTAGCCTGATGCGCTGCTCCGCAGGAAAGCTATCACGCAGCGCGGGATCGAGACCGCGCGTTTCAGCACCGAACACGAACACATCGCCGGCTTGAAAACGAACCGAAGAAAAAATCGACGAGCCATGGGTCGTAAACGCAAAGATGCGCGACGGATCTACCTGTACGGAATCCAAGAATATCTGCCAGTTGGCATGCACTCGCATCGTCGCGAACTCGTGATAATCCAAGCCAGCGCGACGCATACGCGCGTCGTCCAGCGGAAAACCGAGCGGCTCGACCAAATGCAGCTGAGCACCGGTGTTGGCGCACAGGCGAATTACATTACCGGTATTCGGTGGAATTTCAGGTTCGACCAGTACCACATGAAACACAGCACACTCCGTCCCATTAGCGCGCTGGCGTCCGCGCAAAAACCAAGTTGGTGACACGCGCCGCGCCGTAGCGCTTCAGCATTGCGGCAAAGGATTCCAGCGTCTCACCTGTCGTCATCACATCATCTACCACCAGCACATGCTGGCCTCGTACTACGTGGCCGCGCATCAAGGTGAAGGCGCCGCGCATGTTACCGCGGCGCTCGGCCATGGGCAGTGATGATTGCGGCTGAGTATCGCGCACACGGTGACACATTGCAGTCGCGAGCGGCAGTTGCCAAGCGCGCGCGATGTGTCTCGCGATTTCATGCGCTTGGTTAAAGCCGCGTTGCGCAATACGTTGCGAGGATAACGGCACCGCCACCATCAACCCCGCATTGGAGACCGCCGCATTTGGAATAATACCCATGATGCGCTCGGCAAATATGGCGGCCAGTGGGAGCTGCGCATTGAATTTCAGTGCCCGTACCAGGTTATCGATCGGCGCTGCGTAATCGGTAGCGCAAAAGCTGGCGTCGTACGAGGGCGGGCGAACCGTACACGAATGACAGGCGTTGCGTTGCGTTGTCAGCGTGATGGCGCAACGCGGGCATCGAACAGAGGCGTTGCTTGCGTAGCGTTGCTGGCAAGGTTCACAGAGTAAGTCTGCGTGATGTTGGCCGCATAAGGCGCAGGTGCTGGGTAGCAGCCGGTTGACTAAGCGCCCGAGCGAAAAATGGTGAAAACGCGGCTTGGTTTTTTTCATGATGATGCGCTGGGTTACACTGCCGCGCATTGTGTGGCTGTTCATTTTGCATAGCTATGGTCATGAACCCAATGCATGATGCTTCGACGTCAAGCGCAAGCAGCGCCTCTATCGCTGTGGCGACAGTGCGTCAGCTATTTGCTCGACCAATACGGTGTGACGCCTCGCAGTTTTTGCGACGTGAGATCTCGGCACGCATGCTGGAGCGCTTGTCGCTCATTAAAATTCAACCGCAACAAATACTCGATGCGGGTTGCGGCGAAGGCCGCGACCTGTTCGCTCTGCAGCAGCACTACCCTGCAGCAGCCTTGCTCGGTATCGACGCAGCAGCACCGATGCTGCAAGCAGCTCGGTCGGCCAATGCCGCTACCCGCTCTGCACTGAAAGTATTTTTGTCGAATCTCATCGGCAAGCCACGGCTTGAATCGGCAGCCGCTTTACTTGGCTGTGCCGACTTCGCGCAACTGCCGGTGGCGAGCAACCGTATTGACTTGCTATGGTCAAACCTGGCGCTGCACTGGCACCCGCAGCCGCATCTGGTGCTGGCGGAGTGGGCGCGCGTGCTTCGCACCGATGGACAGCTGATGTTCAGTTGCTTTGGCCCGGACACGTTTGCCGAGTTACGCGAGCTATTTCAAGCGCAGGGCATGCCCTCGCGCGTGCTGCCGTTCGTTGATCTGCACGACTACGGCGACATGCTGCAAGCCGCCGGTATGGCCGACCCGGTGATGGATATGGAAAAAATCACGCTCACCTACGCGGACCCCGCAGCGCTGCTGGCCGATGTACGTGCATTCGGCGGCAACTCCTTGCGCGAGCGAGCACGTGGGTTACAAGGCAAGCATGGCTGGCGAGGTGTGCTGGCCTCACTTGATCAGCGGCGTGACAACGATGGCCGAATCAGCCTCACCGTCGAAGTGATCTACGGGCACGCGTTTCGGCCTGTGCCAAAACGTAACAGTCGCGGCGAGCAAATTATTCATTTCAACCCTAAATCGTAGGGCTTTGCGGCCCGCCGGGATCGGCAGCAACACCGCTGCTTTTAAAACTTTGCAAACACTTGACAACCGGCGAGCCGATGCGCGTCGTACGCAGAGGGCGACGTGCCTTGAAGAGGCCTAAATCGGTACAAAAAAGCCGATTTGCTCGATCTCATCCCAAACCCCATCGGGGCAACTACCCAAGCCCTGACAATTTCAATTTCGATACGGCTTCGCCCAGGTTTTACTGTAGTTTTCACTTGGCGGGCATTGTCGATTGCACTTATACTCGCGCTCGGTTTTCGGGGAGGTCTGCCGGCGTGTGATGCGGCCCGAGAACCTTTGCAAGACACATAACGATATTTACGCAGCTGCGCTGCTTAGTGGCCAACTCATGAACCCAATGTCTTTGAAACGCTTTGCTTTTCTGTCGTCTTTGCTCGTCATCACCGCAACATCTCAGGCCGAAGGCCTGACCGGAGACGCGGCAGCAGGTCAAAAGAAAAACGCTACCTGTATCGGTTGCCACGGTATCGTGGGCTATCAGGCCAGCTTCCCGGAGGTTTATAAGGTCCCCAAAATCTCCCAGCAAAATGCCAAGTACATCGAGTCGGCGCTCAAAGCGTACAAATCCGGTGAGCGGCGTCATCCCACCATGCGCAGCGTTGCGCAGAGCTTGACCGACCAGGACATCGCAGATCTCGCGGCGTACTACGAGCAGCACGGCAAGAAAGCTGAGATTGCCGAGCAAGCGGTAACGCCGCCAGCAGTAGTTGCCGATTTACTGACCAAAGGCGGTTGCGCAGGTTGCCACGGCGCGAACTTCAATAAACCGATGGATCCGAGCTATCCCAAGCTGGCAGGTCAGCATCGTGACTACCTGTACATCGCGCTCAAGTCCTATCAAGAGCAGGGGCATAGCACCTGGGGCCGTGCCAATGCCATCATGTCTGGCATGGCGAAACCGTACACGCGAGCAGAGTTGAAGAAAATAGCCGATTATCTCGGTAGCTTGCCGGGTGAATTGCAAGCCGTGCCGCAATCGAAATTCCGTTAATGCTGATTTAGCGCCCCTATTACCCAAATTTCTGCGAATCGATCATGTTTGAGACACTTGAAAAAAAGCTGGCCACGCTGACAGTGGGTGCGCTGTGCTGGTGGTCCGGCGTTGCCAGTGCTGTGAATGATCTGCCGGGCGGTCCGGCGGTGCATCAGCTGAACCTGCCCCCAGCGGTGACCAAGATCGCCGAAGAGCAGCACACACTGCACTGGATGATGATGTTCATCTGCCTTGCTATTTTTGTGGCTGTGTTCGGGGTGATGTTTTATTCGATTTTCAAGCACCGCAAATCACTCGGTCACCAGCCAGCGTCGTTCCATGAATCGATCAAGGTTGAGCTGGCGTGGACCATCGTGCCTTTCATCATCGTGATCGCGATGGCAATTCCCGCTACGCGTACCGTAGTGGCACAAAAAGACACCTCCAATGCAGACCTCACCATCAAGGCCACCGGCTATCAGTGGCGCTGGGGCTATGAGTACCTGAGCGGCGAGGGCAGCGGTATCAATTTTGTGTCTTCGCTCGACAACGAGCACCGGCTGATTTCGGACAGCGGCGCAAAAGGTGTCACGCTCGATAACTACCTGCTGAAGGTCGATCACCCGCTGGTGGTGCCGGTCAACAAAAAAGTGCGCATCATCGCCACCGGTGGTGATGTCATTCACGCGTTTGCCGTGCCCGCATTCGGTATCAAGCAAGACGCGATTCCCGGCTTTGTGCGTGACACCTGGTTCCGCGCCGAGAAGACCGGCGATTTCTACGGCCAGTGCCAAGAGCTGTGCGGTAAGGAGCACGCCTACATGCCAATCCATGTCAAGGTACTCAGCCAAGATGATTACACTGCCTGGGTCAAGGCTCAGCAAGAAACCAAAACGGCAGCGGCCCCCGCTGCGCCTGTAGCGGCAAACGCCACCAACTGAATTTTTAAATACAAGACTAATTGGGAGCAGACATGAGCGCTGTTATTGACACCGGTGGCCGCGTAGGGGCACATGACCATGATGATCACCACCACGCCCCGACGGGCTGGCGTCGCTGGGTGTTCGCCACCAACCATAAAGACATCGGTACCCTATACCTGGTGTTTGCATTCACCAACCTGCTGGTGGGCGGCGTGCTGGCGCTGATGATTCGTGCCGAGTTGTTTCAGCCGGGTCTGCAAATCGTCAACCCCGAGCTATTCAACCAGCTCACCACCATGCACGGACTGATCATGGTGTTTGGCGCGATCATGCCGGCCTTCGTCGGCTTCGCGAACTGGATGGTGCCGCTGCAAATTGGCGCGCCTGACATGGCGTTCGCGCGTATGAACAACTTCAGTTTCTGGCTGACGATTCCGGCCGCCGCGCTGCTGTTGATGTCGTTCTTCATGCCCGGTGGCGCACCAGCGACCGGCTGGACGATTTACGCGCCACTCACCATGCAGATGGGCCCTTCGATGGATGCCGCGATTTTCGCGCTGCACCTGCTGGGCGCGTCGTCGATCATGGGCTCGATCAACATCGTGGTCACCATCCTCAACATGCGCGCCCCCGGCATGACGCTGATGAAGATGCCGCTGTTCGTGTGGACTTGGTTGATTACGGCTTATCTACTGATCGCTGTGATGCCGGTGCTGGCGGGTGCGATCACCATGACGCTGACCGATCGCCATTTCGGTACCACCTTCTTCAACCCGGCGGGTGGCGGTGACCCGGTCATGTTCCAGCACATTTTCTGGTTCTTCGGTCACCCTGAGGTGTACATCATGATTCTGCCGGCGTTCGGCATTATCAGCCAGGTCGTGCCAGCGTTCTCGCGCAAGAAGCTGTTTGGTTATGCGTCGATGGTGTACGCAACCTCTTCCATCGCTATCCTGTCGTTCATCGTATGGGCGCACCACATGTACACCACCGGCATGCCAGTGACGGGTCAGCTGTTTTTCATGTACGCCACCATGCTGATCTCGGTGCCGACCGGTGTGAAGGTGTTTAACTGGCTGGCCACCATGTGGAAAGGTGCGATGACCTTCGAGACGCCGATGCTGTTTGCGGTTGGCTTTATCTTCGTGTTCACCATGGGCGGCTTTACCGGTTTGATCTTGTCGATCGCACCGATTGATATTCAGCTGCAGGACGGCTACTACGTTGTCGCCCACTTCCACTATGTGCTGGTCGCCGGCTCGTTGTTTGCGATGTTCTCCGGCTTCTACTACTGGGCACCGAAATGGACGGGTGTGATGTACAGCGAAGCGCGCGGTCGCATCCACTTCTGGTGGACCATGATCTCGTTCAACGTCACCTTCTTCCCGATGCACTTCCTCGGTCTGGCCGGTATGCCGCGTCGTTATGCGGATTACCCGATGCAGCTGGCAGATTTCAACGCCCTTGCTTCGATCGGCGCCTTTGCCTTTGGTCTGGCGCAGGTGTACTTCTTGTTGACTATCGTCATCCCTTGCATGCGCGGCCAAGGCGAGAAAGCACCGCAGCGTCCGTGGGAAGGCGCTGAGGGTCTGGAGTGGGAGGTGCCGTCACCTGCGCCATTCCACACCTACGAGACACCACCCAAGCTGAACGCGGATGCCACTCGCGTGGTACCCGCCTAATAGAGCCCGGTGCGATGTCTACCGAGAAGAGGCGCGCGAACCTGCGGCTGGCGATGATCCTCGCTAGCGTCGCCGCCGTCTTCTTCCTGGGTATCGTGGCCAAGATGTTTTTACTGGGGCGGCCGTGAACCCCAACTACGCGCTCAACTATCGCTTGATGGGCAAGCTGCTGATCGTGGCGGCGGGCATGTTTGCGTTTGGTTATCTGCTGGCGCCCATCTACAAGGCGATTTGCAATTGGACCGGCGTAAATGTGCTGGCGCTGGGTGAGCGCGAAGCTGCCGGTTCGTTGAACGCGCGCGCCAGCGTCAGAAATACCCAGGTAGATTATTCGCGCACCGTGACAGTCGAATTCGACACCAACGCGCGCGGGCCTTGGAAGTTTCGTCCTGAGATACGCAACATTCAGCTCCACCCGGGCGAGCTGACCACCGTGATGTTCGAGATCGAAAACCAGCAACCGCGCGCGGTGAAAGTACAGGCGATCCCGAGCTACGCGCCCGGGCAGGCGCAGGCCTACTTCAACAAGCTGGAGTGCTTCTGCTTTACCGAGCACACCTTGGCTGCAGGCGAGCGTCGCCGCTGGCCGGTGGTGTTTTATATTTCACCCAAAGCACCGCGCGACATGAGTACGGTCACGCTGTCGTACACATTTTTTGAAGTGGGCGGTGCGATACCCAAGCCAGTCGCTGCGGCTGTGAAGCCGGTAACCCCGGCCTTGCTGACAGCAGCCGGCGCATGAGTACAGAAGGAGAGAGCGGCGCACCGGTGAGTAACTTTCTGCGCAGTTTCAAGGTGGTCGCGTGGTCATTCATCGGCATCCGCAAGCGAAGTGAGTTTCACACCGACGCAAGCTCGGTCAAGCCGGTGCATGTGATTGTGGTCGGTGTCGTGTTGGCGTTATTGTTTGTTCTTGGGTTGATTGCGGTAATCAACCTGGTGGTTTTAGCTTAGTCAGGAGAGAAACATGAGTGCGAATACGCACGATTCCCACGGTCACTACTTTGTACCTGAGCCATCGCGCCATCCGGCCATGGCGTCGCTGGGATTGTTCTTTGTGATGTTCGGCGCAGTGCAGTGGGTGAACGACAGCTCATGGGGCAAGTACTCGGTGCTGCTCGGCTTCGTCATCTTCCTCATCGTGCTGGCACAGTGGTTCACGGACGCGATTTCCGAGAGCGAGGGCGGGCACTACGCGATGAACGTCGACCGCTCTTTCCGCTGGAGCATGAGCTGGTTTATTTTTTCCGAGGTGATGTTCTTCAGCGCCTTTTTCGGCGCGTTGTGGTGGGCGCGAGTGCACTCCATCCCCGGCCTTGGCTCGGGCGATACGATGGGCGTGCTGTGGCCTGACTTCAAAGCTGCATGGCCTACCGTGGTAGCAGGTGCCACCACCTCACCCGCCGGCACGATCGATAAATTCGAGATCATGTCGCCGCTCGGTCTGCCAACCATCAACACTGCGTTGCTGCTGACCTCGAGCGTTACCGTCACCATTGCGCACCATGCAGTGCGCGCCGGTGAGCGTGGTAAAGCGATTGCCTACATGTGGTCAACCGTGGCGCTGGGCGTGATCTTCTTGTTCTGCCAAGGCTATGAGTACGCACATGCGTATTCCGACTTGAACCTGAAGCTGTCGTCGGGTATCTATGGTTCAACCTTCTTCATGCTGACAGGTTTCCACGGCTTCCATGTGTTCCTTGGTACGTTGATGCTGCTGTTCATTACGCTGCGACTTCAAAAAGGGCATTTCACGCCAGATCGTCACTTTGGCTTCGAAGGCGCGTCATGGTACTGGCACTTCGTTGATGTAGTCTGGCTTTGCCTCTACTTCCTGGTGTATTGGCTCTGATCACGGGCGAATGAGCAAAGGGCCGTCATGTGACGGCCCTTGCTGTTTTTGCAGGGTGCAATGCAACGATTCAGACGCTATCTGTTTGCACTAAAGCCTACTTCACCCGAGAACTGGTAGTCGCAAGAAGCCTTATTGCACCGGGAAGCGGCCGGTAGGCGCGATATAGCCAAGCGACCAGAGAATAAGCATGCCGGCAAACAGCGCCACCGAAAGACCAATACGCACCGTGAGCGCGAGCGCCATGTTTCTGCTGCGGTCTTTCGCTTCCCGCTTCAGCATGAAATAGCCAGCCATCACAAGGCTGGAGACAATGGCAAGAAACACGACAGAGATAAAAATTTTCATGGCGGGGTCGGCTCTGCCGCAATCCATATGCAAGAAACACAGCAGCACGATAACAGATTCGCGCAGAGCGCGATGTTCACCCGCCAATGGTGGGTATTGTCGCTGCTGACTGCGGTATTTGTCGCTGTTACTTGTGGCTTGGGCTTTTGGCAACTGGGTCGTGCGCAGTTGCGCGAGCAGATCGAAGCAGAACGGGCACGCAATGTCGCTTTGCCCGCACTCACCGAGTCGCAGCTGCTGGCGCTGGCGCCCGATGCGCAGCTAATTCATCGGCAGCTATCGCTGCAAGGCAAGTGGCTGACGCAGTGGTCGGTTTTTCTGAACCGGCCCATGAATGGGCAAGCAGGGTTTTGGGTGATGACGCCGCTTCAACTCGGTAGCGGTGTGGTGGTGCTGATTCAGCGTGGCTGGGCGCCGCGTGATCCGGTGCTGCCGAACAAGCCGCCGGCTTTCAAGAGTAGCGCCGAACAAGTTCAGGTCAGTGGGCAGTGGGTGCTACCACCATCGCGCTTGATGGAGCTTGGCGATGCGCCGGGTGCGCACGATACGTCTTTTGCTCAGGTGCGGCAAAATCTTGAGCTGGCGCAGTACGAACGCCAAACCGGCCTGAAAATACGCGTGGTTATTCGACAAAGCAGCGCGGCAGAAGATGGGCTGTCGAGAGATTGGCCGAGTCTGGCCTCGAAAGCACAAACCAACCGTGGCTATGCATTTCAGTGGTTCGCCATTGCTGCGGCAGGTTTGATGCTGTTTCTATGGTTTCAGGTAATTCGCAAGCTGCGTATGGGCTTGGTCAAAACAGATTGATTTGAAATACACACACCCAACCATGTCCGAACCAAACGCCGCTCACGATCCCCAGCGCACTCGCAGCGGGCGCTGGAAGTTGTTGCTATTGCTGCTAGTGACGTTGGCGCCGGTGATCGCATCGTATTTCACTTACTACGTCATCCGTCCGCAAGGAGAAAATTTTTACGGTCAGCTGATCTCGCCGCAAGTTGAGATCCCCGATTTGCCAACCGTCAGTCGTGATGGGCAGCAGATCAACCTGCGCAGCTTGCGTGGGCAATGGTTGCTGATAACGGTGGCGGACGCTGCGTGCAATGCCGCGTGTGAAAACAATTTATATCTGGCTCGACAGATCCATATTGGCCTCGGCGCAGAGCAAGATCGTGTGGAGCGGGTGTGGTTGCTAGCCGGTGATCAAGCGGTACCCGATCGCCTAAGCAAGTTATTGGAGGGAGCAACCGTATTGAGCGCGCCTGCTGCGAGCGTCGCGCAGTGGTTGCAGCCGGAGGCGACACATCAATTGGAAGACCATATGTATTTGGTCGATCCGCAAGGGTTTTGGATGATGCGGTTTCCACCGAATCCCGACATCACGGCCGCAGCCAGCATAAAAAAAACACTCAACCGGCTAATGCGCGCCGCTAAATTCTGGGACCGCCCTGGACGCTGACATGAAAAACAAAACCCTCACCACCTGGATCACCCTGCTGTTTGGCGCACTTGGGCTGCACCGCTTCTACCTGTACGGGTCGCGTGATGCGATTGCCTGGTTAATGCCCATACCCACCGCGTTAGGCGTGTACGGCTTCGAGCGTGTGGCTGAGTATGGCCTTGATGACGTGCTCAGCTGGTGGCTGCTTCCGCTGCTGGGTTTTCATATGGCGGGCGTGTGCCTGAACGCCATCGTGTACGGCTTGATGCCAGCCGAGCGCTGGAATCTGCGCTTCAACCAAGAGGCTGAGCCTGAGGCCGTCGCGGGCCAGACCAGCTGGCTTACCGTGTTTGCGGTCGTCATCAGCCTGATGCTGGGCACGGTATTTTTGCTGTCAGCCCTGGCCTACTCATTCCAGCGCTACTTTGAGGTTACTGTGTAGCGCATCGGCTGGCGGCACCAAGGCCTTGTAGACCTTCCAGGTGGTATGCCCGACCAGCGGCGCGGTAATGGCCAAGGCAGGCAAGAAAAATACCAAACTCGCGCCGATCAATAGCACGATCAGTAATGCCCAGGTCAGCATCGCCAACGGGTTTTGCCAAAGCACCACGGCGCTCGCTGCAATGGCTTCAATGGTATCGGCGCCGCGGTCGAGCATCATCGGCATCGACACCACTGACATGGCAAATACCAGGCTGGCAAAAACAAAGCCAACGCCCGCCCAGACCATCAAGAAAGGCAAATTGGAGACCGACGCAATCTTCATCAGCATGCCGCTGACATCCACATAGTCGTGGCTCGCAAATAGCGCGAACAGCACCACCGAGACACGTGCCCAGACGATCATTAAAAATGTCAGAATCGCGGCGAAGAAAGCAATTGCCTTCCAGTTACGCGCCCACGAGATCAGGCTTTGCCGGACTGATACCGAGCCACCCAGGCCGTGCTGACGCGAAAGATCGTAAATGCCGCAGCAGACAAACGGCCCCATCAGGAAAAAGCCGGCTGTCAGACCCATGGTCATCTGCCAGACATGGGCATACATCGTGAAAATTGCCTGGCCCATCAGCACGAAAATCAACCCGTACACCAAGCCGGTGAAGCGGGTTGAGCGCAACTCGCGCGCGCCGTCGGCCAATAAGCCAAACACAGCCGATGGTGCCAGCGATGCCGATGCAACTGTCAGGGGAAGTGCGTTCATCACTGACCTCCTGCATTTTAAATGTCAGAATAAAAGCCAGAAGAAAGGTCGCCGAACCAACCAAACGCCGCTGTTATGCTAGCTCGGCTCGTTGAGCGTGGCAAGCCTGCCAAGCGCACGATATCGTGGGCCAAGTGCTTGTCGGGCGTGCAATTTTCGGTGTCGGGCAGGCCAATTTTTCTTATCGGCGGTTGCCGGACACGCTCACTCGCAAAAGCTATAATTTCGGGTTGAAAACGCACGGGCTCCGGCGCCAGCCATAGCGCCGCCGCCTTGGCTCCACCACCGACCGCAGTCAGCGCTGTCCTCAAGCTGATCTGCGCAATTTGCTGACTATGTCCGATCCGATTCAAGCACCCGCCAGCAGCACCGTCATCGCGCCTCGCGTCGGCGGCTCGCTGCTTGGTCAGTATCTCGCGCTGTGCAAGCCGCGCGTGCTGCATCTGATCGTTTTCTGCGCATTTATCGGCATGGTGCTGGCCGTTCCCGGTGTGCCAACACTCAACGACGCGCTGCGAATGCTGTTCGCCAGCGCCGGCATTTGGCTGGTTGCTGCTGCCGCTGCTGCGTTTAACTGCCTGGTTGAAAAAAGCATCGATGCCAAGATGCGCCGCACCGCGTGGCGCCCGACAGCGCGTGGTGAGCTCTCCGATGTACAGGCCTTGCTGTTTTCTGGCGTGTTGTGCGGGCTCGGATCGTGGTTGCTGTATGTGCTGATTAATCCGCTGACCATGTGGCTGACCTTCGCCACCTTCATTGGCTATGCGGTGGTGTACACCGTCATTCTCAAACCACTCACGCCGCAGAACATCGTGATTGGTGGCGCATCCGGCGCCATGCCGCCGGTGCTCGGCTGGGCTGCGATGACGGGCGAGGTGACTGCCGAGGCGCTGATACTTTTTCTGATTATTTTTTTGTGGACGCCGCCCCATTTCTGGGCGCTGGCGTTGTACCGCACCGAGGATTACCGTCAATCCGGCTTGCCCATGTTGCCAGTCACGCACGGCAGCGAATTTACACGTTTTCAGATCTTGCTCTACACCTTCTTATTGCTCGCTGCTTGCCTCATGCCCTACGCACTTGGCATGAGTTCGTGGCTGTATCTGGTGGTGGCGCTGGGACTGAGTGTGGGCTTTATCACCTATGCCGTACGCTTGATGCGCGAGTATTCTGATGCGCTAGCGCGTAAGACTTTCCGTTTTTCTTTAATTCATTTGTCGGCATTATTTGCCGCGCTGCTGCTGGATCACTACCTTGTTTGAGATGGTGGAGGCCGGCATGTTGATCGGGCTCGCGATCAAGGCCTTAATTCTTGCGGCGATTCCTTTAGCTCTGGTGTACGTAGCGCGTGGCGAAGACCGCTACCGTCGGCTGGCGTGGGTCACGGTGTTCTTCACATTCGACCTGATCGTATTTGGCGCTTTTACTCGTCTTACGGATTCGGGTTTGGGTTGCCCCGACTGGCCCGGTTGCTATGGTGAAGCCAACCCCTTCCTGGCGCATGCGGACATCAGCGCGGCAGAGGCTGCCCAACCGACCGGGCCCGTGACGGTGATGAAGGCATGGATAGAAATGATTCATCGCTATCTGGCCATGGGTGTCGGCGTGCTGATCATTGCCTTGTTGGTGGTCGCGGTACGACTGTGGCGCAAGACTGCTTCGTCGCGCTATCACCCTGCACTACCGGCGGCATTGCTGATCTGGGTGTGTGTGCAAGGCGCGTTCGGAGCGCTGACCGTCACGCTCAAGCTGCAGCCTGTGATCGTGACCACGCATCTACTGCTTGGCATGGGATTGCTTTCCATGTTGGTGTGGCACGCCACGCGACAAAGCGAATCAGGTAGCGCAGAAAGTACGCTGAACACTGCCAACGCGCCCGGCATGGTCCGCGTTTGGGCTTTGATTGCGCTGCTGCTTGGGTTTGCTCAAATAGCTCTAGGTGGTTGGGTCAGCACCAATTACGCCGCACTAGCCTGTGGCGGCTTTCCGCTGTGCCAGGGCGCCGTGATACCAGCGATGGACATTGAGCATGGCTTCACCTTGTGGCGGCAGCTTGGCATGACCGCTGGTGGTGACTATCTTCCGTTTGATGCATTGGTTGCGGTGCATTGGGTGCACCGCATGTTTGCGCTGGTGGTTGTTACGGTGATTGGTTTTACCGCATGGCGCGCGATGCAGGTGTCTGCTGTTGCCAAGGTGGGGCGCTGGCTGCTTTGGCTAATCGCGTTACAGTTTTTATCGGGTATTAGTACGGTGCTGTTCAACTGGCCTCTAGCCTTGGCAGTGCTGCATAACGCCGGTGCTGCGGTGATGGTGGTTTTGTTGACGATACTGAACTGCCGTGTCGCTATTCGCGGTGAAGTAAATGAAGCGCGGCTTGAGCGAGCCGCAATGACTGCATGATTTACACGTGTTAATTCGCTATGCGCCGACTACTTTTATTGTTGTGCTGTGTATTTGCCTTAGTTGCTTGTGACAGCAAAGTGCCCGCACCCAAGGTAAGTTTCGCGAACACCGACATCACGGGTTCAGATTTTGGCCGCGATTTTGAGTTGACCGACCACACCGGTCAGCGTCGAACACTGGCGGATTATCGCGGCAAGGTCGTGGCTTTGTTTTTTGGCTTCGCGCAGTGCCCGGATATTTGTCCAACCACGCTGTCCGATCTGGCGCAGGTAAAACAGCAACTGGGCAAGGATGGCGACAAGCTGCAAGTGCTGTTCATTACCGTTGATCCCGAGCGCGATACGCAAGACGTTCTGGCGGGTTTCGTACCTGCATTTGATTCGAGCTTCGTTGCGCTACGCGGTGATAAAGCCGAGACCGATAAAGTAACCAAAGACTTTAAAGTCTTTGCGCAAAAAGTGGCGGGGAAAGATGGCGGTGCTTACACTATCGACCACACCGCCGCGACTTACGTCTATGACCCGCAGGGTCGGCTGCGCTTGTTCGTGCGGCATGGGCAAACGCTCAGTCTGGTAGCAGACATAAAGCAGCTTCTTTCGCAGTAACGCCGGCGGGATGGTGATGCTCGATTACCTTCGAGGGGCTGCTACCGAGGAGGGGGCTCACGACGTATTTGGGTCAATCAGCGTGCGATGCAAATTGACCGGATTTCCATCGCGGTTCCCTGGCGGCTTTTACTAGGCGTACTCCGCCAGCGCCGCCTTCATTTTCTTCATAGAGGCCACTTCAATTTGTCGGATGCGCTCCGCCGACACACCGAACTCTTCCGCCAACTCATGAAGCGTTGCGCCAGAGCCATCATCATTGGCTAACCAGCGTGCCTCAACAATGCGGCGTGCGCGCGCATCGAGTGTGGACAAGGCCTGTTCCAAGCCTTCTGATTGCAGACGATCGTAACGCTTGGCTTCGAGCATTTTCAGCGGCTCGGAATGCTCGGCATACAGGTAAGCGATGGGTGCGAACTTGGCGTCATCATCGTCATCATTCGGTGCATCGAGCGCAATATCGCGACCTGATAAACGCGTTTCCATCTCAATGACTTCTTCGCGTTTGACGTTCAACGACGCGGCCAGATCATCGACCTGCTTTGGCGTCATGGTATCCAGGCCGGTCTTGTGGCTACGCAGATTGAAAAACAACTTGCGTTGCGCTTTGGTGGTGGCCAGCTTCACCATGCGCCAGTTGCGCAGAATGTATTCATGAATTTCAGCCTTGATCCAATGCATGGCATACGACACCAAGCGCACACCCTGCTCGGGGTCAAAGCGCTTGACCGCTTTCATGAGGCCGATGTTCCCCTCTTGAATCAGGTCAGCGTGGGGCAGGCCGTAACCCAGGTAGCCGCGGGCGATTGACACCACCAGCCGCAAATGGGACATCACCAGCTTCTGGGCTGAAGCTAAATCACCTTCATCGCGCAGTTTGCGCGCGAGGCTTGCCTCTTCCTCTGCCGATAGCATAGGCAGGCGGTTGACGGTTGAAATATAGGCATCAATGTTGCCAACGCTGGTGGGAAACCCAAGCGCCAGCGCCTGGCGACCGGCCGGCACGAGGGCAGACGATGCGGACATAGCTGTCATTGGTTCTCCTGAGTCGGAAGTTGAGGCTGCGGCTGGTCTAGCCGCGTCACAGGTACAAATATTAGCACTCTGCGCGGAGGAGTGCTAATCCTCCGCCCGCAGCGCCCGCCGCACTGACAACCCCGCCCCGACAACCCCAAGCACGATGCTCGCCAACAGCAGCAGCGCGCAGGATCGCGCATCGAGCGGGCTGAGCGAGAACTGTGAGCCATATAGTTTTGCTAACTCCGCCACCGGGACGTTGATCATCGACAGCCCAGCCGCAACGAGTAGCAAGGCGAGGATGCCAGCGCAAAGGCCGAGGAAGCCACCCAGGTAGTAAAACGGGCGGGCAACGTAGGCATCTGTCGCCCCCAGCAATCGCGCCACGCTGATTTCTTCCATTTGCGTAAATGCCCGCAAGCGGATGGTGTTGAATACGACCGCCAGCACCACGCCACATAGCGTCACTGCAAGCGACCAGAGCGCCATGCTGGCCAAATCGACCAGCGCCGCGAGTCGCTTGACCCATACCGAATCCAGCTGAACGGTCTCCACACCGCTTATGCCGCCTAGGGCGTCGGCCAGCTTTGAGATTCGTGTCGGAGAAACACTATCCGCGCCACCCACCACGCGCACCACATAGGCATCGGGTAGCGGGTTGCTGCCGAGCGCGGTCACCACGTCGTGCAAGCCTGAATGTGCTTTCATGGAGGCGAGCGCTTGCTCTCGATCAATAAACGCCAGACGCACCGGAACTGCCAGCTGCTGCGCTTGCTGGCGAATATCATCGGCAATCGCCTGTGCGCGGCTGCGCGCGACATCGGTCGAGAGAAACACGCTGAGTTCAGGCTCAACCGCCAGATCACGCGCGACCGGGCGCAAATTTTCCAGCACGGTCAGGCCGCTGAGGGGCGGGACCAGCGCCAAGGCGATCACCACTACGTTAAACACAAACCCGCCCGGCGCGCTGCGTACGCGTGTTAGTGCAGATAGCAGTGCGCGCCGGTGCTCACGTAGCCAGTTCATGCGCCTACCTCACTGGCAGAATCATGCATCGCCATCACACGGCCACGCTCAAGCTGAACCACGCGATCTGCGTTATGAAGCAAGCGTTCATCATGCGTAGCGATGATGCATGTCACACCAGCGGTATGAAAGGCTTGTAGCATATCCATCACACGTCGCCCGCTATCGCGATCGAGATTGGCAGTCGGCTCATCAGCGAGAATGATGCGCGGCTTATGCACAATAGCGCGCGCAATCGATACGCGCTGTTGCTCGCCGCCGGACAACGCCTGCGGCACCAGATCCGCTTTGCTGCCAAGGTCGATACGATCGAGCGCCACGCGAGCGCGCTGGGTTGCTTCCTTGACGCTCGTGCCGCTGATCAGCAGTGGCAGCATCACGTTCTGTAGCACGCTGCGATCATTCAGCAGCCGATGCTGTTGCAGAATCAGGCCCAGCATACGACGCCAATACGGCAAGGTGGTGCGATTGAGTTTACGCATGTCTTGCCCACTGACGAGGAGCAGACCTGCATTGGGACGCTCAATGCCGGCAATCAGTTTCAGCAGTGTGGATTTACCTGCACCCGAGGGGCCGGCGAGGTAGACCAGTTCGCCCTCGGCGATTTCCATCGACACATCGCTGAGCGCGCTGACACCACCGGCGTAGTGTTTGGCGACATGAGAAAACGAAATAATCGACATGGCCGATCCAGTGTCAGCCTAGCAGCGCATCGACAAATTCGCTGGCGACAAACGGCTGCAGATCATCAATACCTTCGCCCACGCCGATGAAATACACCGGCACCGCGCGCTGCTTGACAATCGCTGCCAGCACACCACCTTTGGCGGTGCCATCAAGCTTGGTGACGACCAGGCCGGTGAGTTGTAGCGCATCATCAAATGCCTTGACCTGCGCTAACGCGTTTTGCCCGGTATTGCCATCAATGACGAGCAGTACTTCATGCGGCGCCGACTCCAGCCCTTTGCCAATGACGCGTTTGATTTTTTTCAGCTCATCCATCAAATGCAGCTGTGTCGGCAGGCGGCCCGCCGTATCGATCATCACCACATCCATACCCCGCGCGCGGCCGGCTTGCACGGCATCGAATGCAACGGCAGCGGGATCGCCCGAGGCCTGAGAAATCACTGCGACGCCGTTTCGCTCACCCCACACCGTCAGCTGTTCGCGCGCGGCGGCGCGGAAGGTATCGCCAGCGGCCAGTAACACTTGTTGGCCATGATGCTGCATATGCTTGGCGAGCTTGCCGATGGTGGTGGTTTTGCCAGCGCCATTGACGCCAGCGATCATGATCACCAGCGGTTGCTCGCGCTCGAGTACCAGGGGCTTTTCCAGTGGCTGAAGCAAATCAATCATCAGCTCACGCAGCGCGCCCTTCACTTGCAGCGTGTCGGTCAGCTTTTCAGCTTTGACTTTTTGTTTGAGCGCGTCGAGCAAGAACTGCGTCGCCTCAACGCCGGCGTCGGCCATCAGTAGCGCGGCTTCTAGCTCTTCATACAGCGCATCATCAATGCGCGTGCCGGTAAATAGCGTTGAGATATTGCTGGAGGTGCGCACCAGCCCGGTCTTCAAGCGCTTTAGCCAGGATTGCTTGGCCTCCTCAGAACTTGGTGGCGCAGTGTCGATGACGGGCGCCGTACTCACTGCAGGCGCCTCTGCAGCGGAAGAAGACGATTTTTTCTTGAAAAAGCTGAACATCCGGCGGGGTGATTTGGGGTTCGCTGCGGTGATCGAAGACAACAGATAGAATCTGCCCCCTCGCTTCACTTATCAGAAGCCTTTGATTCTAACAGAGCCACTGCATGCGCAACTTACGTCACAACCTTCTCGAGCGCTGCCGGACCACACTGGCATTCCTGCCCACAGTGGTCATTGCATTGCTCATCATGCCGGCACTGGCACATGCCGCAGCCGATACCCATGAGTTCCGATTGGCCAATGGCTTGAAGCTGATCGTCAAGGAAGATCATCGCGCGCCGACGGTGGTGAACATGGTGTGGTACCGCGCTGGCAGTATTGATGAGCTCAATGGAACCACCGGGGTGGCACATGTGCTGGAGCACATGATGTTCAAGGGCACGAAAAAACTCAAGCCGGGCGAGTTCAGTAAGCGGGTTGCAGAGTTGGGTGGGCGTGATAATGCATTCACCAGCAAGGACTACACCGCGTATCACCAGCAGGTTGAGCGATCGCGGCTGGAAAAGGTGATGGCATTAGAAGCCGATCGTATGCAAAACCTCACCATGGATCCGGCCGAATTCAGCAAAGAGATTCGCGTGGTGATGGAAGAGCGGCGCTTACGCACCGAAGATAAGCCACTATCGCTATTGCGCGAGGCGCTGTTCGCGACGGCCTTCGTGGCCAGCCCGTATCGTCATCCGGTGGTGGGTTGGATGGATGATTTGCAAAACATGACCGCTGCCGACGCGTTGGCTTGGTATCAGCGTTGGTATGCGCCCAACAATGCCGTGGTGGTGATTGCGGGCGATATCGATCCTCAGCAAGTACTCAAACTGGCAGAAAAATATTTTGGTGCTATCCCACCGAAAACCCTGCCCAAGACCAAGCCGCAGCAAGAGCCACCGCAATTAGGCATTCGCCGTGTCAACGTGAAAGCCCCAGCAGAAAATCCATTCCTGATGATGGCGTATAAAGTGCCGCGCTTGCTCGATGTGGAAAAAGATGATGATCCCTACGCGCTCGAGCTGCTTGCTGCGGTGTTGGATGGTTATGACAATGCGCGTTTGCCCGCCAAGCTGGTGCGGTCCGATCGCATCGCTAACTCGGTCGATGCGGGCTATGACGGTACCGGTCGCGGCCCGGCACTATTCATGCTGGCCGGCGCACCAACCAAAGAGAGCAGCGTTGACAAACTCGAGGCCGCACTGCGCGCAGAGCTGCAAAAAATTGCCAATGAGGGCGTCTCTAACGACGAGTTAAAGCGCGTGAAGGCACAAGTGATTGCTGAGCAAATCTATAAACGCGACTCGGTGTTTGGTCAGGCGATGGAGATTGGCTCGATGGAGTTATCGGGTATTTCTCACAAGCAGATCGATCGCATGATCGAGCGCTTGTCATCCATCACGCCGCAGCAGGTGCAAGCCGCAGCGCAGAAATATTTCAGTGATGATCAGCTGACGGTTGCGACCTTAACGCCGCTGCCGCTGGCAGCACAGCCGGAGCGCCCTGCTGAGGTGCCGGGCTTGCGCCATTAACGATACCTTTATTAAGTAAGCCTTTATTAAGTAAGCCTTGATTAAGTAAGCCTTGATTAAGTAAGCCTTCGTTAAAGAAACGCTCATTAGTGACGGCTTGTTTAAGGGCACCTTCACTAGGTACACCTTCATTAAAAACACCATCATGCTGAAAAAACTCATCATTGTTTCGTTGCTGACGTTCAGTGGCTTTTCTCAAGCGGCACTGAAGATTCAGCATTGGGTGCTTGATAACGGCGCGCGCGTGTACTTCGTTGAGAATCACACCATCCCGATGCTGGATGTGAATATTGATTTCGATGCGGGTAGTCGGCGTGATCCTGCCAACAAGGCGGGCCTTGCGTCGCTGACGAATGGCATGCTGGCGCGCGGTATCGCAAAACGACGTTGGCCGACGGCAGCATTGAGCCGGCCATGTCCGAGGCAAGTATTTCTGATGCGATTGCCGATGTGGCCGCGCAGCGTAGTGGCGGCGTCAGTGCTGATCGCGGTGGGATGTCGATTCGCACACTATCGTCGCCGGCAGAACGTGAGCAGTCGGTGCGGCTGTTGGCGCGCTTGCTGGCGCAGCCAAGTTTTCCGCAGGATTTGTTTGCGCGTGATAAAGCGCGCACCCTAGCCTCGGTTCGTGAGTCGTTGATTCGCCCGGAGTCGATCGCGAGCAAAGCGTTTTGGCGACTCAACTACGGCAATCATCCTAACGGCGCAGAGTCAACGGTTGAGTCTATCGAGGCGGCCACGCGCGATGACCTCATCCGTTTTCACCGTGAACATTATGTGACTAATCGCGCGGTGGTTGCGATCATTGGTCACATCACCCGTGCTGAAGCAGATGCCATCGCCAAGGAGCTAACGCGTCGTTTACCGCAAGGCGCGCCTCTACCTGAATTACCTGCTGTGGTGATACCGGCAGGTGAGACCTTGCGCATTGCCCATCCTGCAACGCAAGCACATATTTTATTTGGCATGCCCACACTGGCGCGCAGTGACCCTGATTTTTTTGCGCTAACGGTCGGCAATTACATACTCGGTGGTGGTGGCTTTGTATCGCGCCTCACGCGCGAGGTACGAGAGAAGCGCGGGCTAGCCTACAGTGCCTATAGCTACTTCAACCCGATGGCACAGCCTGGCCCGTACATGGCAGGTTTGCAAACGCGCAAAGATCAGGCTGAAGACGCGCTGAAAGTGGTGCGCGATACCATCGATGCCTATGTACGCAATGGCCCCACGGAAGAAGAGTTGCGCGCTGCCAAAGACAACCTGATCGGTGGGTTTGCGCTGCGTATTGATAACAATCGTAAAATCCTTGATCACATCGCCAATATTGGTTTCTATGGTTTACCGCTCGACTATCTGGATACCTGGTCAGACAATGTCGCTAAAGTCACGGTGGTGGATGTGCGTGCCGCGTTTCAACGCAAGCTTATTATGGACCGCATGATTACCGTTGTTGTTGGCGCCGAAACGGCAAAGCCCTGATCCCAAAACTACGTGAGCAATAGCCGTCGACCGCATCAAGTCCGTATTATTGCCGGACAGTGGAAGCGCACTCCTTTGCCCGTTGGCACGATAGACGGTCTGCGTCCAACGCCTGACCGGGTGCGTGAGACAGTATTCAACTGGCTGGAACATTTGCAGCTACGCCGTTGGGATAATCGCCGCTGTCTTGATTTGTTTGCCGGCACCGGCGCGCTGGGTTTCGAGGCGGCCAGCCGCGGAGCCGCCGAAGTCATTATGGTGGAGTCGCACCCGGCAGCAATGAAAAATTTGCAGGCGGTGCGTGACAAGCTGCAAGCGCAACAAGTAATGCTGCGACAGGGCGATGCCACGCATCTGCTGCCCACCCTGCCAGGGCTGTTTGACCTGATTTTTCTGGACCCGCCTTATCAGCAGCGCCAACTACCTGATCTACTGCCTGCCTGTCTGCAGCGCCTTAATCCGGATGGGTTGCTGTACCTTGAGTCTGACCAAGCCTTCATACCGGGCAATGCGGCAGCCGATGGTCGACGTGGTAGCCGGGACGTTACGGATCAGATTGATCAGCCCGTCTTTGTCAGCCAGACACTTGCATCCAGCGCAGTAGACTCAGCGCGGCAGGAGGCCGATTTCTGCGCGCCAGAATGGCTCGCCGGTTGGGAGGTGGTGCGTTCAGACAAAGCCGGCCAGGTGCATTTCGCCTTGCTGCGCCCGCAGGTCCACTGAACTTGCAAGATTGCCTCTGCCTTGGGGCATAATGCGCATCCCGATAAAACCAAGCGCTCGGTTGCTCAAACCAGCCGTGCCGACTGCATCATGGCCGTTGCTGTTTACCCTGGAACGTTTGATCCGCTGACCCGTGGTCATGAAGATCTTGTGCGTCGCGCGTCAGGCTTGTTTGACCGACTGGTAGTCGGCGTGGCGGATAGCCGTGCCAAGCGGCCCTTCTTCTCGCTCGAGGAACGACTCGATATCGCGCGTGAAGTGCTCGGGCACTACCCGAACGTGACCGTTGAGGGCTTTTCCGGCTTGCTGAAAGATTTTGTACGCGCGCATGATGCGCGGGTGATCGTGCGTGGTCTGCGCGCGGTGTCTGACTTCGAATATGAATTTCAAATGGCCGGCATGAATCGTTACTTGCTGCCGGATGTCGAGACACTGTTTCTCACGCCGTCTGATCAGTATCAGTTCATCTCGGGCACCATCGTGCGTGAAATTGCGCTGTTGGGCGGTGATGTCTCGAAGTTTGTGTTTCCGTCTGTCGAGCGCTGGCTTAAAAAGAAAATCACCACGCCAAGCTAAGCACGCGCCGGCAGACTCACGCCGACATCGACACCGATATCGACATCAACACCGACATCAACACCGACATCGATACCCATACCCATCATCGCCGGAGCAAGCCGTGGCACTGATGATCACCGACGAATGCATTAATTGCGATGTCTGCGAGCCGGCTTGCCCGAATGGTGCGATTTCGATGGGCGAGTTGATCTATGAGATTGATGCCGACAAATGCACCGAGTGTGTTGGGCATTTCGATGAGCCGCAGTGTCAGCAGCTATGTCCCGTAGCATGTATTCCGATTGATCCGCAGCACCAGGAAACCCGCGATCAGTTACACGCCAAATTCATCAGGTTGCAGACGGCCTCATAGTAATCCGCAGCACCAGGAAACGCGGGATCAGTTACACGCCAAATTCATCAGGCTGCAGACGGCCTCAGAGCGCGTTCAGGAAAGTTAGCAAGTCGTCTCGGTCTTGTTTCGACATTTTTGTGAACGCATCACGCGATGCTTGCGCTTCGCCACCGTGCCAGAGAATCGCTTCGGTCAGATTGCGTGCGCGTCCGTCATGCAAAAAGCTGGTGCTGCCGTTGACTTGCTTTGACATGCCGATTCCCCACAGCGGCGCAGTCCGCCAGTCTGATCCGCTGGCTTTGAAATCGGGGCGGCCATCAGCAAGATCAGGGCCCATGTCATGCAGCAGAAGATCGATGTAAGGCTGTATGCGTCGGTTTGACAGCAGAGGGAATTGCTCGAGCTGGCCGGTCTTCAACTCCGGCACGTGGCAGGTGGCGCAGCGCGCTTGCGCAAACAGCTGACGTCCGCGCGTGACGGTTGGCTTGTCCTGATCACGAGCAACCGGTGCGTCGAGCATCATGGTCCAGAAGGTGATGTTGTCCCACATCTCGCCTTTGAGCTCGGGTTTGCCGGTGTGGTTTTGTTTCGCGCATTCAGTTTGCGCTGCTGGACAGTTTTGCTTGTCGTACACCGGCGATGTCACGCCCATGTCGTTGATGAAGGCAGCGGCGATTTGCTGACGCAGGTGCGGCTGATTAGCCTTCCAGCCAAAGCGGCCGATCACGGTGCGGTTGTTCACGTCATCACGCACATAATTCGGTCGTCCATTTAATCCTTGTGCTTTTTGTGCTGCCGCCAGCGCAAGAATGTCTTGCTCACTCACCGCCTCTAATAAGCCGAGCCCAAAAATCGCTTGCGAGTTTCGCAGCGACATCATGGTGCCTTGTGCCATCGGACCAAAATTCAAACGCTCAAGTCGGATTTTTGGCCGGCGCAGCTCGATGCTGGTGCCATCGGCGAGTGTGACTTTTTCAAAAGACCAGTTAATGTGCAGCTCACCTTCCCCTAAAGGAGCATTTTTATCAGCCCGGGGAATGGTGTCGAAACTTTGCAGTTGCAGGCCGTAGGCAGGTTCCGGGTTCGGCCCACCGAAAGCATCCTCACCGGGCACAGACAGCCGAACCAATTGCTGAAACAGCGGCCCACCGCCATTATCAGGCGGGCGGCCTCGCCCAGCTTGAATGTGGCACTGTACGCAATTCTGGGCAAGGAAGGTCGGGCCCAGGCCCCATTCGCTATTGCCGGGAGCTGAGAGCGAGTAGTCCCAGTTAGGAATTTGGTGATTCGGAATCGCCAGCCAGGGCGTGTTGAATAACTTTTCGCCATCGCGAAATTGCCGGGTCTGGCTGGCATCCAGGCCGGCGATCGGTTGCAGGTAGACCGCGTGCTGCACCACGTCGTTGGCGGGCACCTTCAGCGCCACGGCCAGCGCGGCGGCGCTCAGTGAGAGCGCGACGGCAGGGCGGATCAAGTGGCGTAGTTGCATGTGAGGCGAGGGCCTCGCTAAAGTCGATTGAAACCCTATTGTGCCTGAACATGCGGCAGCGAGTTGCTTATTAGATAGGCTGGCTGATATCAGCTTTTCTCATGCTGCTTGGGCGGCTTGTCTGATCGCTTCGGTTGCCCACTGATTGAGACTTTGCCCTCGTGCCGCCGCCGCTATGGAGGCAGCTTCATGAAGCTCGGGATCTACACGCAATGAAAATTTTCCTGAAAAGTGCTTGCGCGGGTCAACCCCATCTTCAGCACAAGCATCAAGAAAAACTCTCAAGGAAATCTTGCCTTCATGACGCAAACCATCAACGTCTTTAGCGTAAAAATCTGCACCACCACTAAGACCAACGAATTCGCCGCGGAACATCTGCATGTCAGCATCGAATGATATGACGGCCTGGTAACCGTCGATCGTCATGGTATTCATGGTTTCACTCCGTGTTCTTCAAGCCATTTACGGATGGACTCGACCGCTCCCTTGTCAGTTGTCGGCTCGGGATGTGGCCGATGAAACACCCGCCTATCGCCAAACAAGCGCACTAGTACCCGCGAACCCTCTCTCTCCGCCAACTCGCCGCCCAGCTCGACAAACAGAGCTTCGATATCTGCCCAACGAATATTTGCAGAGACGGGCCGTGAAAAAATCTGTGCGAGGGTGCGCTGGCACTTTCGCTTCATGGTCTCATGGTATCAGAATTTGGTATCAGATCTCAAGCGGTAGTTGAGGCTGGTGGCATATGTCGCTAGCGACGACATATCACCGCAACATGTCGCAAAAATTTGAAAATTGCAACACGTCGTGTTGCCAAATTAAATATCAACGAGATGCCGGTTGGATTTCACTGCCTCGGAGGTCTCAGCCTAGATTGGTCAGACGTTAAACAGCAATTGTTCGCTAAAAGTCCCGCCGATGGGAGCTGAGTGATTTTTTTATCCATTTTGTACCCGATTTCATACCCGGTTTTGATTTTTTGTATTTCGTGTGTTCACCCCCCCAACGCCATTTTCGTACCTGCTTACCACAAGGCATAGCAAAAAACAGCGTGACCTCGACAGCTATTCGGTTAGCCTGATCCCCATTGCCAAGCTCTCTGCTACACAGTTTTTAATTGTTTGTCACCCC